>Ga0055531_10001730_pt1 | contig 15622 bp, 14 predicted proteins | sample AraplaCvi_mCL_r2_FD_55008 | JGI IMG/M metagenome (GOLD analysis project Ga0055531, IMG submission 55008) | Arabidopsis root microbial communities from North Carolina, USA - plate scrape MF_Cvi_mCL_r2 | ecosystem: Host-associated > Plants > Roots > Endosphere | place: USA: North Carolina...
GGCATGGGCAAAGTAGACCGCGAGGATAGCTGGCTTCTTTTTGTGGCCGTGGTGGCGCTGGCAGCCTTTGTCGCCTGGAAATTCGCGGCCTACCTGGGGCTGGACATGGCCGTGTCCGGCTCTGTACTGGCGCGGCTGGCCGTGCTGGCGGTGCTCGTGGGGCTCTCCTGGAGATTGGCGGGTGATATCCCCGCCCTGGGTCCCAAGGCCGCCTGGCCCGTCCTGCTGGCATTGCTGTGGTTGTGCTGGTGGCCGGTGCTGGATTTCTGCGCCGCGCAAGAACTGTCGCCGTCATCCTCCCATGAGGAGACGCAGCCGTGGTGGGCCGCCTGGTACACCAAGTGGGGGGGTCTGGCGGCCCTGGTCGCGCTGGGTTACCTGGTCAAGAAAGTTNTTGGCCGCTGGTGAAATTTCCCAATGCCTGGCGNGGCTCTGGGCTGTGTCGTGCGAACATTGCGTCAAATTTTCTTTTCTGCAGGACGCGCTGCTCATNTTGCCAGCGCAGGCGGAATTTCTCAGCCTGGATTTCAAGTTCCGCGGCTTGCCGCCGATGGGACCTGGCGAGGTTGTCCAGCTTGATGTAACAGGCCTGCCAGTAAAAGGCCCTTTCGGCCTTGGACTTGCGCTGCCTTTTCATCAGCCGCCAGCCGACAACGGCGACTACGATATACAGCGCCATAGGCAGATAGATAGACATTGCATGAGGTGCACTGATGGCTTCCATGTCATTCACCTTGTGATGTTTCTCCCGGGGCTACCACTGCCGGCGGCGGAATGTGACTTTCATCTGTGTATCGAAGCGGGTTGCCGCAACACACATAGGGTCCACAGGGTTTGGGACGCCGCGAGAGGCCCATGCGCTACGGGTTTTGCCCTGAATTTCGCACACATGGCTTTGGCTCGCTGTAGGCTTTAATGATCTCGCAATGTCCTCAAAAAGACATTGTTTTGACCATGTTTTTTTTGCATTGCTTCTTTTGTTGCGTGCATTGCCCTGGTGAAGACCGGCAGGCCGCAGTCGCCCCGAAGCTCATGCCCGGACATACCAGCGTCACAAAACCCTGGTTTCCTCCTCTCATTGGAGGATTGATCAAGGCATTTGCGCTGCGCACAATGCCTGTGGGCCTGGCGCTTGCGTGCACTCACTGCATACAAGCGCGCGGGCGGCCTCGGCGCTTTCATGACAGGGAGGATTCCATGGACATCCTGAGCAGCCAGAACAACTACGCCAGCCTTTCCGTGCGTGACCTGCTGGACGCACGCAACCAGTTCCACGTGCATATGCTCAACAAGCGCAATGTCGTGGGCACGGCGGTGGGTCTGTACCTGATACGGCGCAGCGACCCCTGGCCGGATGCGAAGAACCCGGTCAAAAAATTCACAGGCAAGAAGAAAGTGGAGCGCACTTTTGCCAACTCCGAAGTACGCCCCTATTCCTGGCCTTGCATGCTGGTGATGGTCGATGAGTGGGTGGAGGAGAAAGCCTTTGCCAGCAGCAAACTCCATCCGCAGGACATGGTGCCCAAGATTCTTTACCTGCCCGACGGCCGCGTCGTTCCGGTCTGTGTCGTCAAGGTCGAGCCACAGGCCCCGGCCCACAAGCCGCTTCCCTCATGGATATGGCCCGAGNCGGCCATAGGGGGTGGTTTTCCGTTGCTGATCCGCAACCAGGGCNTGCTGCGCACGGCCAGTGCCGGTTGCCTCGTCAGCGACGGCCACACCATTTATGCGCTGACCAACCGCCATGTCTGCGGCGAACCCGGTGAACCTGTCCATGCCCGGCTACGCGGTGAGGAGGTCGAGATCGGCCATGCTTGCGAGCGCCAGCTCACACGCTTGCCCTTCACCGAGGTCTATCCGTCCTTTGCCGGCAAGCAGACTTACCTGAACCTGGATGTCGGTCTGGTCGAGGTCGACGACGCCAGGGACTGGACCAGCAGCGTCTATGGCATTGGTGAGGTCGGCGCGCTGGCGGACCTCAATGAGCAGAACCTGGGGCTGCAACTCATAGACCACCCGGTGTCTGCCTTCGGCGCGGCCTCGGGCCATCTGGAAGGGCGCATCAAAGCACTGTTTTACCGCTACAAATCAGTCGGCGGTTATGACTACGTGGCCGACCTGCTGATTGCGCCGCAGGAGCTGGCCCGGCAGACGCAGCCGGGTGATTCCGGTACGGTCTGGCATCTCAAAGTCGAAGCGGGCAAGGAAGAAGGCAAAGAGGCAAGCGGCAAGCCGACCTACCGCCCTCTCGCGGTGGAGTGGGGCGCCCAGACCTTCAGCGTCGACGGCGGGGCCTACAACTTCGCGCTGGCGACCAACCTCAGCAATGTCTGCAAGCTGCTGGACGTGGAACTGGTGTCGGCCCACAACACGGCGGCACAACCGTACTGGGGCGCGACCGGCCACTACAGCATCGGCAATGTCGCGGTGGACCAGGTCAAGGACAAAAAGCTCGCCAAGCTGCTGGCTGCCAATGCGCTGCGCATCAGCTTTGACCGCGCCGATATCGCACCCGGCAAGATCAATGAGGCGCTGAAGGACACCAAGGGCTTTATCGCCCTGGCCGACGTGCCCGACGTCATCTGGAAAAAGCAGCCCGGCAAGGTCAAGGGCGGGCGCGANACCGGCTTCAACAGCGGGCCGGAACACCCCACGCACTANGCCGACATCGATGTGCCCGGCCCCGACGACGGCCCCAGCCTGCGCGAGCTGTGCATGCAGGACGCGNGCAGGGTGGCGGTGGAGTACTGGCAGGCTTTTTACGACAGCGTGGGNTCCACCGCTTCCAAGTCGCGCGGCTGCCTGCCCTTTCGGGTCTGGCAGTTTTACGACGCCATGGTCGGCTATGTCGAGAAGAAGGACTATGCAAGCTATGTGGCCGCGGCGGGGCTGCTGGCGCACTATGTGGGGGATGCCTGCCAGCCGCTGCACGGCTCCTTCCTGGCAGACGGTTACCAGGACCAGGCCACCGACGGCTTCACCAGCACCGGCAAGCCCAAAAAAGACTGGCCGGCCAAGGGTGTGCATTCGATTTACGAGACCAAGATGATTGATGCCAAGGCCACCGAACTGTTCGAGGCCATCGACAAGGTACTGGCCAAACCGGCCGCGGCGTTGGCGGCCATCGACGAAGGCCGCAAGGCGGCGGTCGCCACCGTCAAGCTCATGGACGACGTCGCCAGGCTGATCCCGCCTGCGGACATCTGCGATGCCTACATCGAACTCGGTGAGGGCGCCTCGCGCGCGGTGATCGATGGCCTGTGGGAGCAGTTCGGCACCAACACCGCCAAGGTGATGGCCCTGGGCATACGCAACCTGGCCCACATCTGGGAAAGCGCCTGGATCGCGGGCGGCGGCGCCGGCGCCAAGAGCGCGGAGATGGTGGAGTTCTCCGAAGCCGAGATCCGCAAGCGCTACGTCAATCCCAAGTTCGTGCCTTCGTTGGACCTGGACCACCTGGCCGCGGTGCTCCAATAAGAATCCGCCCACCGCTGAACTTTTTCGTGGCATCTCCGTCACACACCTCTTTTAACGGAGGANTCCCATGGCGTTTGCCAACAACCCACAACTTACTTCACGCGCGCTGTCGGTNCTNCGCATTGTTTCGGCTTATTTGCTGATCCAGCACGGCTCGGCCAAGCTGCTGGGCTTTCCCCATGTGGCCTATTTCGACGGGCTGCAGGTCATGTCGCTGATCGGCTTTGCNGGCATCCTCGAACTCTTTGGCGGCGCGCTGCTGTTGATCGGGTTGTTCGCGCGGCCCGTGGCCTTTGTGTTGTCGGGCCTGTTGGCATTCGCCTATTTCATCGGCCACGCCTCCAAGGGTTTTGTGCTCTCGCCCATGCTGAACGGCGGTGAGTCTGCCGTGCTGTTCTGCTTTGTCTTTTTGTTTATGGCCGCCGCGGGCGGCGGCGCCTGGGGCATTGATGCGCTGCGTTCCGCGCGCAAGTAAGCATCGTTTGGTGCGCGATTAACCGGCCTCAGGCCAGGGCTTCAGGCCCGAAAGCGAGGCCGTCGAGTTTGTCGGGGTTGCGCATGATGTAGATGTTGCTGGCCTTGCCTTCGTCGTTGTAGGCGAAGGTGATCGCTGCCGCGATTTCGCCATTGCTCGCGCGCAGCTGTATCGCGCGGCCACCATTGATCTCGCAGGGCAGCCACTCGTAGGCGGCCCAGTAGCGTGCCAGCTGAGTCGAGATAAGGGTGAGCACGCTGCCCTTGCCCTGGAACACACCCTCGATGGAACTGACCTTGCCGCCGCTGTCGGCGCTGACGGCGATGTCATCGGACAGCAGGCTGGCGAGCGACTCGGTGCTGCCGGCTGTGATGGCTTCGCGAAAAGCATTGAGCAGGTCGTCTTGCACTTTCGGCGGCGTCACGTGCCGAACCTTGCCCTGGGCGATGTTGACGCTGGCGCGCGAGACCAGCTTGCGGCAAGCGGCTTCTTCCATGTCCAGCATCTCGGCGATCTGGGGGTAGGGCGTGTCGAAAATCTCGTAGAGCAGGTAGGCGGCGCGCTCCTTGGGCGTGAGCCGCTCCAGCAGCAGCAAAAACGCCATGCTCAACGAGGAGGCCAGCAGCGCGTGGGTTTCGGGCGTCTCGTCGGTGCTGGTCTGTATGGGTTCGGGCAGCCAGGTGCCGACATAGTCGACCCGGCTGCGCTGGGCGTCGCGCAGCATGTCTATGCAGTGCCGCGTACAGAGGGTGGTGAGCCAGGCGGCCGGCGTTGCAATGGACGCGTGGTNGGCCGCCAGCCATTTGATGAAGACGTCCTGCACGGCGTCTTCAGCATCGGCCCGCGAACCGAGGATGCGGTAGGCCAGNCCGAACAAATGCCTGCGCCTTTCTTCAAACACGGCGGTTGGGTCGATGGTGGCCATGATGTCTTTCCTTCCGGCTTGTTCAGTGCGCCGAGACTTGCAGGCGATTCCAGAGGTTGATCATGCCNATGGTAGCGGTCAGCGCGCCAATCTCCTTGTCGCTGAAGAAGGTGCGCAGCCGGCCGCGCAGGCTGGCGTAGTCGGTCTTGTGGTCGAGTGTGGTCAGGGCTTCCGTCCAGGCCAGCGCGGCTTTCTCGGCCTCGCTGAAGTCGCCGACGTGGGCCCAGACAACGAGGCGGTCCAGCCTGTCCTGGGTTTCGCCGTCTTCACGGGCTTCGCGCAGGTGCATCTTCACGCAGAAGGCGCAGCCGTTGATCTGCGAAGCGCGCAGATGGATCAGGTGGTGCAGCTTTTTGTCCAGGCCCTGGGCGCCAATGGTTTGACTGACTTTGAGCAAGGCGGGGTAGACGTCGGGCACGGCGAGGTCGATGCGGACGGGGGCGTTGTTGGTGGAGGCGGTAGCGGTGGTCATGGTGTTTTCCTTTAAGAACGTTTAAAACCTGGTTGTCACACCGTATTGACGATCCAGCGCCCGGGTTTGTGACGCCATCCCCAAAAAACACCCATAAAAATAAAAATCGGCTGAATTCCCCGGGGAAATTCAGGCGATGCCGGCGCGGCGGCCGGGAGATGCGGGTGGGCGAGGGTCAGCGGACCAGCGTCAGCATCCTGTTCATGGCCGAATAGTCCATCCTGGGCCCCAGCAAGGGCGCCAGGTCTTGCTGGAGCAAAGCCTCGACGCTGGTCCTGGCATGTTCGTAGGCCACCTGGAAGGGCGATGGGCCCGCGCTGACCCTGCGGGCCCCGGCCGCTTGCAGCGCGGCGATGGCCGGCAGGCCGGGCATGGCCATCACATTCAGCGGCATCGCGACGCCCGAGGCGATTTCCGTCACTTCGGGCAAGGCGGTGAGGCCGGGCACAAAAGCGCCGTCCGCGCCGGCCTGCTGGTAGAGCTTCAGGCGGGCGATGCTGGCCTGCGCAGGGGCGCCTTCGACTTTCAGCTGGCGCAGGTACACATCGGTGCGGGCATTGATGAAAAGAGGCCTGCCCTTGAGCGCCGCGCGTATGGCCCGGATTTTCTCGGCCAGCAATGCGGGCGTGTCGCTGCCATCTTCAAGGTTGATGCCCACCGCGCCCACGTCGACCAGTTCGCAAGCCAGGCGGCCCACCTCAGCCGGGTCCTGGCTGTAGCCGTCCTCCATGTCGGTGGTCAGCGGTACCCTCAGGACGCGGGTGATGCGGGCGACCGCGTCCAGTAGTTCGTGCGGCGGCAGGGCGCCGCCATCGGCATAGCCGCAGGCCCAGGCCAGGGATGCGCTGCTGGTGGCCACGGCTTTGGCGCCCGAAGCCTCAAAAATTTTTGCACTGGCGGCATCCCAGGCATTGGGCAGGAGCAAAACGCCCTGGGACGCCTGGTGAAGCTGGACAAACTGCTGGTGGTGAAGGGTTTGCATGGTGGCTCCGTCTTTGATGGAGGATTTAAAGAATCGAACCTGGCAGCTTAGCAAGGCGAGCACTAGCGGCTCGCCACTTCCGGACCATTCCTGCCCTATATCCCTGCCCTATATCCCTGCCCTATATCGCTCGTCCGCGGAACTCGACCTCGAAGTGGGCCAGGCCCGCGTAGTCGAAGCGGGTGCGCTTTCCCATGGGCACGGTCAACACGCCGGCATAGGAACCCGTGATGACGGCTTGCCCGGCTTGAAGGCCTATGCCGCGTTCGCGCAGGAAGTTGGCCAGCCAGTAAAGCGGTGTGCGTGGATGGCCGTTGGGGTGCTGGGCCTGGGCGTTCTGCGCGGGCTCTCCCTCGACTTGCCAGTTCAACTCAAACGCCGCGGTATCGGGCGCGCCAAGTTCAGGCCCCAGCCACAGTCCGTTGTTGACCACGCCGTCGGCCAGCAATTCCGCGAACGGCAGGCCGGTGTGGTCGGTATAGCGGCTGGCGCAGATCTCCAGCGCGGCATGGACAGCGCCAATCGCCGCGTCGATCTCGGCTTCGGTGTAGGCCTGCTCGCGTGGAGGCAGGTCCCTGGCGAGCACAAAGGCCAGTTCGGGCTCGACCTTCACCGTATCAGCGCCGGTGGGGAAGGGCACGATGGATACCGCGGCGCGGCTGATGCCGGGCTGGTAAACCGGCGCCGCCACCAGTTTGCCGGGGCTGGGCGGGGAAGCCTTCCAGCCGCCCACCACCTGGCCCAGGGCGCGGGTGACGGCCTGCTGCACCTGCCAGGCGTCTTCAAGTTCCAGCGGGCGGCAGCTTTCGGGCAGGCGCGGTCCGGGTTGTCCGCTGTTTCGCCGGCGGATCAATTCAGCTGCGGCGTGGGTGATTTGTTCCGGGGTGAGGGGCATAGGTATGGATGAGTGAGGGGTAAGCCATCAGGCAGGGGTGTTTTTCAGTGTAGCGGCGGCACAGTCCGGCCGTCCCCCTGTAGTATTGGCAGCTTGTGCCCGTTTTTTGGGCGAATTTTTCTTCCCAACCTTTTCTCCACCATGAAAAACGCCTTGAGCCTTGCTTCCGCCCTGCCTGTTGATGCTGCTGACGCCCTGCTGGTGGGGCGCGTGTGGGTGGAAGGTACCGGGCCCGTGCTGGTGCTGGCCACGCCCGAGGGCGTGTTCGATCTGTCCACCGTGGCCGCCACCTCCAGCCAGTTGCTGGAACTGCCCGGCGCGGCCAAGGCTGTCCGCGCCGCCGCGCCTTCGCTGCCGCGCCTGGCCGGTACGGCCGAGGTGCTGGCCAATTCTGCGGCCGACGCGCGCAAGCCCGGTTTGCCCTGGCTGCTCGCGCCCTGCGACCTGCAGGCCCTCAAGGCGGCGGGCGTGACCTTTGTGGCCTCCATGCTGGAGCGCGTGATTGAAGAGCAGGCGCGCGGCGATGCCAGCAAGGCCGAGGCGGTGCGCAAGGCGGTGGTTGGCGTCATCGGCGACAACCTGAGCAGCATCAAGCCCGGCTCGCCGGAAGCCGACAGGCTCAAGGAGGTGCTGATCGCCCAGGGCGTGTGGTCGCAGTACCTGGAGGTGGGCATAGGCCCCGACGCCGAAATCTTCACCAAGAGCCAACCCCTGAGCGCGGTGGGCACGGGCGCCGAAGTGGGCATACACCCGCACAGCCACTGGAACAACCCGGAGCCCGAGGTCGTGCTAGCCGTCAATTCGCGCGGCGAGACGGTGGGCGCGGCCTTGGGCAATGACGTCAACCTGCGTGATTTTGAAGGCCGCAGCGCGCTGCTGCTGGGCAAGGCCAAGGACAACAACGCCTCCTGCGCCATCGGCCCCTTCATTCGCCTGTTCGACGAGAAGTTCAACATCGACCACGTGCGCCGCAGCGACCTGAACATGACGGTCACCGGTACCGAGGGTTTTGAGATGAAGGGCGGCAGCTCGCTGAGCAAGATCAGCCGTGACCCGCTGGACCTGGTGGCCCAGGCCATAGGCGCCAACCACCAATATCCCGACGGCTTCATGCTCTTTCTGGGCACCATGTTCGCGCCCACGCAGGACCGCCATGGCCCCGGCCAAGGCTTTACCCATGTGGTGGGCGATGTGGTCACGGTGGCCACGCCGCAACTGGGCAGCCTGGTGAACCGCGTGACCACCTCCGACAAGGCCGCGCCATGGACCTTCGGCATCTCGGCGCTGATGAAGAGCCTTGCCAAGCGGGGCTTGGTTTAAAGCGAGCGAAAGTTTCCGGCCATGCACAGCTCCGCACTCGTTTTATTTTCCGGCGGCCAGGATTCCACCACCTGCCTGGCCCTGGCGCTGTCCAAGTACGAACGCGTCGAGACTGTGGCCTTCGACTACGGCCAGCGCCACAAGGTGGAGCTGGACGCACGCCTCAATGTGCTGCGCGAGATCAAGGCACAGTTCCCCCAATGGGCCCACAAGCTCGGCGAAGACCATTTGCTGGACCTGGCGGTGCTGGGCCAGGTCAGCGACACCTCGCTGACCCGCGACGTGGCCTTCAAGATGGAAAGTTCGGGCCTGCCCAATACCTTTGTGCCGGGGCGCAACCTGCTGTTCCTCACGCTGGCGGCGGCGCTGGCCTACCGGCGCGATCTGCAGGTGCTGGTCACCGGCGTCTGCGAAACCGATTTTTCGGGCTACCCCGATTGCCGCGACGACACCATCAAGGCCATGCAGCTGGCGCTGTCGCTCGGCATGGACAAGCGCTTCCTGATCGAAACCCCGCTGATGTGGATAGACAAGGCCGACACCTGGCGGCTGGCGCACGAGGTCGGTGAAAAATCAGGCCAACCGCAAGGCGGCCAGGCGCTGGTCAGTTTGATCGTCGAGCATACGCATACCTGCTACCTGGGTGATCGTGTACACCGGCATGCTTGGGGCTATGGCTGTGGGACGTGCCCGGCATGCGAGTTGCGCGCGCGGGGCTTTCAGCGTTATACGGCGACGGTGTCCTGCTGAGCTTCTCTTGCTCCTTCCCCCTCTGGGGGAAGGCTGGGATGGGGGTCTCAGCCTGATTNGAGGTCGCGATGACTCGCATGCCGCTGGCCCCCATNCCCANCTTCNCCCAGCGGGGGAAGGAGTCATCAGGCGCGCACCAGGCTGTCTATGACACAGCGAGACACGACCGGCGGCTCCTCGCCGATATGAAACGCCAGCTTGCGCTCGCGCAGCGCCACGTCGCTGGCGGTGACGCGGTCGAAGCGGCGCAGGTGTTCGGTCCATGATTCGTCGATGATCTGCTCGACAAAACGGCCGGGCTTGTTGACGTCGCGCAGCAGTTCCCATTCGAGCGCGCCCTGGCGCAAACGGCTGCGGCGGCTTTCCTGCATCAGCGCGCGGAAATCGTCGGCGCGCGCAGGGTCTATCAGGTATTCAATCGTCACCACCACATTGCCCACACCGGGCGGCTCTTCGACCACGGGCACCTTGAACTGGCGCGAGGGCGTCATGTCTTCCTCGATGCTGAGGTCGGACACCAGGTATTGCGCCACCAGCATCACGATGCTGCCGCTGGCGGCGGCGACCAGCAGGCCGGTGGAGACACTGCTGAGCGTGGACACATGGCCCCACAGCGCGGCGCCGGCGGCGCTGGCGCCCATGATGGCCATCTGGTACATCGACATGCCGCGGGCGCGCACCCAGTCGGGCAGGGCGAGCTGGGCCGACACGCTGAGCGAATTGGCGCAGGTGATCCAGGCCATGCCGTTGAGCACCATGGCCGGCACCGCCACCCAGGCGTTGGGCGCGAAGGCCATGACCGCCATGGAAACCGACTGCAGCAGGGTGGAGCGCATCACCAGCACGTCGCGCGGCATCATCTGGCGCAGCCGCGGCAGGTTGAGCGCGGCCACGATGGCGCCCGAGCCCATGGAGGCCAGCAGCAAGGTGAAGGTACCGGCATCGCCGCCGTGCAGGCGGCGCGCCAGCAGCGGCAGCAGCGCCAGCAGGGCGGTGGAATGGAAAAAGAAAATGGCGACGCGCAGCAGCACCGCGCGCAGCCGCGCCGACTGGCCGACGAACTGCAGGCCCACGCGCATGGCGCTCACCAGACGCTCACGCCCCAGCGGGCTGGGCGCGTGGTCGCGGCGCCAGCGCATGATGACAAAGCCCGAGATCACCGACAGCACGGCGTTGAGCACAAACACGTACTCCGTGCCCGCGCCGGCGATCAGTGCGCCGGCCACCAGCGGGCCGACGATGCGCGAGGCGTTCATCGAGACGCCGTTAAGCGCCAGCGCGGCGGGCAGTTGCACGCGCGGCACCAGCTCGGGCACGATGGCGGCGAACACCGGCCAGCGCATCGCCAGGCCCACGCCGTTGGCAAACGTCAGGGCCAGCAGCAGCGGCGGCGTCATCACGCCCGAGATCACAGTGACGGACAGCAGCGTGGCCACACCCGCCACCCAGAACTGCGTCATGATGAAGTAGCGCCGCCGGTCCAGGATGTCGGCCAGCGCGCCGCTGGGCAGGCCCAGCAGGAACACCGGCAGGGTGGAGGCTGACTGCACCAGCGCCACCCAGATCGGCGAGGTGGTCATGGAGGTCATCATCCAGGCGGCCGCCACGTCGTTCATCCACATGCAGATGTTGGCGACCAGCCAGGTGCTCCACAGCATGCGGAACACCGGGCGCTTGATGGGCGCCCAGGCGGAGAGGTCGGCGGCGCTGGGCGGCGTGGGAGGCGGGCTGGCTTCTTCGGGCATTCAGCGGGTTTCCTGGAGTGGGGCTTCCTTGAGGCGGTAGAGCGCCGGTGAACCGTCGGGCTGTTTTTCGAATTCCCAGAGTTTTTGGTGGAAGGTTGCTACGGCGGGGTTATGAGCGATCGAGATCATCGCCCCCTGCGAGGTTTTGACAAGCGCCCGCAGCCGTTCATACAGGGTTTTTTCAGCCGCCCCATCCAGGGCGCTGGTGGCTTCGTCCGCAAAAATCCACTGGGGCTTTTTCAGCAATACCCTCGCGATGGAGAGGCGCTGTTGCTCACCGCCCGAGAGCTTCTGGCTCCAGGCATCTTCTTCATCCAGCCTTGCCGCCAGATGGGGCAGCAGGGCGTCATTGAGGGCCTGCTTCAGTGCATCGTCACCGTAGTGCGCTGCCGGCTCCGGATAGGCCAGCGCATCACGCAGCGAACCGTTCGGGAAATAGGGTCGCTGGGGAATGAACATCGCATTGGCGGGGCGGGCGACACGGCCGCTGGCGAAGGGCCAGATGCCTGCCAGCGTGCGGAACAGCGTGGACTTTCCGCTGCCGGAAGGGCCTTTGAGCAGGACGAAGTCGCCGGCGTCCGCATGCAGCGCAAGGCCCGAGAGCAAAACGGCGCCCGTGGGCAGGGCCAGCGTGAGCCCATCCGCCGTGAGCGATGCGGCCTCGCTGGTGGCCAGGCTGGTGTTGTCTTTGGCCTGCGCCATCATGCTGTCTTCGAAGCTGGTCAGGCGGTCTGTTGTCGCGCGCCAGCTCGCGATGCTGTCGTAGTTGTCGACAAACCAGCTCAGCGAATCCTGGACCTTGCCGAAGGCCTGCGATATCTGGATCAGTTCGCCCAGCTGGATGGCGCCGCTGAAAAACCGCGGGGCCGCCACCAGGAAAGGAAAGATCACGGCGGCCTGGCCGAAGAAGCTCTGGAACCAGATGAGTTTTTTGTTGGCGCGAATCAAGCTCAGGTAGTTGGCGAGCACTGTCGTGAAACGTCCGTCGAGCTGCTTGCGTTCCACCTTCTCGCCGTTGTCCAGCGCGATGGATTCGCTGTATTCGCGAACCCGCACCATGTGATGGCGGAAATTGGCCTCGTAGCGTTGCTGCATGAAGTTGAGTTTGATCAGCGGCCGCCCGATGTAGTGGGCCAGCACGCTGCCCACCACGCAGTAGGCAACTGCGGCCCAGACCATAAAGCCCGGAATGGTGTAGCTGTTGCTGCCCAGGGTGAAACCGAAGGAGCCCGAAAGAGCCCAGAGGATGCCGACAAAACTGACCAGCGTCACGACGGCGTTGAGCAGGCCCATGCTCAGTGAAATCGTGGCCGTGGTGAATGAATGCACATCTTCCTGGATGCGCTGGTCGGGGTTGTCAGGGCTTTCGTTGGCATTGGCCTGGGCGGTGTAGCGTCCAAGCTCCATTTTGTAGAAGGCGCGGTGAGACAGCCAGCGGTCCAGGTAATCGCGGGTCATCCAGGCGCGCCAGCGCATTTGCAGCAGCTGGGTCAGGTAGAACTTGTAGACCGCGATGATGATCGCGCCGAAGGCAAGATAGGTGAAGCGTCCCAGTTGTTGCCAGAAGACGGCCTGGTCGCGCTTTTCAAGCGCATCGTAAAACACGCGGTACCAGTCGTTGAACTGCACCGCCATGTAAACCGTGCCCAGGTTGAGCAGCACGATGGCCAGCAGCAGCAGGCGTGCTTTCCATTTTTCTTCGGACCGGAAATAAGGGGCGGCCAGCGCGACGATTCGCCCAGCAAATCGGCTGAGTGCGGTGAATTTTGCGACAGGACCGGGGGGAGGCGTCTGGGTCATGGTGGTCATCGATTGTTTTTTGGAATTCAAGACAACTGGTTGGAAACGCCGCTCGCCACGTGGCCCGAAGGCACATGCTGCGCGGCGGAATGGACGTGGCCGGTCTGGTCGTCAAAGAAGAAGTCGGGCTCGAATTCACGCAGGAACTCGCCCTTGGCCAGGCCGCCCAGGAACATGGCCTCATCGACCTCGATGTTCCATTCCATCAGCGTGCGGATGGCGCGCTCGTGCGCGGGGGCGCTGCGCGCGGTGACCAATGCGGTGCGTATGCGCATGTGCGAGGTGCCGACCTGTTGCAGGCGGTGCAAGGCTTCCAGCAGGGGCTTGAAGGGGCCGGCCAGCAGCGGCTGGGAGGCCTTGTCGCGCTCGTGCTGCTGGAAGGCACTGAGGCCCTGGGCCTGGAAGACGCGCTCCGCCTCGTCGGAGAACAGCACCGCGTCGCCGTCAAAGGCGATGCGCACTTCGGTGGGATGGGCGTCGCTGGCGCGCACCGAGTGGGGGTAGACCTGCGCGGCCGGCACGCCCGCGGCCAGCGCGTCGCGCACGTCGCTCAGGTGGGCCGACAAAAACAGGTTGGCGTGCAGCGGCTTGAGGTAGCGCCAGGGCGCTTCGCCGCGGTTGAAGGTGCCGCGCTCTATTTTGAGGCCGTAGTGCTGGGCAGAGCGGAACACGCGCATGCCCGAGACCGGGTCGTTGCGCGAGAGGATCACGACCTCCACGCGCTGCGCGGGCGCGGCCGGGCTGGCGGCTTCGCCGGCGCTTTCGGGCGCGTCGTTGAAGGCCAGCAGTTTTTTGACCAGCGAAAAAGCCACACCGGGCTTGGCCGGCACGTCCAGGCGTTCGAGCTGCAGCTTCATGTAGGCCGCGTCTTTTTTGACGCCGGGCGGCGGCTCGGCCGTCATGCCGGTTTCAAAGACCTGGTTCTCTTCCTCAAAATCAAACAGTGCGCGTGAGGAGATCGCCACCACGAGCTGACCATCCAGGGTTGCTGCCATTTTTTAATGCCTTGTGCTGTTTTTCAGGAGGGGGTTTGTAGTTCGAGTGTGCACCATTGGCCGTAGGCGGGTGCATCCACGGGCCAGTCGCTTGCGTGCCTGATCTGACGCACGCCGCGCGCAATCAGTTCCACGGCGCGTATGACCCCCGCATGGGTGATCCACAGGATGTCGGAATGGCCTTGCAGTTCATCAAAAGCCTCAATGACACGCGCCATGACCTGGCGGGTGCTTTCGCCGCTGGTCCCCACGGCGTAGTCGGCAAAGCCGTCGGTCCAGGCCTGCAGGTCGGTGGAGGCGATGTCGCTCCATGCCCGGCCTTCCCAGGCGCCGAAGTCCATTTCCTGCAGCCGTGGGTCGGTTTCGCGGCTCAGGTCAGGCCTGAGTTCGCACAGGGCTTGTGCCAGCTGCGCGCATCGCCGCAGGGGCGAGTGGCGGATGCGGGCGCCGCCGGGAAGCAGTTTGGCCAGCGCCTGGGCGCATTCGGCGGTGGCGGCAGGGTCTGCGGCGACATCCTGGCGGCCATAACAAATGCCGGCATCTATCAGGGGTTGTGCGTGGCGGGCCAGCCAGAGTTTCATTCAAAGACCAGCCCGGGGCAGCGCAATGCACGAAGCGAAAACTGTGGGTTACCCTCCAGTCGGGCTGGCCTGCAAATGCCAGTCGGGGCCGCGGAACCGGCTTTGCCGGGCCGCAGGCGCAGCGCCCCCTCGGGGGGCAGCGTAGTACACAAAGTGACAAGCGTGGGGGCTGGTTTCATAGGCTGATGGCCAGTCCGAAATAAAAAGCAATTTCGCAGACCTGCTGGGTCGCCCCCAGGCAGTCGCCAGTGAAACCCTGGAGCCGGCGCTTGAAGAGCCGGCCCATCCACAGCAGGGCCAGGACGGCAAAGCTGCAGGCGACGATGAGGTTCAGGGCGTCCAGTGCGAGGGCTGCCAGGACCAGTGCGACAAAGCACCAGGCAAAACCGATGAGCAGGGCGCCCGGCGAGATCTGGTCAGCCAGGGGTTTGGACTTTGATGTGGCCGTATCGCCCGCATGCGGCAGCAGGTAGATCAGCAGCAGCGGCAGGCCGCGCGAGATGACGTGGCCTGTCCACAGGGCGGTGCAGATGTACCAGCTGGCGAAGGGGGCCTCCTCCCAACCTGTTGGTGCGCCTTCGACCGAGCCGAGGATGGCCAGCAGAGACACCTTGGCGAGCACGGCCAGCACCAGCGCCATGGCACCGAAGGCGCCGACGCGCGAGTCCTTCATGATCTGCAGCACATGCTCCCTGTCGTGGCCGCCGCCCAGGCCATCGGCGGTGTCGGCCAGGCCGTCTTCGTGAAAGCCGCCGGTCAGCATCACGGTGGCGGCAGTGGACAGCGCGGCGGCCGCCAGCGGTGTGAAGGTGGTGTCGGGCAGCATGGCCTGCACCAGGGCGTACACCGCGGCGGCGAAAGCGCCGGCCAGGATACCGACACCCGGGAAGTGTCCCGCGCTGGCGCGCAGCAGTTCGGGGCTGTAGCCCACCCATTCGGCCAGCCGTCCGGTCACGGGGATGCGGGTGAAGAACTGGACGGCGAGCAGGTACTCGCGGATGAATTGGGCGATGGCGGTCATGCGGTGCCCCTTGCGGTGTTTATGCGCCGTCCCGGCCGCTCACGCCGGCGCTGTCGAAGCTGGCCATCTCGTTCAGGAATCCGGCCGCCGACTGCAGCAGCGGCCAGGCCAGCAGCGCGCCCGTGCCCTCTCCCAAACGCAGGCCCAGGTCCAGCAGCGGCTGGGCTTCAAGGTGGGCCAGCAG
>Ga0055531_10001743_pt1 | contig 15564 bp, 18 predicted proteins | sample AraplaCvi_mCL_r2_FD_55008 | JGI IMG/M metagenome (GOLD analysis project Ga0055531, IMG submission 55008) | Arabidopsis root microbial communities from North Carolina, USA - plate scrape MF_Cvi_mCL_r2 | ecosystem: Host-associated > Plants > Roots > Endosphere | place: USA: North Carolina...
ATCGGCACCTACGACCGCTTCAAGCAGCTGTTCGAGCAGGCCAGCGCGGCGGCCGGCAAGAAGCAGTTCCTGATCCCCTACTTCATCGCGGCGCACCCGGGCACGGCCGACGAGGACATGATGAACCTGGCGCTCTGGCTCAAGCGCAACGGCTTCCGCGCGGACCAGGTGCAGACTTTCTACCCGAGCCCGATGGCGACGGCGTCGACATCGTCAAGGGCGAGCGCCGGCGGCGCCTGCACAAGGCCTTCCTGCGCTACCACGACCCGAACAACTGGCCGCTGCTGCGCGAGGCGCTCAAGGAGATGGGCCGCGCCGACCTGATCGGCAACGGCAAGCATCACCTGATCCCGACCTTCCAGCCGGCGACCGATGGCGGCTACGAATCGGCGCGGCGCAAGAACTCGACGCAGGCCGGCCAGAAGGTCGCGCCGAACAAGCCGCGTTCGGGACAGCTGCTGACGCAGCACACCGGGCTGCCACCGCGGGTCACTGGCGCCAAGCCGGCGCCGCGCGGCAAGCCGGCGGCCAAGCGCGGTCCGCGCTGAGCCTCAGGACCGGGGCTGGCCTTCCGGGTCGCGGTCCTGGGCCGCCGTCTCGGCCGGCTTGACCCACTGCCAGACTTTCCAGCCCAGGCTGATCCAGGCCCACAGCCGCGCGATGCGGCCGGGCGGACTGTCCGCCGCCTCCGGGCCGCGCCGCCGGAAGGCTTGCGTCAGGCCGGCCAGACCGCCCGCGGCAGCCAGCGCCGCCACCGTGCGCCACAGCCGCGGCAGGCTGCTGGCCAGGCGCCAGAGCGCGTGGCCGCGTTCGGCCCATTGCATCGGACGCTCCAGCGCCTGCAGCTCGTTCACCAGCCCGATCCGCAGTTCGGCGCTGCGCAGTTGCAGTTCGAGTTGCCGCAGCTTCAGCCGCTGCCCGGCCTCGCCCCACATCACGGTTGATCCTGCGCGTCAGGCCGGATCGCGCGCTGATCCCGGGCCAGCTCCGCGACGCTCGCCGCGAAGGGCCGGCCAGCCGTCAACTGCCGCTTCGCCCATTGCCAGGACAGCAGCGCCCCGGCCAGGAAGGCCGCGCCCAACCCCGCACCCAGGGGGGCTCGCCAGGCGTCGGGCACCCACAGCAGCAGCGCGACCACCAGCATCAGCAGCGCCGCCACACCCAGCAGCAAGGCCAGCAGCAGCGCGGTCAGCGCGCCGAACAGCCGAAGCAGCTCCGCCTGCAGCTCCACGCCCAGCAATTCCAGCCTCACCCGGGCCAGTTCGAGCGCCCGCTCGGCAGCGCGCCGCAGGCGCTCCGTCAGCCCCGGATCGCGTGATTCCATCGCCTGTTTCCCCTCTGTGCCGGTCCCCCCGGACTGCGGAAGCTATCACTGAATCGGGGGAAACGAGGGCGTTCTTTGCCCATCCCGGTCTCAGGCCTTGGGCTAAAGTGCGGTAACGCTTGGTTTCGCGCGCCGCGCGCCGCCCGGCCTGACAAGGTCCATTCAATGCCTGATCGCCAGCACACGCCGCATTCCGCCGTCGTCGAGGACGACGACCTGCTGCAGTTCCTGGACGACCCCGAGCACGCGCTGCTGGACGACCCGTCCCCGCGCAAGCCTTGGCGGGTGTTGATCGTCGACGACGACAGCGATGTCCACAAGGCCACCGAACTTGCCATGCAAGGCCTGCAGGTGGAGGGACAGGCGTTGGCCTTCCTCCATGCGAAATCCGCCGCCGAAGCGCGTTCCCTGCTCAGCCACGAGCCCGACATCGCGGTCGTGCTGCTGGACGTGGTCATGGAGTCCGACGACGCCGGCCTGCAACTGGTGCGCCACATCCGCGACGAACTGCGCCTGCGCGCCGTGCGCATCGTGCTGCGCACCGGTCAGCCCGGCTACGCGCCGGAGATCGAGACGGTCCAGGCCTACGACATCAACGACTACAAGACCAAGTCGGAGCTGACCCGCACGCGGCTCTACACGGTGCTGACGGCCGCGATCCGCTCCTACCGCCAGATCCGCGCGCTGGAGGCGAACCGGCAGGGTCTGGAGATGATCGTCGAGGCCAGCACCGAGCTCGGCCGCCAGCACGGGCTGCACCGCTTCGCCGAGGGCGTGGTGACGCAGCTCTGCGCGCTGCTGGGCACGCTGCCGGAGGGCCTGGTCTGCGTGCAGACCCATGACGACGCCACCGGCGAAGCCCGCGTCATCGCGGCCGCCGGCCAGTACAGCTCGCTGATCAACCGGCCGCTGCGCGCCGTGCCGGCCGGCAAGGTGCGGGACCTGCTCGCGCGTTGCCTGGCCGCCGGCCACAACCTGCACGAGCACGGCTGCACCGTCCTGTACTTCGGGCTCCCGACCGGGCGCGCGATGGCGGCGCTGGTCGAAGTGCCGCGCGAACTCGACGAACTCGACCGCCAGCTGCTGCGCGCGTTCTGCTCCAACATCGCGGTCGGCTTCGAGAACGTCATGCTCTACACGCAGCTGACGGACCAGGCCTACAACGACCCGCTGCTNCAGCTGCCCAACCGCACGCGCTTCATCGAGGTCCTCGAGCACAACCTCAAGACCCCCGAAGGCATCACGCTGGCGCTGATCGACCTGGACGACTTCGCCGACGTCAACGACGCCTTCGGCCACCGCTTCGGCGATCAGGTGCTGCAGGCGGTGTCGCAGCGGCTGGCGCAGCGCCTGGGCCTGAACACCGCGATGGCGCGGATCTCGTCGAACGCGTTCGGACTGCTGGGCCCCGACGAGATGGTCAATGGCCAGCGCATCGCGCTGGTCTTCGAGGACCCCTTCACCGTCGCCGGCGAACGGCTGCAGCTCTCGGCCACCACCGGGCTGGTGCGGCTGGCGCAGTCGCGCGCGCTGGGCTCGGAGCTGCTGCTCGACGCGCAGATCGCGCTCAAGCGGGCCAAGGCCGGCAACCGCGGCGCGTCGCAATACTTCTCGCCGGAGATGGGCGTCGACGCCCGCGAGCGCTTCAAGCTGCTCAAGGGGCTGCGCGCGAGCTTCGAGGAGCGGCGGCTGTTCGTCGTCTACCAGCCCCAGGTGGAGCTGGCCACGCATCGCGTCATCGGCGCCGAGGCGCTGCTGCGCTGGCGCACCGCCGACGGCAAGTTCGTGCCGCCGGACCAGTTCATCCCGCTGGCCGAGCAGTCCGGCCTGATCGTGCCGATCGGGGAATTCGTGCTGAGGACCGCCTGTCACCAGGTGCGCCAGTTGCGCGACGCGGGCTACGCGGACTTCCGCGTCGCGGTGAACATCTCGCTGGCGCAGTTCCGGCATCCGGCCTTCATCGACACGGTGCGCCGCGCGCTGGCCGATGCCGACGTGCCCGGCGCCGCGCTGGAGCTGGAGATCACCGAATCGATGGCGATGGAAGAGGTCTCGGCCGTGCTGCGCGTGCTGGCGGAGATCCGCGGCACCGGCGCGTCGGTCGCGATCGACGACGACTTCGGCACCGGCTTCTCGTCGCTGAGCCAGCTGCGGCGGCTGGACGTCGAGCGGCTCAAGATCGACCGCGCCTTCGTGCGCGAGGCCCAGAGTTCCGCGGCCGGCGCGACGATCGCGCAGATGGTGGTGAACCTGGGATGCAGCCTGGGCATGCGGGTGGTCGCCGAAGGCATCGAGACGGAAGAACAGCGCCAGCATCTGCTGGCGCTAGGCTGCCACGAAGGCCAGGGCTGGCTGTTCGCCAAGCCGATGCCGGGCGAGGAGCTCGAGCGCTGGCTGGCCGAGCCCAGGTCCTGGACCTCCGCGGCGGCTCATGCGGCCGCATCGCCGGCGCCTTGCCAGCCCCCTTGCGCGGCGGCGGACGCCTCGCCGGCCACCGGCGCGCGATGAGCGGCGGCGGCGCGAGGGCCGCCACCGGCTTCAAGCCGCTCAGCGGCGGCTGATCAGCAGGCCCAGCAGCAGGCCGACACCGGCGGCCACGCCGATCGACTGCCAGGGGTTGTCATGCACATAGTCGTCGGTCGCCTTGCTGGCAGCCTTGGCGCGCTCGACCGCCGCGGACTGGAAGTCGCCCAGGCTGGTCTTGGCGCGGTCCAGCGTCGACTGCACCCGGGCCCGCAGCTCGGATGCGCCGGCGCTGGTCTGGTCGGCGGTGGCGCGCAGCAGCGACTCGGCATCCGTCACCACCTGGTGCAGATCGGACAGCAGGCGGTCGGAGGGAGAGGTCTTGGCCATGAGCAGTACTCCTTTTTCGGTGGGTGATCAAAAGCGCATCGGCGCGGAACGAAGTCCAGTTGTACGTCTGTCGAGCAACGTCCGGCAAGTCGGCTCCTCGGGTGTCCGACCGCGACGCGCGGGTTTGCCGATACGCGAACCTTGAGCGCCCTCCGGGCACATGGCGTGCCCGTCGGTGCGCGCGGCCCGGCGCTGCGGTCGTCCCTCAGCCGGACGGCCCGTCATCGTCGCCGCACACGGTGTAGTGGCGCACCAGAAAATAACTGGCACGGGCTTCCCCTTCGACGATCAAGACCTGGCCCTCGAGCGCCTCCAGTTCCGGATCCCGGAAGGGATTGCCGCCAGCCCGGCGCAAGGGCACTCGGCGCCCGTCGGGCAATGCCAGCAGCGTGCCGATCCGGTCGCTCTTGCTCCCCGCGGACAGGCGCTCGCAGGCGACGCGGCCCCGCAGCCGCGCCGGGGAAGGGGCCGGAGCGCCAGGATCGCCGGGATCGCCAGCAGCCGGAGGNTCAGCGGGCATGCATGCGTCTCACGTGGAGCAGCCGGCCGCCTTGCTCGGTGGCGACCAGCGAGAGCGGCCGNAGCGTCGCATCCACTGCCGGCAGACTGGCGGTGTAGATGTGGACGACACGCCGGTCGGGCGCGCCCACGACTTCGTAGCTGGTGCGCTGGCAGTCCGCCGGCGCCAGTCCGGACTCGCGCAGCATGGGCGTCACCGCCTGGGTCACGGCAGCGGCGGGCTTGGCCTCGATGGATTTCAGCCGCGGCAGCGAGCGCGCCAGGTTGCGCCCTTCCCGCTCCAGCCGCTCGCGGCGCAGGCCGCGCACGCCGCGGTCCTGCACCGCCGCGAACGCGCGCTTGAACGCCTGGGTCTTCGTCAGCGCATGGCCCACGAAGGTGACCGGCTGCAGCGACGGATCGCCAAGCAGATAGAACTGCGCCAGCGTCTTGAGGTCGACCGGGTCCAGGTGGGTGCGGGCGCCGGCGAACTGCTGGCGCGCCTCGAGCAACGCGCGGCCGCTCGAGGCGCCCGTCAGCACGCGCTGCAGGAAGAACTGGCAGATCAGATCCGCCGAGCCGTTGCCGGCGCTGGGCCCGTAGGCGATCGTCGTGCTGCCGACGAAGGCGGCCGCGCCGTCGGCCAGATAGCGCACCGAGATCGGCCACTCGCCCGAGTCCGCCAGCGCCGGATCGAAGACCTGGGCGCCGTAGCAGCATTCGGCCGCGACGACCGAGCCTGGCGTGATGCGGCCCTTGACGCCGGCGGAGGTCATCGCCTCCGGGAAGTCCCGGCCATGCTGACCGTAGTAGGACGTGTCGTGCTCCGCGCCATGGCAGTTGATGAAGTGCATGCGCGGCGCCAGTTCCGCCTGGGTCCAGCCGGGGCCGTCCGGCGGCGACAGGTGCAGCGGGTTGGCCGGCCCGAAGGTGTTGTCCAGGCTCTGGCGCGTCGACGCCTGCCACACCTCGGCCGACAGGCCGAAGCTGGTGTCGAAGTCACGGCGGTCGCGGGACTGGTGGTCGGCGGCGGCCTTGATCAGCTGCAGCAGCAGCTCGGGCTTGCTGGCGCCCGGCAGATCCGGGAGCCGGCCCAGCACGCGTGTCGGACCCAGGAAGCGGTTCGGATCGGTGCTGTAGGCGGCCTCGCAGGCATANGGCAGGTCGCTGGGCACGTGTGCGTCACCGTCGGACGGCGCGGGATTCTTCAGCGCGACCATCGGCAGCACGTCCGGCCCGCCAAGCAGCACGAAGTAATGCGGCTGGCGCGCCTTGGCCAGCGCGTCGATCGCCGCCTTGAGCGAGCGCGCATCCGGCTTGGCCGGCACCACCGGGGCCCGCAAGGGCTTCATCTCGGACGCCAGATCCACGGCGACCAGCGTCGTGTCGATGCCACGCTTCTTGTCCTGCCGGACCAGCTTGGCGAGCGCGGCATCGATCTTCTTCAGCCCCGAGGCGCCGTACTTCGNGCGCAGCGCGCCGCGATGGATGACCACCAGTTTGTCCATGAACGCCTCCCTGTCATGAATGCCCGCATGCGCGGGAAGCGGCCGATTGTGCGGAGCCGCGCAGCCATCGGCAACGTACGGATTGGGGAGGGCCATGGCGGACTGTCATCAAGCCTGCACGGCCGCTCTGCAACATTCCGACCGCCATGCAAACTTCCGTTACACCTCCCCGCAAGACCGAGCTCGCGCGCCAGTTGCTGGCGCCCGGGCAGCGGCGGCTGCCGGCCGCACTGCGCGCGCTGCTGATCACCGTCGATGGCCAACGTGACGCCGACGAACTGCGACGCCTCGGACGCGGGCTGGGGCTGGGCGAGGACGGCCTCAAGCAACTGGCCGACCAGGGCCTGATCGAGCTGCCCAAGGCCGTGGACGCCGACGAGGCCCGCGAGGTTCTCGCCATCGCCCGCGCNGNGCAGGAGCGCGCGAAGCGGCTGGTGTCGACGAAGTTCTTCGCGCTCGACCTGGTGNCGCGGATGCTGGCCGGCCGAGAAGGGGAGCTGCGCGATCTGGTGCGCCAGGCCGACACCGAGAGCCGCTTCATGGAATGGGTGGACCTGTGCTGCGAGCGCATCGAGGCGCAATCGGATGTCGAGCGCGCAAGCAAGTTCCGCGAGAGCGTCGAGCGGACGCTGGCGGCGGGGTGAGCGGCGAGTCCCCGCACGGCGTCACCCGAACATCCGCTGCTGCTCATGCCGCAGCGCGAGCAGGCGGTCGGAGAGCTGGAGCTTCTCTTCGGCCCTGCGGCGCGCGGAGTCGGACATCCGNGCGACCAGCGCCTCGAGCTGATCCGCGTTGCCGATGTTCTCGAACGCCTTGAGCTTGTTGACGAAGACCGCCGATTTCTTGCGGCGTTCCAGCATCTCGAGGATGTTGGCCAGCGTGCCGGTGCTGCGCGCGTCCCAGACCATCAAGCCGTAGTCCGCCAGTTCCGCCATGCGCCGGTCCTTCGCGGCGAAGAAGGCGCGCGANCCGCGGGCATGGGGCGAGGCCACCGCGCCGACGGGCCAGTCGCCCAGGTTCTGGCGCGGCGTGTCGCCGGCGCAGTAGACGGTGACGCGCGTGGCGCCGATCGCGAGCAGGTGGCGCTGGGCGGCGGCGTCGACACCGTCCGCGTCGCCGACGACGATGTCGAAGTCCTGCTGGACAACGCGCTCGATGCGCTCCAGGACCTGGCGGTCCAGGTGCTTGAGGCCGATCGATCCGGCGATGAAGACGGTGGTCATCGAGGCGTTCTTCCTTACTTCCAGGTCAGCGCGGCGACATAGAGGTGATTCACCTTGCGGTACTTGCGCAGCAGCAGGCTGGCCACTTCCATCGTGGCGCCGCTGTCGTAGAGGTCGTCGATCAGCAGCGCGTTCCAAAGGCCCTGGTTGCGGATCTCGTCATGCAGCGTGAAGGTGCCGGCGAGGGCATGCATTTTCTCTTCGCGCGTGGGCAGGTCCTTCAATGGCCGCGACAGTGAGGTTTTGAGCAGCAAGCGTTCGAAGACGGGAATGCGCATCCGCAGCGCCAGCGCACGGGCCACGGCAGCGACTGGCTGCCAGGGCCGCACGCGTGACGCCGGCATCGGCACGATGAAGCCGATCGGGCCCAAGCGCGGCATCACATGCGTCTGCAGCGCGCGGGCGAGCGGCTCGGCCTGCTCGCGCTCGCCGCGGTACTTGAGGCGGAAGACGGCCTCGCCGACCTCGGTGCGGGTGTTGTCGAACCGGGGATGGCCCTGGCTGTCGTCGCCGAGGAAGACGCTGTGGAGCATGTGCTTGTCCAGCACGTAGCCGGCGGTCCATGGACCGTCGATCTGTCGCAGGGAGACCTTCATCGCCACGCCTTTCGATGGTGGAAAGACGTCTTGGTCGAAGGGGTGCGAACGGATGGTTCGAGATGCACCCGTCATGCGGCCGCTGACCGGGCGCTGGCGATCGGGCCTCGGACCGGCGCGAGGGGGCCGCAGCGGTGCTGGAAGTCAGGCTTGCGAGGGCGCGGGCGGGGCGCCTATGCTGAAGGCTTGCTCGTTTCGAGTCCTGAGCCCTGTCAAGGAGCTGAGATGAAACCCACTCCCGCCGGCTGGCCGCGACTGTCCAGCGCCGTGTTCTACGACAGCGCCGCGAAGGCGATCCCGTGGCTGTGCGAGGCCTTCGGGTTCGAGGTGCAGCTGCGGGTCGATGGCGAGGATGGCTCGGTCGTCCACAGCCAGCTGGTCTACGGCGAGGCGCTGATCATGGTCAGCGAGGGCGGCGAGGGGAAGCGTTCGCAGCGCTTCGGCATTCCGCTGCGCAGCCCGCTGGCGCTGGGCGGGGCGAACACGCAGAGCCTGATGATCTACGTCGACGATGCCCAGGCGCATTGCGAGCACGCCCGCCAGGCGGGCGCGCGCATCGTCCACGAACCCAAGGTCGAGGACTACGGGCCCGAGTACTGGGCCGACAAGAACTACGGCGCGCTGGATCTGGACGGCCACCTGTGGTGGTTCGTCGAGCGGGTCAGGGGTTGAACACGAACGTCGGCCCTTCCCCGGCCCGCGCGGGGCCTCAGCCCCCGCGCTTGGCCAGGATCGCGCGGCCGACGCGCGAGACCGGCGGGCGGCCCAGCACGCCCGAGATGAACGCGCCGGCATCGACGAGCTTGTCCAGATCGATGCCGGTCTCGATACCCAGGCCGTTCAGCATGAACACCACGTCCTCGGTCGCGACGTTGCCGGTCGCGCCCTTCGCGTACGGGCAGCCCCCCAGGCCNGCGACGCTCGCGTCGAAGGTGTGGATGCCGAGCTCCAGGCAGGCGTAGATGTTGGTCANCGCCTGGCCGTAGGTGTCNTGGAAATGACCGCTGACCTCGACCAGCGGATAGTGCTTGAGCGCCCGCTCCATCGCCGCCTGCACCTTGCGCGGCGTGCCGACGCCGATCGTGTCGGCCACGCCGAGGTGATCGACGCCGATGCCCTTCATCAGCTTCACGACGCGCTCGACCTCGTCGGCCGAGACCTCGCCCTGATATGGGCAGCCGACCGAGCACGACAGNGCGCCGCGCACTTTGATGCCAGCCTCGTGGGCCGCGGCCACGACCGGGGCGAAGCGCTCGATGCTCTCGGCGATCGAGCAGTTGATGTTCTTCTGNGAGAAGGCCTCCGACGCGGCGGCGAAGACGACCACTTCATCAGGCCGCGTCGGCAGCGCGCCTTCGAGCCCCTTCATGTTGGGCACCAGCACGCTGTGCCGGACGCCAGGCCGGCGCTCGATGGCGGCCATCACCGCGGTGTTGTCCGCCATCTGCGGCACCCACTTGGGCGAGACGAAACTGGTGACCTCGATCTCCTTGAGACCGGCATCCTGGAGCATCGCCACCAGCTTGGCCTTGTCGGCGGTNCCGACGTTCTCCTTTTCGTTCTGCAGGCCGTCNCGNGGGCCAACATCGACCAGGGTGACACGTGTGGGCAATGCGGTCATGGCTTGATCCTTTGGCTTTCTGACTTGCTCTCACTCGACTCCCTCGCCCCGCCCTGCGGGGCGAGGGCGGCGGNGAGGGTCTTCAGGCTGCCTGCAGCCGCAGCAGTTCAGCGCCGTCGCCGACCTGATCGCCGACCGCGAACAGCAGTTCCGCCACGACGCCATCCCGCGGCGCCGTGATCGTGTGTTCCATCTTCATGGCCTCCATCACCGCGAGCGGTTGCCCCTTGGTCACGCTGTCGCCCGCCTGGGCCAGGAAGGCCACCAGTTTGCCGGGCATCGGTGCGGTCAGCCGGCCGCCTTCCGATCCCCCCTCGCCCGCGTGGGCGATGACGTCGACCTCGGTCACCATCGCCGATCCGTGCGCCCCGAACACCGCCACCTGCTCGCCGACCTTGTAAGTCGACACCGCCACGCGGCGCTCGTCGAGGTAGAGCTCATGCCGCTCCGGCGAGCCCGAGCGCACCGCCAGCGCGATCGCCCCAACGCCTTCGCTGCCCTCGCCACCCTCTCTGCCCGGCAGCGTCAGCGACAGGCTGCCGTGATGATGTCGCGACAGCAGCACCTGATGATGGATGCCATCGACGTCGAGTTCGAANCGCCGCTGCGCTGCGCCGAACAAGCGCCAGCCGTCGCGGCGGCTCCAGGGATCGGCCGACTCCGTCGCCGCCTCCTCNGCCAGCGTGTGCGCGACCACCGCCGCCGCCGCCTCCGCGAGCGCCAGTCCCGGCTGGCCGAACAGCGCCGCCTTCTCGCGCTCGATCAGCGCCGTGTCCAGGTCCGCCTTCGCGAACGAGTCCGTCGCCGCGCAGCGCCGCAGGAAGGCGACATTGGTGTGCAGCCCCACGATGTGCGTGTCGCGCAGCGACGCGTCCAGCAACGCCAGCGCCTGCTCGCGCGTCTCGCCCCAGACGATCAGCTTGGCGATCATCGAGTCGTAGAAGGGGCTGATCTCATCNCCCTCCCCCACGCCGGAATCAATCCGCACCGGCGCCGTCTCGAANGCCGCGTGCGCCGGCCAGCGCGCCACCGACAAACGTCCAGTCGCTGGCAGGAAGCCCCCTTCCGGGTTCTCGGCGCAGATGCGGGCCTCGATCGCATGCCCGTGCATGCGCAGCTCGTGCTGCTTCAGCGGCAGCGGCTCGCCGGCGGCGACGCGCAGCTGCCACTCGACCAGGTCCTGCCCCGTGATCGCTTCCGTCACCGGATGCTCGACCTGCAACCGCGTGTTCATCTCCATGAAGTAGAACCGGCCGTCCTGCTCCGCGATGAACTCGACCGTGCCGGCGCCCTGATAACCGACCGCCTTCGCGGCCGCGACCGCGGCGGCGCCCATTTCGGCNCGGCGCTCGGCCGTCATGCCGGGCGCCGNCGCCTCCTCCAGCACCTTCTGATGGCGGCGCTGCACCGAGCAGTCGCGCTCGAACAGGTAGACGCAGTCGCCATGGCTGTCGCCGAAGACCTGGATCTCGATGTGGCGCGGCCGCTGGACATAACGCTCGATCAGCACCGCGTCGTCGCCGAAGCTGTTGATCGCCTCGCGCTTGCAGGACGCCAGCGCGGCTTCGAANTCCTCATCCGCATGCACCGCGCGCATGCCCTTGCCGCCGCCGCCCGCGCTCGCCTTGATCAGCACCGGATAGCCGATGCGCCGGGCCTCGCGGCGCAGCAGCGCGGGATCCTGATCGGCGCCGTGATAGCCCGGCACCAGCGGCACGCCGGCCTGCTCCATCAGGCGCTTGGATTCCGCCTTCAGCCCCATCGCCTGGATCGCCGACGGCGGCGGGCCGATGAACACGAGACCCGCGTCCGCGCAAGCCTGCGCGAACTCCTCGTTCTCGCTGAGGAAGCCGTAGCCCGGATGGACGGCCTGCGCGCCGGTGGCCTTCGCGGCGTCCAGGATGCGCTGCCACTGCAGGTAGCTGTCGCGCGGCGCGGGGCCGCCGATGCGAACGGCCTCGTCGCAGGCGCGGACGTGGCGCGCATTCGCGTCGGCATCGGAATAGACGGCGACCGTCTTGACGCCCAGGCGCCGGGCGGTGGCGGCCACGCGGCAGGCGATTTCGCCGCGGTTGGCGATCAGGATCTTCTTGAACACGGGTGTCTCCTCATGCTGTCAGGTCCTCGGCGCGCCGCGGCTTGTGACCGCGGGCGCCGGGTGCGCTCGAATGGCGCGCAAAGCCGCGCAAAGCGGCGCAAGGGCGCGATCAGTGACGATGGCCGCAGGACGCCGCGGCGCCCTCGCCCGCAGGCGCGCAGCCGGCGCGATCACCGTCGGCATCGGCGCTCAGCCCGGCCTCGGTCGCGCAGTGCATGCCCAGGCGCGCGATCANCTGGCGGTCCTTCTCGGCCTGCGGATTGCTCGTNGTCAGCAGCTTGTCGCCGTAGAACATGCTGTTCGCGCCGGCCAGGAAGCACAGCGATTGCATGGTCTCTGGCATCTCCTCGCGGCCGGCGGACAGCCGCACCATCGCGCGCGGCATCGTGATGCGGGCCACCGCGATCGTGCGGATGAACTCGAACGGATCCAGCGCGGCGGTGCCCGCCAGCGGCGTGCCCTCGACCTGCACCAGGTTGTTGATGGGCACCGACTCCGGATACGGATCCAGGTTGGCCAGCTGCGCGATCAGGCCGGCGCGCTGGCGGCGGGTCTCGCCCATGCCGACGATGCCGCCCGAGCACACCTTCAGGCCCACGCCGCGCACGCGCTCCAGCGTGTCCAGACGGTCCTGGTAGGTGCGCGTCGTGATGATCTGGCCGTAGAACTCCGGCGAGGTGTCGAGGTTGTGGTTGTAGTAGTCCAGACCCGCCTCGCGCAGTTGCTCGGCCTGGCCGTCGGCCAGCATGCCGGCCGTCAGGCAGGTCTCCAGGCCCAGCGCCTTGACCTCGGTGATCATCTCGCCGATGGCCTCCAGGTGGCGCTCCTTGGGCGAGCGCCACGCCGCGCCCATGCAGAACCGGGTCGCGCCATTGGCCTTGGCCGCGCGGGCGGCCTCCATCACTTCCTCGAGCGGGATCAGCTTCTCGGCCTTCAGCCCGGTGTCGAAGTGGGCCGACTGCGGGCAGTACTTGCAGTCCTCCTCGCAGCCGCCGGTCTTGATCGACAGCAGCGTCGAGAGCTGCACCGCGTTCGGGTCGAAGTGCTCGCGGTGCACCTGCTGCGCGCGGAACAGCAGGTCATTGAAGGGCAGCTCGAACAGCGCGGCGATCTCGTTCACCGTCCAGGGGGTGGCGTTGCGGCGCTGCTCGTCGGTGGTCGGGGTCAGCGTCTGGATCTGGTTGACGGTCTGCTTCATCGTCATGCTTTCAAGGCGTTCAGCAGCAGCGGTTGCTGCAGGTGCGCGGACACGGCCGCGGGGGAGGGATCGTTGAGCCGGGGCACATGGCCCCAGCACGGCGCGCCCAGGGCCTCGTCGAGGCCGGCGCGCAAGGCGGCCAGATTGTCCGCCACATGGGGTTGATGGGGATCGGCGGTGTTGGCGACCCAGCCGGCGAGCCGCAGCCCGCGCGCCAGGATGGCCTCGGCCGTCAGCAGCGCGTGGTTGATGCAGCCCAGCCGCAGGCCGACGACCAGCACCACCGGCATGGCCAGATCGACGGCCAGATCCGCCGTGTCCCAGCGGTCGGTCAGCGGCACACGAAAGCCGCCGACGCCCTCGATCAGCGCGAAGTCGCCTTTCGACGCCGAGCGCCGGATCGCCGCGAGCAGCGCGTCGCGGTCGATCGCGCGGCCTTCGAGCCTGGCCGCGATGTGCGGCGCGCAGGGTTCGCGGAACTGCAGCGGGCCGACCTCGTCCATCGTCATGCCCTGGCGCTGCGCGGCATGCAGCAGCGCGACGTCCTCGTTGACCCAGATGCCTTCGGCGCTGCGCGCCTGGCCGGCCGCCAGCGGCTTGATCGGCGTGGTGTAACGGCCGATGGCATCGAAGGCGAAGGTCAGACCGGCGGTGATGCAGGTCTTGCCGATCTCCGTGTCGGTGCCGGTGATGAAGAAGCCATGCAGCGGATGCGGAGAGCTCATGCGCAGGCCTCCAGCGCGGCGACGAGGCGATCGACATCGGCCTGCGCGTGCGTCGCGCACAGCGTGATGCGCAGCCGCGCCTCGCCCTTGGGCACGGTCGGCGGACGGATGCCCGGCACGCGCAGGCCCTCGCGCTCGAGCGCCGCGGCCAGCGCCATCACCTCGGCGTTGCCACCGACGATCAGCGGCTGGATCGCCGTCTCGGAGTCGGCCAGCTTCCAGGTCAGCGCGGGATGACGGTCCAGCATCGCCGCGATGCCCGCGCGCAGCCGCGACTGCAGCGCGCGCAGCGCGCGGCGGCGTTGATCGCCGACCTCGCCGCGGATCAGCGCGAGGCTGGTCAGCAGCGCATGCTCCACCGCGGGCGGCGAGGCGGTCGAGAAGATGTAGTTGCGCGCGGCCTGGAGCAGGTAGCCGGTGATGGTGGGATGGGCGGCGACGAAGGCACCCGCGAGCCCCGCCGCCTTGCCCAGCGTGCCGACCACGATCAGGCGCTCGCTGCGCAGTTGGAAGTGCTCGAGCGAGCCGACGCCGGTCGCGCCGAGCACGCCCAGGCCATGGGCGTCGTCGACGATCAGCCAGGCATCGAAGTCTTCGGCCGCCTGAAGCAGTGCCGGCAGCGGCGCGATGTCGCCGTCCATGCTGAACACCGCATCGGTGACGATCAGCTTGACGCGCGCCGTGCTCGCGGCGAGCTGCCCGCGCAGCCCCTGGACATCGCAGTGCCCATAGCGCGTCACCCTGGCCTTGGCCAGGCGTGTGCCGTCGATCAGCGAGGCGTGGTTCAGCGTCTCGCTGAAGATCTCCGCGTCGGCATCGCCGAGCGCGGTCACCACCGCCAGGTTGGCCATGTAGCCGGTGCAGAAGCCGATCGCCTGGGCGCCGGGGATGTGCGGCTCGAACCAGCGGCCCAGCAGCGCCTCGACCTCGTGNTGCGCGCGCGAATGGCCGCTGACCAGCGGCGAGGCGCCGGAGCCGCCGCCGTAAAGCCGCGCGCCNTCGGCCAGTGCCTCGGCCACGGCCGGATGCGCGGCCAGGCCCAGGTAGTCGTTCGAGCAGAACATCGTCAGCTCGCGCGCGATGCCATCGGCGCCTCGCACGGTCTGGCGCGGCGCGGTGCCGGTCTCGGCGATGCGGGTGAAGCGCGTCAGGTCCTGCGCGCGGATCGCATCGAGCTTGGCCTGCAGATGATCAAGCAGCATGGACCACCTCCTCCAGCGTCGCGGTCACCGCCGTCGCGAGAAAGGTCGCGGCCGCTTCGTCGATGAGATAGGGCGGCATCAGGTAGACGGTCTGTCCGATCGGGCGGATCAGCAGCTCGTGCTCGCGCGCGGCGAGATGGAACTTCTCGGCGAAGCGTTCGACCGGCACGGTGGTCGCCGGGTTGATGTCGAAGCCAGGATCATGCCGCGCTGGCGCAGGTGCGTGACGCGTGGATCGGCCGCCAGTGGCGCGAAGGCCGCGGTGAGCCACGCGGCCTGTTGCTGGTTGCGTTCGAGCTGGCCCGCGTCGAAGCGGTCCAGCACCGCGTTCGCCGCGGCGCAGGCCAGCGGATTGCCGGTGTAGCTGTGCGAGTGCAGGAAGCCGCGCGTCACGTCCTGCGACCAGAAGGCCTCGTAGACCTCGTCGGTGGTCAGCACCAGCGACAGCGCCATCGTGCCGCCGGTGATGCCCTTGGACAGCAACAGGAAGTCGGGCCAGTCGGCCTTCGCGGCCGGCCCGGTCTGCTCCCACGCGAAGAAGGTGCCGGTGCGGCCGCAGCCGACCGCGATCTCGTCCGCGATCAGGTGCACCCGAACTCGGAGCACAGCGCGCGCAGCGCCTTCAGGTAGGACGGCGCGTACATCGACATGCCGGCCGCGCCCTGCACCAGCGGCTCGACGATGACGGCGGCGATGTGCTCATGCCGCCCGGCGAGCA
>Ga0055531_10001818_pt1 | contig 15127 bp, 9 predicted proteins | sample AraplaCvi_mCL_r2_FD_55008 | JGI IMG/M metagenome (GOLD analysis project Ga0055531, IMG submission 55008) | Arabidopsis root microbial communities from North Carolina, USA - plate scrape MF_Cvi_mCL_r2 | ecosystem: Host-associated > Plants > Roots > Endosphere | place: USA: North Carolina...
TGGAGCCAGCCCGAGCTGTTCCAGCGCTGGTGGGTGCCAAAATCGGCATCCGGCGTTTCGCTCGTATCGTGCGATATGGACGTCCGTACCGGCGGCAAATACCGGCTGGTATTCGGCGTCGGTGGTTCGGACACCATGGCCTTCTACGGCAAGTATCTCGAGGTGGTGCAAAACGAGCGCATCGTCTGGACCAACGACGAGGGCGAAGAGGGCGCGGTCACGACCGTGACTTTCGAGGACCAGGGCGGAAAGACGCTGCTGACGTTTTACGAAGTCTATCCGTCCGCGGAGGCGCTTGAGGAAGCACTGCAGGGCTCGGCGGCCGCATTGCCGGAACAGCTGGAGCAGCTCGACGAATTGCTTTCCAGCAAAGACGAGTAGTCGGGTAACTCGCCTCGGGGGAACGTATGCTCTTGGGAAGTGACTCCACCAGCCTTTCCGGCCGGAGCGAAGGCCCGTCAGCGGCGGGGGTCGAAAGAAGACGGACTGCCTTTGGAGTGCACGCGATGAAAGTTGACCTGCGTTCACACTAGAACAGATGGCCGGTAGTCTTGCGAACCACATCATTGACAACGAGAGCGGGGGACGCTCCTCGCACGCAGCGCTATCTCAGATCAGGACACGACGATCGCCTTGGCTGCTACCCGCCCTGTGTTGGACACTCCTTACCGCTGGCTGAGCGGCATCCGACGCTAACGGCAGTCGGAGATGAAGACTAACAGCGTGATTTTTTGCACGCAGCCTTGTGAGGCAATCGTCATGTCGTTGGGTTGGTTTCGATCGGCAATGTGAAAACAAACGTCGATCCCTGAGGGGCGTTTTTTTCTGCCCACAGACGTCCGCCGTGAGACTCGACGATCGAACGGCAGATCGCCAANCCCATGCCCATGCCGTCGTTCTTNGTGGTGAAGAACGGTTCGAAAATCCTGTCGGGGTTTTGGACCCCAGCGCCCCAATCGCTGACAGCGATGCGGATCATGTCATCGATACGCGNCGCATGCAGGCTGACCATNCGCAGATCCGCAGTGNATGCCATCGCCTCTATGCCGTTTCGGATTAGGTTGACCAGTATCTGTTGAAGCTGGACGCGATCCATGGCGACCGGAGACAGGTCACCTTCGACATCGACCTGTATGCGGACGCGGCGCCGCATGGCTTCCTCGGCCATAAGGCTGCGCACTTCAGCAATGACTCCGTCCACCGTTGTGCTCATCCCAGGTTCAACCGACCTTGTGAACAATGCACGGATGCGGCTCACGACGTCTGCGGCGGCGTTTGCATCGCGAGTAATGCGTTCCACCGTCCTTTGCGCTCGCTCAAGGTTTGGCGGATCAGCAGATAGCCAGCGTTGGCACGCATGCGAATTTGTCACGATCGCTGCCAACGGCTGGTTCACCTCATGGGCGATCGAGGCGGAAAGTTCGGCAAGGCTAGCGGCTTGAGACGCACGCGCGAGACCGTCGCGCGCAGCCCGCAAATCTTCCTGGGCCCGAACTTCGCTGTCAATGTCGATGCAAATGACGTTCCACTGGACGATCAGCCCCTCTGCGTCCCTCATGGGCGCTGCTCGGGTTTCCACCCAGCGATACTCTCCGTCCGACCGACGAAGTCGATGCTTCTGCGCATAGGGCGTGCCGGTCGACAAGGCATGGCCGCAGCTCTCATGGACCTGAGGTATATCGTCGGGATGGACGGCAGCACCAAGCGCGCCCGACGGCCTTGCTTCGCCCGAGGCGTCCGGCGCTTCCAACTTGTACCCCAGATACTCGCGAAGCTGTTCGCTGCGGTAGACAGGATCACCGTTCGGGTCGGTGCATTCGACCATCGCAGGCAAGGTTTCAATGAGCTGTCGAAGCGAGCGCTCACGCTCGCGCAAGACCTGTTCTACACGGAGCTGATCGTCGATGTCGTGACAAATGCCGAACCATTGCAGGATCTGACCGGTGGCGTCCCGCAAGGGGGCGCCGCGGCCCGACATCCAGCGATAGACGCCATCGGCGCGGCGTAGCCGGTAGTTTAANGAGAAGCTCTCGCCAGTGACGAAAGCCTCTCTAAGCGTGGCATCCATCTTCGCTGCGTCATCCGGGTGAAGCGCGGCCGTTATGGCAGCGGCGAGAACGCTGCCGGTCCCCTGATAGTCNTTCACGTCGTGGCCCAGGAATTCAATCAGGCTCTTGCTGAAGAAGACCGGTTCCCCATCCGTGTTTAACCGCCAGAGTGGGCTGGGCACCATATCGACCAGCTGCGAGAGTTCGCGTTCCCGATCGAATAGCCGTTGTTGGACGCGCACTTCGTCGTCGACATCGATGGCAACGGCATACCACTGCACGATCGTCCCGCTTTGATCGCGCAATGGCTCGCAGCGTCCATCCACCCAGCGGTATGCGCCGTCGGCGCGCAGCATGCGATATCTGTTGGAGAATGGTTCACCGGTGGAGAAGCCGTGCGTGGCGTTCTCACGCACGGAGGCAATATCGTCTGGATGGACGACAGAACGCATCATCGCGCCCGCGCGGGGCATGCCCGGCTTGTTCACGTCGATGGCATCGAATCCGAGGAAGTCCACCAACCGCTTGTTCAGAAAGCTCAGTTCTCCGCTGGCGGTCTGGCGGGCGATGAAGGCCGGCACCATGTCTACGAGCAGGGACAGCTCGCGCTCGCGATCGTGCAATGCGTTTTGAGCCCGCATCTGATCGTCGATATCAAGCGAAACGCCATACCACTCCTCGATCTCTCCTTCATGATTGCGACGAGGTTCGACCCGGCATTCCACCCAGCGATATCCGCTTTCAATTTCAAGCCAACGAAAGCGCAACGTCGCGCTACTGCCGGTCTCGAAACATCTTTGCAGCGTGTCCCCGACGGCCGAAGCGTCGTCCGGATGGATCAGCTTCTGAAGCAGACTTTCGATACTCTGCTCCCCGTGCGCTTCGAAGCTTGCGACAACCGAGCGGAAACGGTCTCGGAACTGTTTGTTGAAGTAGACTGAGCCGGTCGATGGCGTCGCGCTCCAGATGCGGACCGGCACTGCGTCGATCATCAGTTGAAGCTGCCTCTGACTACGGCGCAATGCGTCCTCGGCGTGGGTCAGATCATCGATGTCATGGCAAATGCCGTACCACTGAACGATCCGCCCTGATTGATCCCGCATTGGCTCTGCCCGGCTCGACATCCAGCGAAAGACGCCATCGGCCCGGCGCAGGCGATACCGCATAGCAAAGTCTTCACCGGTTTCGAGGCAATGTCGAAGCAGGTCGACGAATGCACCTGCCTCGGCGGGATGCACGGAGGCTTCGACCATGGCTGCCAGTCGGGTTTTTCCCGGTTTGTCCGTGTCACNAATGTCCAAGCCGAGAAAGTCGACCATGCGTTTGTTNAAGAAGGTCGGCTCGCCATCGGGGGTCAAGCGCCAAACGTGACTTGGCACCATGTTCACAAGGTGCAGCAGCTCCTGCTCCCGTTCGCGCAGTGCTGCCTGCGCGNTTACTGCGTCTTCGATGTCGACGGAAACGCCATACCATTGCAAGATCGTTCCGGCCTCGTCACGCANGGGCGCAGCCCGGCTCTCGACCCATCGATGGGGACCATTTGCGCGCCGCTGACGATATCTGCCCGCAAAGGTCGTGCCCGCCTCGAAGGCGCGTTTCAGCGCCTCATCGGTGGCAGTGCGGTCATCCGGGTGAATGTCCGTCAAGGATCGTCTTCCGTTGGCCGCAACCAGATCCGTCAGCGCCAGCCCGGTCGTGTCGGTGGCCCACTTGTTGAGGTAGCTCGGCGTTCCGTCAGGCGTGGCGCTCCAAATGAGAGCCGGAACGGCGTCGATCAAGCGTTGCAGCCGGAGTTCGCTTTGACGAGCGGTGGCGAGTGCCAGTTGGTGCTGCCTGGAAATGGCTGCGACGACAAGCGCCGAGAATGCGGAAATGACGAGGAAGAGCTGCAGCATGACCTGCTGTTGCCTTTGCGATCCGGCATCACCGATAAACTGGCTGTCTCCGGATATCGTGAGCGCCATCGTAATCAGCGTCAGGAGCGTCAAGGCAACGGCGGCACCTCGGAATTCGAAACGTGCGGAGGCCCAAAGCAGAAACGGCAAAATGATATATGGAGAGGGGAAGAAGCGAGCACTCAAGGAAAGGGCGGCAACGCCCAGGAAGATGAGGCAGAGAACGGCAGCCTCCGTCCAGCGTTCGACAGATNGATTTGACTCTCCGCGCCAGGAGCGGACGAGGACNAGCACCAATGGTGCTACCAGCAAGATGCCTGTCGCATCTCCAATCCAGAACAGTGGCCACACGGACGCGAATGTCTGGGATTTCACGCCGAACCAGGCAAGGGTTGCGCTCCCGACGGTCGCGCTTGCGAGTGGTGCTACTCCCGCCCCCAATATGACGAAAGCCAGGACCTGCTGGAGGGTTTCCAGTCGGACGGGGCGACCTNTGGCGCTGCTTACGAGCATCGCACCCACGGAAGCGCAGAGCGCGTTGCCGACGAAGATCAAAAATCCTGCGGGAANTGGGCTGTGAAACCAGACAAGCTGGGCAAACATCTCGGCAAGGCAACCGCTGACGATCCACCATGGCCAACTGTAGGGAGAGGTGAGGATGAGTGTCGCCATAAATACGCCGCCGGGAGGCCAGATCGAGACGGTGATGCCCGGGACGATAGCGAGCACATTCGCGAATCCGCAGCCCAGCACGTAGGCTGCGAAGAACGCGACCAGATGCAACAGCTGNGGGCGGCTTGATCGAAACNGCCNCCACTGTGAAGCAGGCCCGAGGGACGGTCGGTCGGTNGGNGCGCGCGGCAACGCGCTCGCCGCGGGCCCTGGCGACGTTCGCTCGCGCCCCTGAATAGGCTGGCTGACTGTCTCTGAATGGCTGTCGCCAACTCTAGAAGCTGATTCCATCGGCTGCTCCGATCGGACAGAGAAAGCCTGGGCGCAGTAGGCCCTACCAAGGCAGTATAAACGCATTCGGATGGGACGAACCTTCACCCGTTTCCCTTGATCCTATCGCAATCACAGCCATGCCGCAGCCTATGGAAGTCCATGATGCCTGCGGGGATTGTCAGCGCTCTGCCCTGCGGTTTCACGCAGAACCTCGACCGAGCGCTTCGAGACGTCGCGGCGATCGGCAGGTGCGCCGGTCGATCGGAACCATGCCTTACGGGTGGTGACAAGGCTATCTTGACGAAGGCTGGCTCATCTGCCGGTCTCGCGACGAGACGATAGTCCCGTTTGTGCCGAAGCAACCATCTATCGGCCTGGCTGCAGTGCATTAGGGAACCGTCTTGCCGTCCAGGTCGAGCTGCCAGACGAGGCCGAGAGTTACTCTTCGCCTATGCGGAGGTACAGCTTAGAATACACGGCGAGTTGTCATAGATTTCCATAGGATGCAGGGGAGACGCGGCGAGAATAGGATGGGCGGCTAGTTCGCGCAGTCCGGATATCGAGAACGACTGCTATGCAGAGCGCTGATAGTGGCTTCCTCGTCCTGCAGGAGAAGGCAATGACGAAAGCGTTCGACACACCTGACGAAATCGGGCTGGAAGCAATGCAGGCGGTGCGGATCATCGAAAGTGTGGTCGGCAACGCTTGGGCTGCGAACCCGGCCGGTGAGATCGTTTGCGTCAGCCCTGCGGTGCTGTCGCGGCTGGCCCTGACGCTTGAGGAGTTCAGCTCACAGTCGGATGGTGGTCCTCTCGGCTGGAGGAGAATGATCCATCCGGACGATTACGGACGGTCAATGGCGCTCTGGCACTGGTGNCTTGAATCGGGCGAGCACTTCAATATCGAGCATCGAACTCTGCGCAAAAGCGGCGCTTACGGTTGGAGCCGCACGTCTGCNCAGCCCTTGCGCGATGGTGATGATCGTATCCTTGGCTGGTACGGCGCCATAATCGACATCGAAACGTCTGACGCGGCCGCTCGTTTTGCCGATACGGCGGAGGCGGCCGTACAGGAATTGCCAAGCTCATTGAGCGCAATTCACCCCGACGATCGAACTGCAGCGGCNCATGCGGCCGCGCGTGCGTTCTGGACGGGTGTTCCCCAGGTCACGAGGCACAGACAGCGACAGCCCGACGGCAAGTATAGGTGGACGGAAACCCGTGCCGAGCCGGGGTACAGCGTCAGCGTCGACATCGACGAGTTGGTGACGGATCGCGAGCCTCGTATGGTTACGGCATCCGATACCGCTGGTGAGCCAGAACCATTGCGGTCTGCGAGAGCTGTCGAGAGCATATTCGGCAACGGCTGGGCGTTCGATGCGCGCGGACGCTGGATTTACCTGCATCCATTTGCGCAGAACTCGCTCGGCGTCACTGCGGAACAACTGAACGTTTCCGTTGACGAAGGTCACACGGCCTGGAAGCAATTGCTGCATCCGGACGATTACGAGCGGACCGCAGCGGCATGGAATCGTTGCCTCGAAACGGGGGATGACTTCAACGTCGAGTTTCGCTTCCGCCGCGTATCTGGAAGTTATGTCTGGGCCAGGACTGCCGCCCGGGCCGCCCGCGACGCCCGAGGCCGCATCGTGGGCTGGTTCGGCATCGCGCTCGACATCGATGTTTACAAGAAGACCGTTGAGGCGTTGCGTGGCCGAGAGCTCGAACTCTCGCAGCTTGTCGACATGGTCCCGGTTCACATCCGCCGACTGGGCCCCAACGGCGAACCGACCTTTTTCAACAAGCGCCTGCTTGATTTCTATGGGTGGAAAGATCTCGCACAGTTGGAAACACCGGCTGGCAGCCGGCTGGCGACGGCGATGGAAATGCTCGTGCATCCGGACGACTCCGCGCGCCTCCTGGAAGCGGTCCGCCATTCCGTTGCGACAGGCGAATCTTACGGAATGAAGTACCGCTTGCGCCGCTCGGACGGCGTCTACCGTTGGGTCGACGGGCGTGCGGCGCCGCTGATCGACCCGGAGGGGGGGATTGCAAATTGGTATGCGATCTCGATCGACATCGATGATGAGATGCGTGCACAGAACGCGTTGCGCGACCGCGAAAGAGAACTCCTACAGCTCGTCGATATCGTTCCCAGCCTGCTTTGGCGCCTGAACCGTCAGGGCGAGCCAACATTTTTCAATAAGCGGCTGATGTGCTTTCTGGGTCTGGATGCAGCGAGTTCCGATCAGCCGGACCCGCGCCGGCTGGCGGCCATCTTCAGAGGAGCCGTCCACCCGGACGATGCATCCGGTCTTGAGGACGCACTGAGCCGATCTATCGCCACCGGCGAAAACTTCTCGAAAAGGTTTCGGCTGCGCCGCTCGGATGACGTCTATCGCTGGGTTGAAAGCAATGCAGAACCCCTGCGCGACGACACTGGAAAGATCGTGCAATGGTACGGGCTGTCACATGATATCGACGATCAATTGCGGGTCGAAGAAGCGCTGCGCGAACGCGAGCGATCGCTTTGGCAACTGGTCGAGACATTGCCGGCGATGATCGACTGCGCCGCGCCAAACGGCGAGCCGGTCTATCGCAGCCAGCAGTTGCGGGAATTTCTCGGGTATAATCTTGAAGATCTGGACGGAACCGGGAAGTCTCGGCTGGACGCAACGCTTGATGCAGGGGTGCATCCCGACGATGTTGCAGGGGTCAAGGAGAAGTATGCGCATTCCCTGGCCACTGGTGAACCTTATGCGCGCAAACACCGTCTGCGGCGGTTTGACGGCGAGTATCGGTGGGTCGAGACCAGAGCGGCTGCCATGCGCAATCTGGAGGGCGCCATCATCCAGTGGAACGTGATTTGCCTTGATATCGATGGCGAGGTTCAGGCGCAGGACGAATTGCGTCTTGCGCAAGAGAGGCTTTCCAGAGCCAGCCAGTCGGCGAGCCTGGCTGAGCTTTCCGCATCAATTGCCCATGAGGTGAACCAACCATTGGCAGCGATCGTGGCCAACTCCAACGCCTGTCACCGTTGGCTGCTGGCCGAACCACCCAATCTCGATCGGGCAAAGATCACAGCCGAACGCATCATCCGTGACGCCAACTCTGCGGCGGAGGTCGTCAGCCGCATCCGCGCCCTGTTCAGACAGCGCGTCGAGCCGCAGAGCAATACCGANCTTGTGAACGTGATTGCCGAAGCAGTTCATCTCATCACAGAGGAGGCCATGCGCCGTCGCGTCCGGGTCGAGCTCGATATCGAGCGAGCCCTCCCGAATGTTGTCGTCGACCAGGTGCAGATCCAGCAGGTTCTGGTGAACCTCATTCGTAACGGTATGGACGCGATGGACGCCGCTGTTCGCGACCGCGTTGTTAGCGTCAGGGTCCATCGCGTTGGTGATTTTGTTGCGACCGAGGTCAGTGACCGTGGCATGGGTGTCGCGTTTCCTGAACGAATTTTCGAAGCCTTCTTTACGACGAAAGTGAATGGAATGGGGATGGGCCTGGCAATTTGTCGTTCGATCATTGAGTCGCACGGGGGGCGACTGTGGGTGCAAAACAATGAACCGAGTGGCGCAATCTTCACGTTTACGTTGCCGATTGAAGTGGAAGCGGCGGCATGACGAAGGACGAATACACAGTTTTCATCGTCGATGACGACAATCGGATCCGCGAGGCTCTGTGCGAGCTTTTGGCCTCACACGGTATCCAGTCGATCGCCTTCGGTTCGGCCGGAGACTATGTCAATTCAGAGAAACCAGACACGCCAGCCTGCCTGCTGTTGGATATCGAGTTGCCGGACATCAACGGTCTGGATCTTCAAAGTGAAATAGCGACAGGGGAACATCCACCGATCGTATTCATAACCGGTCACGGAGATATCCGTTCGTCGGTGCGCGCCATAAAGGATGGCGCGGTGGACTTTTTGACCAAACCGTTTACCGACGCGGATTTGATGGCCGCCATTCACACGGCCATTGCCCAAGACGAGAAAAGACGAGCCGAGCGCGCAGAGTTCGCAAAGCTGAGGCGGCGCTATCTCGACCTGACACCGCGCGAACGCGAGGTGCTGCCGCTGGTCATAAGCGGGCTACTCAACAAGCAGGCGGCCGCGGAACTCGGCATCAGCGAGGTGACCCTGCAGATCCACCGGCGAAATGTGATGCAGAAGATGAAGGCGGGTTCTTTTGCCGACTTGGTCCGGATCGCGGAACGTTTGAAGATCCCCATCACGCATGCCCGCAAGACCGGCGTGAAATCGATGGCTTTGCCGCATCGGCAGGTCGTCGCGATTGTTGACGACGATCCGAGATTGCTGGAGTCGCTGGAGGACCTCTTGGAGTCGGCCGGCTACTCGGCTCGCAGCTTTTCGTCGGGCCGATCGCTTCTTTCCGCTGGGCTACCGGGTTTGGATGCGCTCATCACGGATATCGGTATGCCGGGAATGGACGGGTTCGAACTTAGAGACTTGGTAAAGAGGAAAGAGCCGAGTCTGCCTGTTTTCCTGATGACTGGACGGCACGAGATCGCCGATCAGCTGAGTGTGCACGACCGGACTTGCTGCTTCAGAAAACCCTTCGATGCGCAGGTTCTGCTTGCCACGCTTGCCGCTGCATTGTCCGACCGAGANATGGAGGGGAGCGATGAAGCCTGAACTACTGCTCAAACCGACGGTCGTTTCGCACGCGCACCGTCAAAGCGAACGCCCGCTCGTCGTGATCGTCGATGATGCGCGCGGGATGAAACAGAGGCCAATCTGATGCAACACGCTCAAACCAAGGCGGAAAAGCTTGCGGAACCTATCGTCTACGTCGTTGACGACGACGAGGCGATGCGGGAAGCGTTGCTCGATTTGTTCACGGTGACCCAAAAGCGGGCGACTGCCTTCTCGAACGGTCCAGAGTTCTTGGAGACTGCCGACATTCAGGCGCCCGGTTGCCTTGTCCTGGATCTGCGTATGCCGGGCGGCACCGGCCTGGACCTACAGGAACATCTCCTGCTTGCCGGGAGCCGGCTGCCTGTCATCTTTCTGACGGGTCACGCAGACATTCCAACAAGCGTAAAGGCGATGAAGGCTGGCGCCATGGATTTCCTCACAAAGCCTTTCTCCGACCAGGATCTCCTCGAGGCCGTAGATCGTGCCATAAAGCTCGACGCCGAGCGCCGCAAAGTCGAGGCGGAACGCGACCGGATCCAGGCGCTGGTNGATACCCTTTCTCCTCGCGAGCAGGAAGTGATGTTTGCGGTGGTNAGTGGCCTTATGAACAAGCAGGTGGCCTACCAACTCGGAATTAGCGAAATGACCGTAAAGCTCCATCGGATGAGCCTTATGCGCAAGATGCAGAGCCGTTCGCTGGCAGATCTCGTTCGGAAAACCGAACAGCTACGACGCAATTGAGCGACGCGCGGACCCGCAGGATTCGACCCTAGTCAAGAAAAGGAGGCCGCCTGCCCTTGGTCAAACGGCCCCTAGGTGTGCCGGCCTTGGGCGGCCGTGCCGCGGGGAGGGGACTGCGGCACTCAGATAATCACCTCCTGACGAAGGTGCCGGCCAAGGATGGTGCTGGAAGCCTACCGTCTTTCACGCACCTGCATCACTATACGTTCGTTTAGCGAAGCCGATCGCGACGCGAAGCCGGTTGTTTGTTGGACACATCACGCTGCGGACCGCAATGGGGCCAGGACGGCCGGAAAAGGGGCGCGACCGACTCTTGCGGTCGCAAGCTCAGGCAGCGACCTCACTGAAGCAGTTCCGACTTCCTTACGAGGTCGCTGAATGTACGTGCCTGCATCTTTTTCATCGCGCTTGCGCGATGAAGCTTGACCATGATTTCGCTGATCCCCAGTTCGAATGCGGCCTGCTTGTTCATGAGACCTTGGGTGACAAGCTTCATTACCTGCCGTTCGCGGGGGGTGAGGCTGGCCGCGCACTGGCGGGCATGTTTTCTCCTTGCAGCCACTTCCCGCTGCTTTTTTCCTTCCTCCATAGCTGCGGCCACCGCACAAAGCAGGTCATCCACCTCGAAGGGTTTCAACAGGAAATCGACGGCTCCCGCCTTCATGGCAGTGACGCTCGTCGGGACGTCTCCATCGCCGGTCATGAAAACGATCGGAAGGTCGAAGCCCGCATCCGACAGTTTCCTTTGATACTCGATACCGCTCATGCCGGGCAGTTTCACATCGAGCAACAGGCACCCTGCGGCCTCCGGGTCNCCCCTTTCGTCGAAATCCGNGGTGTCGACGAAGGCTTCGGCCTGTATTCCTGAAGAACAGAAGAGTTCCAGCAGCGCCGAGCGAATCCTTTCATCGTCGTCGATGATGTGGACTATGTTCACGTCGGTGGCTGCTTCGATGGGGTTTGAACGTTCGGGCATTGTTTAGCTCCCTTGATCGTCAGGTACCAACATCCACCCATTTTATCCGACGTGGTTCTGCTGGCTATAAAACGAAGGTTTGCTCTACCTCGACTGTCCGCCCGGTTGACCAGCCGCTGGCTTGCTGTCAGGCGCCGCAAAGCGAAACGCACGGTGCGATCGCCCGAAAGGTGACCTCGATCAGTTGTTCGGGAAATGCCAGGCGGGAAACCCCAATGAGGTTGCTCGCACATTCAGGCACCTCGGCTCCATACATCTCCTTGCGGACCTTGCCAGNAGCCGCAAATGCGGCATCGACATCGAGCACATAGAGTGTCTCTTCGACCACATCGTCGAGTGAAGCGCCGAATTCGGCAAGCACGGCGACGGCATTGGCGTAGGTCTGCCGCATCTGCTCTTCCATGGTTGAAAAATCGACCGGTCTTCCGGATGGATCCAGTTTTGCCGGNGCGACGAGGTTGCCGGCCCAGTCGTGGCTTAGCTGGCCGGAGACATAGATGATGCCTTTAACCTGCACGGCCTGAGANTAGCCGTAGGCTTTTTCCCACGGCACACCGAAGTTTGCGGTCCGTTTTTTCGGGGAACACATGAAATCCTCCATTCCTTCCGGGTAGGCGGCGGCCGCAATTCGCAACCGCTCGAAGCTCAGTTCNGTTTCAGGTCGCGTGTGGCGACGAAGGGCGCCGAGGCGCCCTTCCACTCTCTACTTGGTGATAAAGCTGAGAATGTCCTGGTTGATGACGNCCGCGTGCGTGGTCGCCATGCCGTGAGGGAAGCCCTCGTAGATCTTGAGGGTGGAGTTCTTCAGAAGTTGAGCTGAACGGGGGGCGGAAATTGCCAGCGGAACGACCTGGTCGTCATCGCCATGCAGTACCAGGGTCGGCACGTCGATCATCTTGAGGTCTTCGGTAAAGTCGGTTTCCGAGAAGGCCTTGACGCCAAGATAGTGGGCATTGGCGGCTCCCATCATCCCCTGTCGCCACCAATTGTGGCTTACGGCTGCAGATGGTGTGGCGCCAGGACGGTTGAAGCCGTAGAAGGGTCCGTTTGCGATGTCGTGATAGAGCTGCGCCCTGTTGGTTGCGAGCGCCTCGCGGTAGCCGTCAAGCGCTTCGATCGGGAGCCCCTCGGGGTTGGTCGGCGTCCTGAGCATAAGCGGTGGTACCGCGCCGATCAGGACGAGCTTGGCCACGCGGCCCTCGCCGTGACGGGCGACGTACCGGGTCGCTTCGCCACCACCCGTCGAATGCCCGATATGGATCGCGTTGCGCAAATCCAATTGCCGCACGAGGGAGGCTACGTCGGAAGCGTAATGGTCCATGTCATGGCCACCGCTCACCTGCTCGGATCGCCCGTGGCCACGGCGGTCATGGGCAATGACGCGATAGCCTTTTGCGAGGAAGAAAAGCATCTGGTTGTCCCAGTCATCTCCGCTCAACGGCCACCCGTGATGGAACACGATCGGCTGCGCGTCGCGTGGCCCCCAATCCTTGAAGAAAATCCTGGTCCAATCTTCTGTCGTTACGTATCCGTGACCGGGTTGCTCGGCTGTCATGGCCAATCCTTTCTGTGCTGGTTTTGCCGCATCAAATGATGCGTTCAAGCCGCGATGCTCAGCTCGCGAAACACGGCCCTGACGTAGGCCCCTTCGCTAACACAAGACCGTTTTGACCCCCTGGCAGGAACCGTATTTCGGCGGGAGTAGCGGCTGGCAGGCGGCGTGAAGACGCTAGCACCTGGCGCATGGCGGGAAAGGTATACCTTGGTTTCGACGATCTCTCGCAGGCCGCCTGGACCCTGATGGCGTGGTCACGAAAAGTGGCGTTGCGGCAGCCTAACCAAACGTCACGCCGCTGCCCGGACTTTCAAGGCGCAAGGCATACACCTCGATCGAGGTTGCGATGCCGTCCACCATATGAGACCCGAGGCGTTCGGTTTGCGCATGGCACCCTGCTGTGTCCACGAACTCTTGCGAGAGAAGTGCGGGACGGCGCAGGCGTTTGGTGAGTGCCTCGAGCTTGAAGCCCCTGTTGATGGCAGAACCGATCACAGTGAAGTCGAGACGGTGTCTTGAACCGATGTTGCCGTAATTGACCGCGCCGAGGTGGATGCCCAAGCCGAAGCGCACGTGGTCGTCTTGCAGCCAAAGGCGAGACGCAGCCTGATACCCCTCCCGGACCGCCGCGATCAGGTCCATGCAGGCTTCCTTACGATCCATCGGAAAAATGGCAAGCAGACCGTCTCCGATAAATTTCAGGATTTCTCCGCCATGCTTTTCAATCGGTTCTCCGACGGCGTCGAAGAANCTGTTCACCGATAATATGCGGCTGCGATCGCGTCCGCTTCGATAGGGAGTTCGAAGCGGCGGCTCTCAGGGTTGTCTAGAACACGGTGCNGCAAGTTTAGCCTCCTCGCTGCTAACCAGGGTCAACGGCCGATCGATGCCTCGCGGCGAAAAAGCGCCGTACGGGGCAACAATCGACCGTTNCTCAGGCCAAGGCAGTCGCCTGGTTCATTCCTGACAGAAGCTCTCGGTCAATAGTCCCACCAGGCCGGAACCCAGCGGTAAAGGTCGCCGGCGGTTGCGACACGGCCGACCGATGGGAACGGCATGTGTGTTGAAACCAGCCAGGAGCCAGTCTCCGCAAGCTCACGCATAAGCCGNAGCCGGACNNGGGTCGCCTCTTCAGGGTCGTGTTCGAAGCCGTTGTGCCACTCGGGGTGGTCGAAGGAGACGGGGAANAGGGCATCGCCGCCGAACATCAGCCGCTCGCCACCGGACGAAATGCGGACCACGCTGTGCCCGGGGGTGTGACCGCCGGTACGAGTGACCACCACGCCCGGTGCCACTTGGGCCTCTTCGTCAAAAGTCCGCAGATTGCTGCGATACGCTTTCAGAAAATCGAGGGACGCCTTGCGCGCCAGATCTGCGAGCGCCGGTGGCATGGCGGTAAGCGAGAAATCGGGCGCCTGCCAGAACTTGGTCTCGGCGGCGCACACGTGGACGCGAAGATCCGGGCGCATGCGCTCCTTCACGCCTTCTACGAGGAGCCCNCCGACATGGTCGAAGTGCATGTGCGTCAGCACCACGTCGGTCACGGCGGCAAGATCGACGCCGGCGGCTTCCANTCGATGGACGAACTGTCCGGCCCGCGGGAAATCGGGATACTCTTCGCCGAGACCGCTGTCGATGAGGATCGTCTGGTCGCCGCTGCGCACGACAACGGCGTTCAGNGCCCAATCGAAGGCAACCTTTGACANAAACCTGTCATCGAGCCACGCGNCCCGCACCTCGGGNTCGGCGTTGGTNGCCATCGACTCGGCCGGTGGGGTCAAGATGCCATCGCTGATGACCAGTACGTCGATGTCACCGACCCGTACCGCGTAGCGTGAAGGAACCAGTTCATCCGGCGCGGGTCTTTCTTGCGTGACGACTTTTCGGGGAATTGTTTGTGCATTCGACATGATGCGCTCCTGTTTTCGCGGTTGAGATGTGCCGGTCAGGGTTACATCGCGGAGTCTAGGTTCGGGTCTTTTGGCGGTCGAGCTACACCTGAGTATGGGGCTGCTCGTGCTCGGCCCCCCGTGAAGCGAGTTCGTGCGCTTCGATCGGCGCGCCACGCGCACGCTTTGCTTCCATGCTTGTCAACGGTGGATCGAGCGAATGTCACCAAACATGCGTATAGTTTCGGCGGTCAATTCAATCGCCTAGCCTGGGTGCAGTTGCGCAGGTCCGTGACATCACGAACGTGATGATTGGCACAACCGCAGGCGGACTGAACTCCATGACACCCACAGAGGTTAAATTGATCGCCCTGTCCGGTGCGCAGCCGCTGCTGGACGTATCGGAGTACTGCCGGCGC
>Ga0055531_10001822_pt1 | contig 15107 bp, 9 predicted proteins | sample AraplaCvi_mCL_r2_FD_55008 | JGI IMG/M metagenome (GOLD analysis project Ga0055531, IMG submission 55008) | Arabidopsis root microbial communities from North Carolina, USA - plate scrape MF_Cvi_mCL_r2 | ecosystem: Host-associated > Plants > Roots > Endosphere | place: USA: North Carolina...
ACGTGCGGCGCGAAGTACGGGAAGGTCGAGACCGTGCAGAACACGAAGACGAACTGCAGCAGATAGACGCCGCGCGCGGACAGCTCGGGCGCGGCCGCTGGCGGCGCCTTGCCGGGCGCGCGATGGGCCTCGCCGCCAGCGGGCAGGAAGGCGGCCAGCCCCGCGGCGGCCAGCGGCAGCAGCGCCATCCAGCGGTAGACCTCGATCGGTGAACCGCCGCCCGCCTGCAGCACCAGACCGAGCGCCGCCGGTGCCGCCACCAGCGCGGCGCGCGCCGACCACTGCATCGCGGTCAGGCTGCGCGCCAGCGCGGGTCCGCTGGCGACGGTCGCCAGGTACGCGTTCGACGCCGCGAAGGTGCCGCCCAGCAGCCCCTGCAGCGCGAGCGCCGCGGCGAAGGTCCAGGTGCTGGTGGCGTAGCCCGCCAGCACGAAGCTGGCGGCCAACCCGAGCTGCGCGCGGATCAGCAGCCGCTTCTTGCCGTAGCGGTCGGCGAGCCGCCCCCACCACGGGCTGCTGAGCGCCGCCAGCAAGGTCGGCAGCACGTAGAGCCAGCCCGCGAGGAAGCGGGCGTCGTTGTGCAGCGATTGCTCCAGCACCAGGCCGAAGAANGGCGGCATCCCGAGCGCCGCGAACGAGGCCACGAAGTGGCCGGCCATCACCGCCGGGACGACGATGCGCGATCCGGCGGCGCTCACGCGGGNAACTTCAGGAAGTTGGGCGCGGTCTGGCCGTAGAACTTGTTGACGTCGGCGGCGCCGGTGGTCGCCTTGTCCAGCAGCGTGGCGGCGGTCAACAGGTACTTCAGGCAGAGCCGGTCATCGCGCAGCAGCGTCCGGCGGGCCAGCTCGACATCGCCGCCAGAGGCGGCCAGATCGTCGAGGATCGCCGCGACGCGGTCGCGCACCGCCGCGTAGGCGCCGGCCCGATCGAAGCCGGGGACCTTCGCGGCCAGGCCTTCGACGAGCACCGCGATGTTCAGCTGCAGCGTGATCGTCGTGAACATCTGCGCCAGCGGCAGTTCGTCGGGCACCAGCAGGCGCGGGTCCTCGAGCGCGTCCAGCCGGGCCGCCAGCGCCGGCGAGACCTCGGCGAGCTTCGCGCGATGCAGGCGCGCGGCGTCGTTGTCCTTGAGCAGCAGACGCAGGCGCGGCGCGGCCTCCGACAGCACGACGACGGAGTTCTGCTGGTTGGACTCCAGNGCGATGCCGTAACGCACCCACAGCGTCAGATGCAGGCGCAGCGTGAGGTCGAGGTACGCATCGAAGAAGGCCNCCAGGTCGCCGCCATGGAAGCGGTCCGCCAANGACTGGCTGACGCAGCGGCCATCGGGCGTCTCGGCCAGCAGGCCGGCCACGGGCACCGGCGTGCTGCCCCTGAGCGCCTGCGCGGGATAGCGGCGGACGATCATGCCCAGGAAGTTGTGGCCGCCGACATGCGCGCCGGTGTCCTCGCGGGTGAGCAGCACGCGTTCGCGCAGTGCCGGCTCGGCGTCCAGCACCGCGGCGAGCAGGTCCTGCACCCGCTGGCCGTCGCCGATCGTGCTGGGCTTGATCGTGCGGATGTTCTTCGCGCCGAGCGTGCGGATCGTCAGCGGCAGCTTGATGTGCCACTCCGGCGCGTCCAGCACCACCAGCGAGCGCACCGACAGCGTCGGCATGACGCGCAGATGGGTCCTGGGCGCGCGCGTCACGCGACCGGCGAGGCCGGCGCCTTCGAGCATCACGTCCAGGCCGTTGCGCCAGAGGAAGGGGTGCACAGGCATGAGGGCGTGATCCGCCTCGAGCGATGCGGGCAGGCCCACGTCGGCGAAGGCCGGCCAGCCCGGCGGCAGGCCGTCGCCGCGCGGGTGGTGCAGCGCGCGCGGCACGGCCAGCCAGTTCAGCTCGAACGAGGGCGCGAACTCCGGCGCGTAGTGGCGCAGGTCCTCGACCTCGAAGCCGAGCTTGGCGCGCGCGGTCGGGTACAGCGGATGGTCGAGGTACGACGCCAGGCGATCGTGATGCTGCATGCGGTCATGCCACTCGCCGGTCTCGGCGGCGTCCGCCGCCCGAGGCGACGAGGCGAACCAGTCGCGGCGGGCCGACTCGGCCGCGCGGCGATGCGCCAGCGCGACATCGCTCTCGACGGCGAACTCGGCGAAGCGCGCGGCAGTGTCGGCATCGCAGCCCTCGGCGAAGCGGGCGAGGATCTCACCGATGCCGAACAGCGCCTCGACCTGGCCGCCGCGCTCGGACAGCAGCGGCAATCGCGACAGGCGCCAGGTCTGCATGAAACGCTCCGGTGCCACCGGGATCCAGAGGCGCCCCTGGCCGAGATGCTCGATCGCGAGCCAGGCGTGGCCCTCGGGCAGCGTCATGCCGGCGGCGATGGCTGCCTCCTGGACCAGCCGCCCCTGGCTCACGCAGCCGCGCACGTCCTCGCGCAGCAGCGCGTCGATCACGCGCGTGGCGATGTACACGGCGTCCGGATCGGCCAGCGCCGCGCCTTGCGGGTCACGGCGGTTCATGCCCTGATCTCCCAGTTCAGACGGCGCGACGCCTGGTCCATCGCGGCGGCGAGCCGGCCCGCATCGGGCCCGCAGCCGCGCAGCACGCCGAGGTAGTCCTTGTTGGAATGGGTCAGCGCGAAGCTGTCGCCCGTCGAGCGCAGCGGCTGGAAGGACAGACGGGCATGCTCGCCGTCCTCGGAGAAGGCGGTGGGCGCGCTCGCGACCGCGCCGGCCTGCGCCGCGACGAAGTAGCGGATGCGCGCGGCATGGTCAGCCAGGCGCAGCGCGGGCAGCGGCTCGCCCAGGTACAGGCGCAGCACCGTCTCGAACAGCGGGAAGCCCAGCGTGTCCTGCAGCAGGAACTCGCGGTAATCGCCGATGTTGCGGTAGTTGATCTCGATCAGGCGCGGACCGCGATCGGTCATCACGTACTCGGTGTGGCAGGCGCCGAAGCCGACGCCAAAGGCGCGGATGATCTCCAGCACGCGGGCCGCCGGGCCCTGCGGCGCCCCGGGCTGCCACACGGCCTCATGCTCGACGAAGTGCGGCGGCGGCGAGAGCTCGACGCGGAAACCGCCCAGTACCGCCATGTCGCGGCCNTCGCCCAGGGTCTCGAGCGTGTACAGCGGGCCGTCGATGTACTCCTCGATCAGCATCGGGCGGCCNGGATGCTCAGCCCAGACGCGCGCGCACTGCTCGCGCAGCTCGGCGGCGTCGCGCGCCAGGCTCACCTGCAGGCTGGCCACGCCCTCGCGCGGCTTGACCACGACGGGGAAGGGCGGCGCCGCCACCGCATCCAGCATCGCCGCGTCGCAGACGGTGGCGTGCCAGAGCGCGTCGATGCCCAGCGCGGCGAGGCGGCGGCGCATCTCGGCCTTGTTCTTTGCCCGGTAGGTGGTGTGCCAGTCCTTGCCCGGCAGGCCGAGGAAGCTNGCCACGGCCGCGGTGCTCGTCTGCAGGTGGTCGCTGTTGGAGAACACTGCCGCNGGCCGGCCGGCGCGATGCGACAGCAGATCCAGCACGGCGATCGGATTGAAGACGTCGCAGCTCAGGATCTCGTCGGGATAGGCCGCCAGGCCCGGCTTGGCGAAGTGCGCCCGATGCGCCTCCGCGCANTCGGTCACCAGCGTGACGGCCAGGCCCAGCCGCCGCGCGGCGGGCAGGAATCCTTCGTTGACGGCATCGGTGGGCACGTGCGCCAGCACCACGAGTTCTTTCATTTGCTGTTCTCCCTGGATCGGTGACGGGGTCAGAGGTTCATCAGATTTCCACCTGAAGGCGGGCCATCACGGCGCGGCCGGGCTGGGGCATGCGGCCCTGGCTGTAGTCGACGCCGCGGAAGTAGTAGTCGCGGTCGAAGAGGTTGTTGACGCCCAGGCCCAGCGTCATGCGGGTGCCGGCCCAGCTGAAGCCGCGGCTCACATGCGCGTTCATCAGCCAGTAGCCGGGGATGCGGCCCGCCGAGCCGGTGGCGGTTTCCGCGACGGTGTTGGCGCCGTCGCTGAACATCGCGCTCTGGTACTGGCCGTTGAGGTTCCAGCTCCAGCCATCGACGCGGTAGCGCGCGTCCAGCGCCAACTGGTGATGCGGCGCGTAGGGCAGGTCGTTGCCGAGGAAGGCGCCGGAGCGCTGCTCGGTGTCCACGCGGGTGTAGGCCGCGCCCAGCTCGAGGCCGCGCACCAGTGCCGGGCGCCACTTGGCCTCGAGCTCCGCGCCCTGATGGCGGGCGCGGCCCAGGTTGCGATAGCCGGCGGTGGCGCTGATGAACTCGAGCTTGTTGTCGAAATCGAAGCGGAAAGCCGTGGCCGTGAGGTCCAGCGAGGAGCTCGCGGCCCAGCGCGCGCCGGCTTCGTAGTTCTTCGCGCGCTCGGCGGCCAGGTCGCCGCCGAAGGTGATCTGCGTGAACTGCACCGGCCGCAGCGAGCGGTGCGCGTTGGCGAAGAGGAAGACGTCCGCGCTCGCCTGGTAGCCCACGTCCAGGCCGGGCAGCCAGTCCTTGGTCGGGTTGTAGGTCTGCGCCTGCGTGGCGTTGTTGCGATAGCGCAGCCGCAGGTCCTCGTGGCGCACGCCCGGCGTCACCTTGAGCTGGCCGTCGAGCAGCGAGAANGTGTCGCTCAGGTAGGCGGCGTAGGCGTCGCTCTCGAAGCGCCAGTCGCGCGTCACGCTGTAGACGCCGGTGGCGAGCACGCGGCTGTCGACCTTGTAGTCGACCTCCTCGCGCATCAGNCGCGCGCCGACCAGGATCTTCTGCGGCACGGGGCCGCGCAGGTCGATGCTCAGACTGGGCTCGGTGCCGTAGACGCGGAACTCGCGCGGCGAGGTCTGGCGCAGCGTCGAGGGCGTGTCGGCGTTGGTCGCGTTGCCGAACTCGAACACCCGCGTGCTGCGATGGCCGAAGCTCTTCCACGTGAGCTGCGTGCCGGTGCCGAAATCATGCGTGAAGGTCAGCGAGCCGCGCGTGGTGTCGCCGTCGAAACGGTCCAGCGGCCGCGTCGACTGGTGGCGGTCCTGCTCGTAGGCGGCCGGCGTGAGCGCGCCAGGCAGTTCGTTGCGTGTGAGGTAGCGCTGCAGGCTGGCGCGGACCTCGGTGCGGTCGGTGACCAGCCATTCGGCATCCAGCGTCACGTTCTTCACCGAGGTGTCGGAATGAGCGCGTTCGCCTTCCCCATCGATGACGTTGGCCTGCAGCTGCACGCCGAGGTGGTCGTTCAGGAATCCGCCGGCCCGCACGTAGCTGTCGGTCAGGACACGGCCGGAGCGGCCGATGGTGAGGGACTCGCTCGCGGTGAAGGTGGTCTTGGACGGGATCCGCTTCGTCACGAAGTTGATGACGCCGCCGACGTTGTTGGGCCCGTAGTGGACCGCGACACCGCCGCGCACGACATCGATCGCCTCCACCGACTGCAGCGTCAGCGGAAACAGCGACGCCCCGGTCTGGCCGTACGGGGCCAGCGTCATCGGCATGCCATCCTGGAGCAGCAGCACCTGCTCGCTGCGCAGCGGGTTCAGACCGCGCACCCCGATGTTGGGCAGCGTGCCGGAGCCGTTCTCGTCCACGACCGTGATGCCTGGCACCTGGCGCAGGGCGTCGTCGACGCTGCGGGCACCGCTGTCGATCAGATCCTTGGCGTTGATCGCCGTGCGCGCGCCCGGATGCTTGCGGGCGCTGGCCGCCGTCGTCGAACCGAGCCAGCCGCCGCTCACGGTGACCGTGTCGAGCCGCGAGGGCGAGGCTGCGGCGACCTGGGCCGCGGAGGCCTCGGGGGCTGGCGGCGGGGCGCTTTCCTGGGCCTGAGCCTGGGCCGCCGCGCAGGCCGCGGCAGCGAACATCAGTCGCGCTGCAAGGGCGACGGGGGAGGGAGTCGGACGGTGGACGGGTTCTCCGCGCATGGCTTCTCGATTTCTGGTTGTCCGGCGTAGCGCCTGTGGATCGGTGTCAGATGCAAATGCGAACGATTTGCATCGGCGACCATCCTACACACGTTTTCCCTGAGCGGTGTGAATGTCCCCGTGAGAAAAAGTGACCGGGCCGAGGGCGTCATTNGCGCGCGACAGGGCGGCGAAGCGAGGCATAGTCGGAACGCATGGCGACCCCCGGCCTGGAGACCCGCGTTGAGCAGGACAAGGATTCCCGCATGCTGAGGCGGCTGCACCGCTTCCTCCGATTCCTCGCCGGTGGCGCGGCCGCCGCGNGTGTCGCGGCCGGAGCGCTCGCGCAGGATCTCGCGCTCACNCGGCACGCCCAGCCGGACGGGCTGTCCAACCTGGCGGTCACCGGGCTGATGCAGATGCCCGATGGCCGTCTGTTGATCGGCACCGAGAACGGCCTGTATCGGCACGATGGCGCCCGCATCTCGCGGGTGGACGAGCGTGACGCGCCGATCGGCAACCGGCTCGTGAGCGGCCTGGCGCCCGATGGCCGCGGCGGCTTCTGGGTCGCGATGATCAATGGCGTGTTCCATCTGGACGAGCGCGGGCTCGAGCCTGTGGACATGGGGCAGTCCAAGATCGTCGTGCGGCAGGGGCAGCGTTCGATCGCCGCCACCGCGGAGGGAGGCGCCCTCGTGGCCGCGTTCGACGGTCTCTACGCGGTGCGGCGCGATGCCGCCGACGGCCGCTTGCGCGCCTCCCCCGCGTTCCCCCAGGCGCTGCGCGACCGGGAGCCGTCGCTGACGGCGATTCACAGCGTGCTGGTGGAGCCCGACGGCGGCTGGTGGCTGGGCTGCGGTCAGGCGCTGTGTCACTGGCGGGGCGGGGCGCTACGGCGATTCGGCGAACGCGAGGGCGTGAAACCCGCGCGCTGGGCCAACGTGCTGCGCGCACGCGACGGGGCGCTGTGGGCGCGCAGCCAGGAGCAGGTGCTGCGCGCGGCACCGGGCGAAACGCGATTCGAGGACTTCACGCCGAAGCGCCTGAGCCAAGGCACCGTGCTGCTGCACCAGCCGCTGGTGGAGGATCGCCAGGGCCGGATCCTGACCTCGAGCGACGCGGGCCTGCTGCGCTGGGAATCGGGNCGCTGGACGCGCTTCGGCGAGGCGCAGGGGCTGGANTCCGGCGGNATCTCCGCGGTCCTGCAGGACCGCGATCGCGACCTGTGGATCGGNACGGCCGGGCACGGGCTGGTGCACTGGCGCGGCTATGAACACTGGCGTCACTGGACGCGCCGNCAGGGCGTCGCCAGCGACGATGTCTGGTCGTTCCTGGACGATTCGAACGGCCGGCTATGGCTGGGNACCGGCAGCGGCGTGACCTTGATCGANACCGCCGGCGCGACCGTGCCGGCGATCCCGCTGCCGCGGCGCGGCACCACCGACCAAGTCGGCGGACTCGCNCGCGATGCGTCCGGGCAGATCTGGATGGCCACCTANTCCGGCGAGCTGCTGCGCCTGCGCGGCGGCGCGTGGCAGCGCGTGGCCGAGGGCCTCCCGCTCGTGCTGATGCTGCACGCCAGCCCAGACGGCGCCCTGTGGCTGGGGGCGGACAAGGGGTTGCATGTCGTGCCCCCTTCGGAGACCAGCGCCGAGCGCCCGAAGCTGCTTCCGGCGCCGGGCATGGAGCCGGAACGGGCGCTGTCGATGACGGTCTTCGCCGCCTGCACGACGCCGTCGCGCCGCACCTGGTTCGCCACGTCGGCGGGGATGATGGCCCACGATGCGGACGCCGGCATCACGCAGCCCGCCATCGCCCAGTTGCCCGCCGGCATGGCGGTCGAGCAGATCGCCTGCGGGCGCGATGGCACGGTCTGGGCGGGCACGCGCGACGGGCGGCTGTGGCGGGTCTCGGGCAGCGGCGCGAGCTGGCGCGCCCAGGCCTTGCCAAGCGACGCCGCGCTCGGGCGGCGGTCGGTGATGGCCTTGCTCTCCGACCGCCGCGGCTGGCTCTGGGCCACGACCGACGATGGCGTGCTCNTCTGGAATGGCCGCGCCTGGCGGCGCTTCGACGAAAGCAACGGCCTGGGATGGAACGACTGCAACCAGGGCGCGCTCCATGAGGATGTCTCGGGCGGCATCTGGATCGGCACGAGCCGCGGCGCGACGCAGGTGCTGGCGCCCGAACGATTGCTCGATCCGGTGCGGGTCGATCTGCATTTCACGCAGCTCACGCGCGATGGCCGGGACATGCCGCGCGACCGCGCGTGGACCGCGGACTGGTCGGCCGGCGCGCTGCAGATCGCGTGGGCCGCGCCGGCCTTCATGAACCGGTCGTCGCAGCAGGTGCGCTACCGGTTGCGCGGGCTGAGCGAGGAATGGAGCACGACGCCGCATGACGACGTCAGCTTTCCGGCGCTCGCCGGCGGGCGCTACGTCTTCGAGGCCCGCGTGGAGAACCCCGATCTGGGCGTGACCTCCGACATNGCGTCGCTGTCCTTCGAGATCCGGCCGCCGTGGTGGCGCAGCGGCTGGGCCTGGGCCGCCTANGCNGCNAGCGCGGCGGCGCTGGTGGCGCTGGTCTATCGATGGCGGNTGCGCGCCTGGGTGCGCCGGCAGCGCGAGCTCGAGGCCCTCGTGGGGCTGCGCACGGCGGAACTGAAGGAGTCCTACGAGCAGATGCGCACGCTCGCGCTGACCGACGGACTCACCGGCGCGATGAACCGGCGCGCCATCGCCGACCTCGCGGCGCGCGAGCTCGCGCGGGCCCGGCGCGGCGAGGCGGCGGTGACCTTGATGCTGATCGACATCGATCACTTCAAGCGCATCAACGACACCCACGGCCATCCCGCCGGCGACGCGGTGCTGGTTCAGCTGGTGCGACGGCTGCGCCTGACCATGCGCGACTACGACGCCATCGGCCGCTGGGGCGGCGAGGAGTTCCTGCTGTTGCTGCCGGGGATGTCGCTGGCGCAGGCGGACGGCCGGCGGCGCGTCGAGCACCTGCAACGCAGCGTGGGCGCCCAGCCCTTCGACATCGGTGCCGGTGAGCCTCTGAGCGCGACCTGCAGCGCCGGCGCGATCGGCGTCGAGGCCGGCGACGACGCGTCACTCGAGGCGTTGATCGAGCGCGTCGACGCCGCCCTCTACGACGCCAAGCATGGCGGCCGGAACCGGTCGGTGATCGCGTCGTGAGTGTTTGGTGACAACACGGCCCAAGCCTTGCCGGATGTTGCGGGACTCCGACGGCAAGCGGTCACAGAGTGAAACAGCGACTGAAGTGACAACGGTGTCGAGCCAAGATGCNCGGCACGCGCCGCCGATGGCGCTTCTGCATGGCTTCCCCTTCGACACAGGCACTCCCATCGTGATGGACTTCGACTTCGACGCGTGGCTCGCGTCCACCAGCAATCGCCGCCAATGGCTGCGCCAGACCCTCGTGAGCGGCGGGGCCGCTTTCGGGCTGGCCGCTTGCGGGTCCGGCGGATCCGATGGGACCGCGTCGGCCGAGGCGGCCGCCGGCGGTTCGGCCGGCAGCGGTGGCACGGCTGGAACGGGCGGCGTCAGCGGAGGAGCGGCCACCAGCGGCAGTGCCTCCGGCGCGCGCGTCTTCAAGCATCCTGGCCTGCTGCACACCGAGGCCGATTTCACCCGCATGCGCGCGCAGCTCGCGGCCGGGCGGGAGCCCTGGGTGGCTGGGTTCCGCGCGTTGACGTCGAGCGGCCGCGCGCAGCTCGGCCGTGATCCGCAGCCGGTGGTGACGGCCATCCGTGGCGGCGACGGCGAGAACTTCCGCGCGATGGTCGAGGACGTGCAGCGGGCCTATCAGCTGGCGCTGCGCTGGAAGGTCTCGGGCGACACGGCCTACGCCGACCAGGCGGTGCGCTACATCAATGCGTGGGTCTCGACGATGACGACCCTGACCGGCAATGGCGACCGCTTCCTTGCCGCGGGCATCTACGGCTATCAATGGGCCAACGCGGCCGAGATCCTGCGCACCTACAGCGGCTGGAGCGCCNCCGACATCGCCGCCTGCCAGAAGTGGCTGATGGCCAACTTCTATCCGCTGACGAGCAGTTTCCTGAAGGATCACAACGCCACCAACATCACCAATCAATGGGCCAACTGGGACCTGGTGAGCCTGGCGGGCATGCTGGCCATCGGCGTCTTCGCGGACCGGGCCGATGTCTATCAGGAGGCGCTGGACTACTTCAACCGCGGCCGCGGCAACGGCGCNTCGCAGCACATGGTCTATGCGCGGCATCCCGGCCACATGGGCCAGTGGCAGGAAAGCGGCCGCGACCAGGGCCACTCGACGCTGAGCCTGGGCATGGCGGGCTACCTGTGCGAGATGGCCTGGAACCAGGGCGACGACCTCTACGGCATGGACGACAACCGCCTGCTCGCCGGTGCCGAATACGTCGCCAAGTCCAACCTGAAGGACGCGGCGGGCGCGTTCTACTCGCTGCCGTTCTACGTCTACATCAACCGTCAGGGCACCTTCACGGCGGTGTCCGACGGCGGACGCCCGAACGGACGGCCGTGCTGGGAGCCGATCTACAACCATTACGTGAAGCGCAAGGGGCCTGGCCGCGCCNTGGGTCAGCGCGCTGGCGGCGCAGNTGCGGCCGGAGGGCAACACCTGGCTTGGCGACGATCTGAGCTTCGGAACGCTGACCTTCTCGCGCGACGCGGACGTGTCGCGCGTGGCGCCGNCNGGGCTGCAGGCGATCGTGCGCGGCGGCGCGGCGCAGCTCTCCTGGTGGGGCAGCGCGGACGCGGCGTCGCATGCGGTGCTGCGGGCGCCGGCAGGCTCGAGCACGTATACCGAGCTGGGCCGCGTCCAGGCGGGCGAGCTCAACACCTGGACCGACGGCACGGTCACGCAAGGCCGCTGGCAGTACCAGATCCGCGCGCTCGACGCCGCGGGGGCGACGCTGTCGACGTCGGTCACGGCGACGGTGGACCTGGGCGCGCCCGTGCTGCTGAGCCTGCCGCTGGATGACGGGCAGGGCACCGCGGCGCGCGATGTCGGCGGCCGCGGCCTCACGGGCACGCTCAATGGCGGCGCCTCCTGGGGCGAGGGCCGCAAGGCCGGGACGAAGGCACTCGCGCTCGACGGCGCATCCGGCTATCTCGCGCTGCCGGAAGGCGTGCTGGCGGGCGTCGGCGACGTCACGATCTCCGGCTGGGTCTGGTGGAACGGCGTGGGCAAGGGCAACGCGCGCGTCTTCGATTTCGGCTCGAGCGACATCACCTACCTCGCGCTGTTCGTGAGCCCGGACGCGATGCGGGTGAGCGTGACCAACACCACCTACTTTGGCGAGCAGACGGTCTCGACCGCCCCGCTGGCGAAGGGCCGCTGGGTGCATCTGGCGATGACGCTCAAGGACAGGACCTGCACGCTCTATGTCGATGGAGCGGCGGCGGCCTCGATCGCGACGATGGACCTGGCGCCGTATCAGCTCGGCCGCACCGGGCAGAATTGGCTGGGCCGGGCGCAGTACGGGCAGGACCCNTACTTCAATGGCCGGCTGCAGGACTTCCGCATCCATGGGGGNGCGCTGTCCGCGGCGCAGGTCCAGGCGCTCGCGCAGGCCTGAACGAACGGAGCATTCATNGGTGGACGAGTGACGGCCTGCGTGGCCCGGGCGTGGCTGACCGCGCGGTCGATCGGGCGGGGCTTGCCCTTGCCGGTGGCCGACCGCGGGGGCTTTCGGGTCGACACGATGTCCGAGAAGGAGCAGCGGCGCTGGGTGTTCGCCGAACCGCTCGAGGGGCTGGCCGCGCTGGGACGCGAGATCACCGCGCCCTTGCACTTCCTCAAGCTCTGCGGGCCGCCCGACGCGCTGATGGCGCAGTTGCCTGATCGGTGGGAGCTGCAATCGATCGGCTTCTTCATGCAGGCGGGCGATGAGGGCCTGGCGCCCGCGGGCCGGGGAAGGCCTGTCCCCGCCGGCTATCGACTGGAAGTGATCCAGGACGGTGCCGTGACGCAGGCGCGGGTCGTCACCCAGACTGGTGAGCTGGCCGCCAGCGGCTTCGCCGCGGAGACGGCGGATCAGTTCGTCTACGACCGCATCGTCACGGAAGATGCCCATCAGCGCCGGGGCCTGGGCAGCGTGGTGATGGGCGCGCTTGGCCAGGTGCGGCGGAATCCTTCGACGCCGCAGGTACTCGTCGCGACCGACGATGGCCGCGCGTTGTACGAGCGGCTGGGGTGGTCCGTGATGGGACTGCTGAGCACTGCGGAACTGCGGTCGCCCAAGGCCTGAAAGGCCTCGGGCGGCGGCCGCGGCCTCAGCGTGCCGCGTCCANGCTCGACGCGGTGAACGCCGGATAGCCGGCCGGGCGGCCGTCGTTGAGATTGGTCAGGAAGTTGCTGTCCTTGACCGGCACGTTGCCCGACCCGTAGTCGTAGTCGTTGAAGAGCCCGCGCAGCGTCGCATTGCTGACGCCGTCGCCCGTCATCGCGGTCCAGCTGATGATCGCGGGCGTGACCCACTGGCCATACGGGTTCTCGGCGGCCAATTCGTCGGTGCCCGCGAAGCGCATCGCATGCGTCAGCGCGCCGTCCTTGTGGTAGACGAAGCGCACATGCCCGTCCTGCACGGCCAGGGTGTTCACCGCCGCGTTGGTCAGCTTGCCATGCGCGCTGTAGCCGGCATGGGTGACCACGCCGTTCGTGGTCCAGATCGCGGCATGCTCCCAGTCATGGCGNTGGCCGCCGCCGAACGGCGTNACCTGNTCCTTNAGGAAGTACAGCGCGTAGAAGTGGCCGCAGTACACGTTGCCGCCGCTGCTCACGCAGGCATGGCGGTGCAGCGTGTTCGAGTAGTCCAGGAAGTCCGCGCGGCGGCAGCCGGCGGTGATGCCGCCGGAGGTCTTGAGGCCGCCATTCTGCTGGCCGCTGCGGCTGATGCCGGCGCTCGGCAGGCAGCCGTCGGTGTCGAAGTCGAACAGCGGATAGTTGGCCGCAATCGACACGTTGGCCGGCCAGGCGGCCGACAGCGCGGGGAAGTCGTTGGCGTGCGCGGCCGTGCCAGCCAGCGCGGACAGGAGCGTCAGCGACGCGAGTCGGAAGTGATGCATGAAGAAGGTCCTCGTCAGTTGATGCGGATCTGAAGGCCGGTGGCGGTGTAGTTCGCCGTGACCGTGTAGCCGTCGGCGAGGATCTTGTCGAACACGCCCTTCAGCGACGCGGCCTGGATCAGCGTGACGGTGTCGCCGGTGCGCGGCGTGAAGCCGGGCTGGAACTTCAGCGTCAGCGTGCCGCCNGCGATGACCACATTGCCTTGCGCCGCCAGGCTGCCCGCGCCCGAGGCACCGACATGCAGCTCCAGCGTGCCGCCGGCCAGCTGCGTGTAGTTCGTGACCGCGACCGGCGTGGCGGCCTGCGTCATCAGCGTGCCGGTGTCGACATAGACGTCGCCAGTGCCGAGCGCCTTGGCGCTGTCGGCGCGCAACACGCCGGCCGAGACCTGGGTCCCGCCGCTGAAGCTGTTGCCGCCGGCGAGCACGAGCGTGCCGCTGCCCAGCTTGGTCAGCTTGCCCGCGCCGCGGATGTCGTTGCGCCAGATGTCCAGCGCCTGGAAGCCGCCCTGGGCGGCGTCCATCGTGACGCTGACGTCGCCATCGAAGGCGCCATAGCCGTCCGCCGCGGCGAACAGGTTCAGGCGGCCCCAGCCTTCGGCGTCGTCCATCACCGGCGAGCCGGACGCGAGCGCGGTGGTCTTCAGCACCACGCGGCGCTGGTCGGCGCTCAGGTAGGGCAGGCGGGTCTCGAGCAGCACTTCCGCGCCCTTGGGCACGGTGGCGGCCTTGGTNGTCGCGCCGATCGGCGCCAGGCCGAAAGTCATCAGNCGCTGCACCGTCGCCTTGTTGGTGGCGTAGTCCGCGTAGGCATCCTGCGAGGCCGGCAGCGAATGCGCATAGGCCTGCAGCGCCGCCGCGTCCTTCGCGCCGACGGCCGCCATCAGCGCGGTGCGGGCCTGGGCGTAGGCGGCCTGGCGGCCGGACTTGTTGGGATCGGTGGCCAGGTTGGCCGCCGCCGCGGCGACGCCCTGGATGCGGCCGCCGATCACGTCCAGCGGCGAATGCATGCCGGCGAGGACGCGGTTCTCGCCCATGACGAGGGCGCGGGTNACCATCTCCTGATAGCGCTCGGGCACGAGGTAGGCCATGGCCAGCGCCTTGCGGACGCCTTCGGCGGTGTGGCCGCTGATGAAGCCGCCGTCGGTCGCGGGCGTGCCGCTCTTCGCGGGCTCCAGGGCCGGCACCACCTTGACGCTGGCGCTCCANCGCCACGGGCGCGCGTACTTGTAGAAACGCTTGGCCGGCTCGGTCGAGGCGTTGTTGCCGATGTTGCCCACCAGGTCGATCGCCGCGCCGAAGCCNTGGCTGTTGGCCGCGCCGGCGTTGCCGATGTCGTTGCCTTTGTCGTTGTAGAGCACCGTGGTCGCGTCCGGGGCGATGTCGGTGATGGTGGTCGTCTGCTCGCTGAGGGTGCGCCAAGCCGGCGTCAGCGGGCCCAGGCCGTCGCTGATGCTGTAGCCCTTGTTGCGCCGGTCGTCGAGGTAGGCGGCCAGTTCCTGCGCCGCGGTGCGGCGTGTCGTCGCGTCCACGACGTACTGCACGTTGGCCGCGTGCACGGCGGCGTTGAGCACCTTGCCATCGGTGGCGTCGCCGGGAATGCCGCTCCAAGAGGAGTTCGCCACGGCCGCGAAGCCATCGCGCGCCGGCGCGGTCACGCCAGCGTCGACCAGCAGCGTGCTCGGTTGCCAGATGTCGAGGAACCCTGCGACCACGCGCACGCCGGCGTTGGTCTGCAGCGTCGCGTAGCGCGCGTCGCCGCGCTGGTTGCTCGCGATGTTGTCGATGAAGGGCGGGACCTGCGTTTCGTCCTGCACGGCGGCGGTGTCGACCGTGCCCAGGCCCTTCGGCGCGGCGGGGACGACGAGGGGCGCGTCCTGGTTGTCGTCATCGGACGAGCAGGCGCCCAGCAGCAGCNCCGGCANGAGGAGGGGNAGCAAGGCGAGCAGCAGGGGGCTGCGCTTCGAAGGGAAGGCGGAGAGAGACATCGATGGAGGGATCAGGTGGGAACGGCGGCGGACTCTAGGACGCGTCGATGTCGTGCCGATGACAACGCAGTCATATGCCGTTACCCAATCTCACGAGGGCTTGCCGGGGAAGTCCGGACACTCGGGCGGTTCACGGCCTTGAGCCGTGTTCATCGAGGTTCCACGAGG
>Ga0055531_10001831_pt1 | contig 15011 bp, 16 predicted proteins | sample AraplaCvi_mCL_r2_FD_55008 | JGI IMG/M metagenome (GOLD analysis project Ga0055531, IMG submission 55008) | Arabidopsis root microbial communities from North Carolina, USA - plate scrape MF_Cvi_mCL_r2 | ecosystem: Host-associated > Plants > Roots > Endosphere | place: USA: North Carolina...
CACCGAAGGAGAGGATGATCTGCGACTTCGCCTCGCGCTGTGCGACGTGAATGGAAAGGCCAAGGTGACGAAGGACCTGCTGCTGTCGGACCTGCGTCGCCACGCCAAGGAGAAGACCGCATGACCCTGTCCCGACGCGCCGTGCTCCGGACCCTGCCCGCCCTGTGCGGGCCTTTTGCCCTGAACGCCCTGGCCCAGGGCGGCATGCCGGCGACGCCGGCGCTGGATGCGCTGATGACCGCGGCGCGCAAGGAGGGCCGCGTGCACAGCCTGGGCATGCCCGACGACTGGGCCAACTGGCGCGCCACGTGGGCGGACCTGCAGCGGCTTTACGCGATCGCCCACGTCGACACCGACATGAGCAGCGCCGAGGAGATCGCCAAGATCGAGGCCGAGAAGGGCAATGCGAGCGCCGACCTGGGCGACGTGGGCTTCGAGTTCGGCGCGATCGCAAAGGCGCGCGGCATCACGCAGGCCTACCAGCCGACGACCTGGGCGCAGGTGCCGGACTGGGCCAAGGATCCCGAAGGCCATTGGGCGCTGGCCTACACCGGCACGATCGCGTTCGCGGTGAACCGCCGGCGGGTCAAGGACGTGCCGCGCAGCTGGCAGGCGCTGTTCGCGTCGAAGGCGCGCGTGATGATCGGCGAGGTCGGCCGCGCGGCGCAGTCCAACGCGGCGGTGCTGGCGGCGGCGCTGGCGCTGGGCGGGGACGAGACCCGCCTGCAGCCGGCGCTGGCCGCCTTCGCGCAACTGGCGAAGGAGCGGCGCCTGATCGGCACCAACGCCACGCCGGCGCTGATGGAGCGGNCGGAGGCCGANGTCTTCCTGCTGTGGGACTTCAACGCGCTGTCCTACCGCGCCAGGCTGCCCAACGCGGCGGACTACGAGGTGCTGATCCCCTCGGACGGCTCGGTGACCAGCGGCTACACGACGATCATCAACCGCTGGGCGCCGCACCCCAACGCGGCGATGCTGGCGCGCGAGTACATCTTCAGCGACGCTGGCCAGATGAACCTGGCGCGCGGCCATGCGCGGCCGATCCGCGTCGCGCATCTGAAGCTGCCGCCGGATCTGAAGGCGCTGCTGGTGCCGGAGGCCCAGTACGCGAAGGCGCGCGCGCTCAAGCCGGCCGTGTGGACCGAGGAAGTGAAGAAGCTGCCGCGCGCGTGGCAGCGCGAGGTGCTGGGAGCGGCGCGATGAGCGAAGCGGGCCACGTTCAGGAGCAGGCGCCTGCCGCCGCTCGGCGGCGGCTCGTCGTGCTGCTGGCCGATGGCCTTCGCGCCGACACCGCGCGCGACTACATGGGCTATCTGCAGGCGCTCAACGAAGCCGGCCGCGCGCAGTGGCGCTCGCTGCGCTGCGAGTTGCCCAGCCTGTCGCGCCCGCTTTACGCGACGGTGATCAATGGCCAGACGCCGCTGACGCACGGCATCCTGGGCAATGGCCAGGCGGGTCAGCGGCTGGCGCGCCACCTGTTCCAGGCGCTGGACGCGCGGGGCGTGCCGGCGGCGGTGGCGGCCTATCACTGGTTCTACGAGCTGCTGGCCGGCGAGGTCTTCGACCCGCTGCGCCATCGCGACGCGGTGCCCGCGGGCTGCGGCATCGCCGCCGCACGCTGGTACTGGGAGGACGACTATCCCGACAGCCACCTGCTCGCCGACGCCGAGGCGCTGCGCCGCGCGCATCTGCCGCTGGACGGCCCGTCGCTGCTGTTCATTCATCCGATGGGACCCGACCTCGCGGGCCATCTGCACGGCGGCGAGTCCACGCAGTACGCAATGAGCGCGCGCAAGCTCGACATGCTGCTCGCGCAGTTGCTGCCGCGCTGGCACGCGGCGGGATTCGACCTGCTGCTGACCAGCGATCACGGCATGCACGCGGACCGCATGCATGGCGGGCCGCTGCCCGTCGAGCGCGAAGTGCCGCTGGTCTGGGCGCCGCATGACGGCGCCACCGGCCTGGCGCTGCCCGAGCGGCAGACCGATGTCGCCGGCTGGATCCTCGAGCGGCTCGGCCTGGGCGGACTCGAGGGCCACGCCGATCGCGAGGGCGCCGCCGCATGGCGCTGAACGCAGGCAGCGCCTGGCGCTGCGCCTGGCCCTTGCTGCTGCTCACCGGCGTTGCGCTGGTGCTGCCCTTTGGCTGGCGCGCGGCGACGATCTTCGGCGACTGCATCGGCCACGGCGACGGCTGCGCGATCGGCGAGCTCACCGCCGATGGCTACTACCTCGAAGCAGCCTGGAACACGCTGTGGCTGAGCGCGCTGTCGGCGCTGATCGGCCTGCTCATCGGCCTGGGCGCGGCGATGGCGCTGTTGCGGCTGCCCCGCATGGAGCGCCCGGTGACGCTGCTCGCGAGCCTGGGGGCCAACTTCTCCGGCGTGCCGCTCGCGGTGGCGCTGCTGTTGCTGTTCGGGGCGCAGGGCGTGGTGACGGTCTCGCTGCAATCGATGGGCCTGCCGCCGTGGATCGACCTGCAGGGCCTGGGTGGGCTGCTGCTCGCCTATGTGTGCTTCCAGGCGCCGCTGGCGGCGCTGTTGCTCATCGCGCCAGCGAGGATGCTCGATGCCTCGCTGCAGGACGCGGCGGCGACGCTGGGCGCGGGGCCCGCGCTGTACTGGCGGCGCGTCGGCCTGCCGCTCCTGCTGCCGAGTCTGGTCGAGGTGTTCGGCCTGCTCTTCGCCAACGCGGCGGCGGCGTTCGCGACGCCGTTCGCGCTCAGCGGCACGGCGGCCCATGTGCTGGCGGTGCGCATCGCGTCGCTGGTGAGCGGCGACATCTTCGCGCAGCCGGAACTCTCGGCGCTGCTGGCGCTGATCCTGTTCGCGATGCTCGCGGCGGTGCTCGGCCTGACGCGCTGGCTGGCCGCGCGGTTGCGGAAAGGGATCGCATGAGCGCCGCGCATAGGCCCCCGGTCTTCTCGGCGTTCGCGCTGGCCGCGCTGCTGATCGCCGTGCTGGTGCCAATGGCGGCGCTGCTGCTCTACGGACTGAGCGGCCGCTGGGACCGTCACTGGTGGCCGGAAGCGCCGACGCTGCGCTGGCTCGGCGAGGCCGTGCGCGACCCGCGCGTGCAGGGCGCGGTGCTGCGGACCACGGCGCTCGCCCTGGCCAGCGCCACGCTCGCGCTGATCTGCGGCGCGCTGGCAACGATCCCGGCCGCGATCGCTGCGCAGCTGGACCCGCATCCGAAAGCCGCCGCGCTGCGCCGCGCGCTCGACCTGATCGCGCTGCTGCCTTTCGCGATCGCGCCGGTGGTGATCGCGATCAGCGCGCTGGAGCTCTTCGTCGGGCGCTGGGGCGGCTGGCTGCCCTTGCCGCTGGTCTACGTGGCGGTGGTCGCGCCGACGCTGTTCCCGCTGATCCACAAGACGCTGCAATCGGCGCTCGCCCAACTGAACGCCGCCGCGCTGATCGAGGCCGGCCGCANGCTGGGCGCCAGCGACGNGCTGACGATCCGCCGCGTGCTGCTGCCGATGCTGGCGCCTGCGCTGCTGGCGGCCTTCCTGCTCGCCTGGGTGACGGCGGCGATGGAGTTCGCCATCGCCAACCTGCTGCTCGGCGGGCNACTCGAACTGCTGCAGCCGCTGATGAACAGCCTGCGCAATGCCAACGGCCATCAGGCTGCCGCGCTGATGGTGCTGGCTTTCGCTGGCGTCGGTGCGGTCGTCGCGGGGGTGGCCGCGCTGACGCGGCGCTGGACGGCTGTGGATCAACCTCGATGNCTGGACGATGAGCTCGATCGCTTCTCCGACTCTTGATGGCGGCGCCGCCGCGACGGCGGACGCGCCGCACTTGGCGGTGCGCGATGCCCGGCTCGCGCTCGGCGGCCGGCCGGTGCTGCGCGGCATCGACCTCACGCTCGCGCGCGGCGAAGTGGTGGCGCTGCTCGGCGCGTCCGGCTGCGGCAAGACGACGCTGCTGCGCTCCATCGCGGGACTGCAGCGGCTGGACGAGGGATCGATCGCGATGGGCGGACGGTTCGTGCAGTCGCTGCCGCCGCAGCGGCGTGACATCGGCATGGTGTTCCAGCATTACGCGCTGTTCCCGAATCTGTCGGTGCGCGAGAACATCCGCTTCGGCCCGCTCGCTCGCGGCGAGGACGCGGCCCAGGCCGACGCGCGCGCCGATGAGTTGCTTGCGCTCATCGATCTGCAGGCCATGGCCGACCGGCTGCCGCAGGCTTTGTCGGGTGGCCAGCGCCAGCGCGTGGCGCTCGCGCGCGCGCTGGCGACGCGGCCGATGCTGCTGCTGATGGACGAGCCTTTCTCCGCGCTCGACGAGCATTTCCGCCTGCCGCTGCGGCGCCAGTTCCGGCAGCTGCAGCGCGAGCTGGGTCAGAGCTGCGTGATCGTCACGCACGATCGCGAGGAAGCCTTCGAGGTTGCCGACCGCGTCGCGGTCATGTTCGACGGCGTCATCGCGCAATGCGCGTCGCCGCGCGAGCTGCGCCGGGCGCCGGCCAACCGGCGCGTCGCCGATTTCCTCGGCATGTTCAACCGGCTGGACGCGCGCACGCTGGAGGGCACGTGGCGGCGCGAGAGCGGCCACTGGATCGCGCCGGTGGAGGCGCTGATGTTGGCCGGTGACTCGCCAGACACACACGGCGCGCTTGCGCTGCGCTTCCCGGCGACGCTGCGCGCCAGCTATCCCGGCCAGCAGCGCGTGGCCTGCGAGTTCGAAGGTCCGGGCGGTCAGACGCTCACGTTGTGGCGGCGGCACGAGGACGCCGAACTGGCCGCGGGCAGCANGGTGGAACTCATGATCGCGGAGCCCGCAATGCGGTGGATCGAGGACTGAGACGGCCCTGCTACTGCATCGCTCCAGCGCCGCCCTCGACGATCAGCCGAAGGCGATCCAGTCCCTCTTGCGTCCCCCGCATGCGCTGCTCCAGGTCGCGGTGGCCGTCGAAGTAGGCGAGCTGCTCGGTGTAGACCATGTGCGTGCCGGTGGCCATCGGCTCGAACTCGACGGTGACCAGCGACGCGGACAGCTTGCGCCCGCCCATGACCATGTCATAGGCGAAGACGATGCGGCGGCCGTCGACGATGTCGAAGAACACCTTCTCGACGAACTGGTCGCCGAGATCCGCATGGCGCGCGTGGTATGACTCTCGGCCCAGCGGACGGAAGTCCAGGCTGTAGTGAACGACGTTCTCGGGATGGCAATCGGACCATTGGCGCTTCGCATCGGGATCGGCCCAGGCGCGGAACACCGCGGCGGGGCTCGCGCGGAAGTCGCGCTCGATGACGAAGCTGGTGTGCAGCGCGGGAATGGGTGTCATCTCATTTCCTCTTGGCCTTGCCTGATTTCCTGGACGGCGCTGGTGGCGGCGGGTCTGCGGGTTCGGCGGCTTCAGCGGCCAGATAGGCCTCCAGCCGATCGAACTGTGCATTCAGACCGGCCTTGCGCTGGGCGACCCATTGCTCCATCGCCGCGAAGGCGGCAGGCACGATGCGATAGGTGCGCACGCGGCCGGCCTTCTCCGACGCCACGAGGCCGCCTCCCTCGAGCACGGCCAAGTGCTTGACCGCCGAGGGCATCGCGATGCCCAGCGGCTCCACGAGCGCCGACACCGAAGCCGGACCGGCGCCGAGCTGATCGAGCATGCGCCGCCGCGTCGCGTCGGACAACGCGAAGAACTGTCGATCCAGCAGATCCGGGTCGGGTGGAGGCGGCGGGGACTTCGGTCCCGCCGGGAGGGCCGTCACGCGCGCCATCTCAGACTTCCTCCGCGGGGCGATAGCGTTCGGGCAGCGCTTCGCGATACGGGTAGAGCTTGAAGAACGGCCTCGCTTCCTCCAGCGCGCGCAGCACGGAGGGACGCTGCATCAACCGGCCGATGTAGCCGGCAAGACGCTGCCGCGAAGCGTCGATCGGCACCAGCGTGGTCGCGTAGAACAGCGACGGCGCCGCTGCGCAGTCGGCCATGCTGAAGTGGTCACCCGCGATCCACGCGCGGCCAGCGAGGCGCTCATCCAGCAGACCGTAGGCCATCGCCAGCGTGTCGCGCGCCTTGGCGACGCCCGTCGGATCGCGTTGCGGCTCAGGGCGCATCCGGTCTCCGACGATGGCCTGCATCGGCGTCATCACGTAGGCATCGAGCAGGCGATCCATCAGCCGGACCTCAAGCGCCGCATCCATGTCGTCGGGCAGCAGGCGCTGATCAGCGNTCGCGTGATGGCGAGCNAGGTACTCNATGATCACGCTGGTCTCGGGGACCACGCGGTCGCCGTCGATCANCAGCGGCATCTTTCCCGTCGGCCAGCGCGCCAGGAAGGCCTCGCGCTGGGCTCGGTCGCCCAGGTCCAGGAAGCGCCGCTCGACCTCGATGCCCATTTCGTCCAAGGCGATCATCACCTTGTGGCAATAAGAGGAAAGCGGATGGAAGTACAGGCTCAGGGACATCGGAGCACCTCGATAGTTTCCGGATGAGGAAAGTTTAACCAATACTTTCCCGACTGTCTAACTATCCAAGACACACCGGCTCGAAGAGGGTTGTCACCTTCCAAGTTAGGGGGATCGCTTGACCTGTTGGTCGCCTAACTTTCCTGGCCCTCGATTCGAGGCTTGAACGGAGGATGTCATGAAGAACATCGTAGTGAAGGCGTTGTTGGCGATCGGTTTCTGCGGCGTGATGGCGATGGCGCCGGTGCGTGCAGGTGACTGGCCCATGACGCAGGGCGATTTCTGGGAAGTCACCGGCGTGCATCTGAAGGATGGCGGCGCGCTGTCCTATGCGCAGTTCCTGGCGAAGGACTGGAAGGCGGATCAGGAGTTCGCCAAGTCCAAGGGCTGGATCAAGGACTACATGATCATGGCCAACGCCTACCCCAGGAAGGGCGAGCCCGATCTCTACCTCGTGGTGAGAACCGAGCGCCTGCCCACCGGCGCCGAGGGCGAGAAGCGCAACGACGAGTACCTCGCCTGGCGCAAGAAGACCGAGGCGCAGATGCAGAAGGAGAGCGGCAACCGGCTCGAGTTCCGCGACATCGGCAGCTCGATGCTGCTGCAGGAGTTGAAGTTCAAGTGAGCGCGGCGCGGGTCGCTTCCAGCNGCCCGCCTCTGCACATCAATCAGGCCGGCGCGGACGACTCGCGAAGCGCCACGAGCTTCTCGTTCATCCTCGCGAAGCGCGGACTCGGCAGCGCCGCGAAGTCCGCACGCGGCATCCAGCGCACGCCCTTCACCTCCGCCCATTGCGGCTGCACCGGCTGCGTGGAATCGGCCGCGAAGAGATAGATGAAGTCATGGTGCANGTGGTCGCCCTCGCCCTTCGCGGGGTTGGCCCGGATTGCGTGCGACTCGACATCGAAGGGGAGCGCGCCCCCTGCGCCCGCCGGCCACGGCGCAAAGCGCTCCACGCCGGTTTCCTCCCGGACCTCGCGCGCCGCTGACACGTCCAGTCGATCGGCGCCTTCGTGATGGCCGCCCGGCTGCAGCCAGCGGTCGAGCACCTNGTGGTGAATCATCAGCACCATGTCGGCCCGCGCGTCGTAGACGATGCCGCTCGTGGTCACGTGCCCGCGCATGTTGGCGCGGGCGAAGACGTCGGCAGGATCTTCCAGCAATTGCGCCATCAGCGCGCCGAGCTCCTCACGCTCCCGCGGATGCGCCTCCAGGTAGCGGTTCAGTTGATCGAGCGCGTGNGCGCGCAGGTCCGAAGCGGTCATGGAGCGGCAAAGCATTGAAGTGAGCGGANCGACATTCTGTTGCCATCTCGTCCCCTCGCGGCGAAGCGGCTCGCCCCCGCGAGCACCCCGCCTCGGGAACGGGTTTTGCCTTGAGCCCGGACCCCGTCCCGCGCAACATCGCCAGAACGACGAACAAGGAGGACTCGATGGAAGCCGCATCCCTGAAACTCGGACTCGTCGGCAACTGCGCGGTCAGTGCGCTGATCGACGACCGCGCCCGCGTGGTCTGGTGCTGCGCACCCCGCTTCGACGGCGATCCGGTCTTCCACGCGCTCATCGACTCCCCCGAAGGCATCGGCCCCGACGGCACGTTCCAGGTCTTGCTGGAAGATTTCTCCCACAGCGAGCAGTCCTACGACCACGGCACCGCCGTGNTGCGCACCCGCCTCCACGACCGGCACGGCAACGCGATCGAGATCACCGATTTCATGCCGCGCTTCTTCCTCAACGACCGCCCCTATCGCCCGATGATGCTGGTGCGCCGCATGCGCCCCATCCAGGGCCATCCCCGCATCCGCGTGATCCTGCGCCCGGTCATCCAGTGGGGCTCCGCCCACCCCGCCCGCACCCGCGGCAGCAACCACCTGCGCTTCGTCGGCCCGGAAGGCACCATCCGCCTGACCACCAATGCGCCGCTGACCTACGTGCAGGAGGAGACCGCCTTTTCGCTCGACATGCCGATGAGCTTCGTCTTCGGCCCCGACGAGACGCTGGATCGCGGCGTCGAGGACATCGCCCGCGTGCTCGAGGAAAAGACCATCGCCTACTGGCGCGACTGGACGCGGCGCCTGGCGATCCCGCTCGAGTGGCAGGAAGCCGTGATCCGCGCCGCCATCACGCTCAAGCTCTGCCTCTACGAGGAGACCGGCGCCATCGTCGCCGCGATGACCACCAGCGTGCCCGAAGCCCCCCACACCCAGCGCAACTGGGACTACCGCTATTGCTGGCTGCGCGACGCGTTCTTCGTCGTGCGCGCGCTCAACAGCCTGTCCGAGACCGGCACGATGGAGGACTACCTGCGCTGGATGCGCAACATCATCGGCCAGTCCAAGGACGGCCACGTGCAGCCGCTCTACGGCATCGGGCTGGAGGCCAAGCTCACCGAGCACCTCGTCCCGTATCTGCGCGGCTATCGCGGCATGGGGCCGGTGCGCGCGGGCAACCAGGCCTTCGAGCACTTCCAGCACGACGTCTACGGCAACATCGTGCTGGGCTCCGCGCAGGCCTTCTTCGATCACCGCCTGCACCAGCGCGCCGGCATCGACGAGTTCGCGCTGCTGGAGCGCGCCGGCGAGCAGGCCTTCGCGATCCANGACAANCCCGATGCCAGCATGTGGGAGCTGCGCACGCGCGCCCGCGTCCACACCTCGTCGGTGCTGATGAACTGGGCCGCCTGCGACCGGCTCGCCAAGATCGCGCGCGTGCTCGCGCTGCCGCAGCGCGCCGCGCTCTGGCAGGATCGCGCCGACCTCATCAAGCGCAAGATCCTGGACAACGCCTGGAGCGACCACCGCAAGGCCTTCGTCGAGAGCTTCGGCGGCAAGGACCTCGATGCCAGCGTGCTGCTGATGACGGAGGTCGGCTTCATCGATCCGCGCGATCCGCGCTTCATCAGCACCGTGGACGCGCTCGAGGCCTCGCTGTGCGACGGCCCCTACATGCGCCGCTACGAGGCGCCCGACGACTTCGGCAAGCCCGAGACCTCGTTCAACATCTGCGCGTTCTGGCGCATCGATGCGCTGGCCCGCATTGGCCGCGTCGACGAGGCGCGCGAGATCTTCGAGGCGCTGCTGGCGGCGCGCAACCACCTCGGCCTGCTGTCCGAGGACACGCATCCGGTCACCGGCGAGCTCTGGGGCAACTTCCCGCAGACCTATTCGATGGTGGGCATCATCAACGGCGCGATGCGGCTCTCGCGNCCGTGGGAATCGCAGATCTGAGCGCGCTCAGTTCAGCAGCACGCGGCGTCCCAGCGCCGCCAGCGGACGCGCCACCGCGCGCTGCAGGCCAGGCTTGAGCAGCAGCGGCTTGAGCATCATGCGCACCGCCAGATCCATCGGCAGATTGGCGCTGACCAGTTGGATGGCCTCTTGCGCGAGCGCGTCCGCATTGGCGATCGGCGCGGGACCGCCATCGGGCGCGCCGGTGCGCAGCCGCGCGTTGACCGCGTGACGCAGCGCGATGGTGGCGTCCTCGCGGCGCAGCTCCAGTGCCCGGCGCACCAGCGCCGCGATCACCTGGCCGCGATGCAGCCCTTCGATCTCGCGGTACTTCAGGAAGAAGGAATAGAAGTTCTTGTAATGCCGCACCTCGTCGCAGCGGATGCGCCAGAAGAGGTCGCGCAGCACCGGCTCGTCGCAGGCTTCGTAGAGCGCCTGGTAGTAGGTGGTCGTGCCCATCTCGACGATGCAGCGCGCCACCATCTCCTGCCCGCGCGTGGGCTCGAGCTCGTCCATCGTGCACAGCCGCGCGTACTCCTCGAAGAAGCCGGCATACGCCGTCTCCCAATCGAAGCCCGGCCACACCTGCCGCACATAGGCCTTCAGCGCGGCGCCGTGCTGCAGCTCCTCAGGCTCCCAGTGGTCGCGCAGCCAGCCCGCGACGGCGGGGTCGTCGTCGAAGTGCTCGATCAGGTTGCGGGTGTAGGTGTCGCTGCCGCTCTCGATGAAGGAGGCGCTGCACACCAGCAGGAACAGCGCGTCGTGGTCGCGCACGAGGCCGGTGTCGACGCGGGACAGCGCCAGGTCGGCCAGGGACCAGTGGGTCGAGGACATGGGGGCGATCATGCCTGAAGGGCGGGCAATCGGCATGCGGGGGCTTTGGGCCGCGCGGGCCGCGCGGCGCGCAGAATGGCCCGGCCCCTCCGCTTCCTGCCCCGATGCCTAAACGCTCCTCCCCCGCCGCCCTGCGCAAGGCCTGGCAGCAAGGCCTGAACGCCGTCACGGGCCAGGTCTTGCGCGCCGCCCGGAGCGCGGCGGACACCGTCGCCCGCGAGGCCGTCCCCAGCCTGCAGAAGACCCCTCCCCATCCGTCGCCCGGGCTGGGCGACTGGATCGCCGGCGTGGCATCCGGACGCGCGGGAATGCGGCGTTACCGGCTCTTCCGGCCCACGGGCCTCGCGCCCGGGGCGCGGGTGCCGCTGCTCGTCATGCTGCATGGCTGCGGGCAGGATCCCGCCGGCTTCGCCCGCAGCACGCGGATGAACCGCCTGGCCGCGCGCGAGGGCTTCCTGGTGCTCTACCCGGAACAGAGCCGCCTGGCCAATCCGCAGCGCTGCTGGAACTGGTTCGATACCGAGTCCGGACGCGCCCAGGCCGAGGCGGCGTTGATCCTCGCCGCCATCGATCAGGTCTGCCTGCTCTACCCCGCCGATCGCGAACGCGTCGCCCTCGCGGGGCTGTCCGCGGGCGCCGGCATGGCGGCGCTGCTCGCGACGCTCCATCCGGCGCGCTTCAAGGCCGTGGCGATGCATTCGGGCGTCGCGCCCGGCCTGGCGAGTTCAGCCACCACCGCGCTGCGCGCGATGCGCGGCAGGGCGATGCCCGCGGAGACCNCGCCCCTTCCCGCCAGTGATCNNTGGCCGCCGCTGCTCGTGATCCAGGGCACGCAGGACAAGGTCGTGGCGGCCACGAACGGCGTGGAGGCCGTGCGGCAGTGGTCGCAGGCACACGGCGTCTCGACGCAGGAGTCGCGCACCGTGCAGCGCGGGCGCCGCCGGCCGATGATCGTGACGGACTTCAAACGCGGCCGCAACATCGCCGCGACGCTCGTCGTCATCGAGGGTCTCGGCCATGCATGGAGCGGCGGGACCGCCAAGGCCCCGTTCAGCGATCCGGAAGGCCCGGACGCGACGGCAATGATCTGGCGCTTCGTCGCGAAGCGCTTCAGGGCGTGAGCCCGCTCGCGCTGAACAGCTCGCGCCACTCGCGCTGCTGCTCGCCGAACTGGCGCCACGCCTCCTCGGCCAGCGCTTGATGGCGCTCGGCGTCGGCCGCCGCGCCCAGCAGGCGGAAGGTCTGCGTCAGGCGGCTGTGCGTGATCGCGCGGTCGTCCAGCTCGCAGTCGGGATCGAGCTCGATCTCGGCCTCACGCGCCTGGTGCAGCGCCAGCTCGCGCTGGCCCAGGTTGGCGCGGCACCAGGCCAGGTCCGACAGGAGGCTGCTGCCCAGCCGCTCCAGGCCCAGCGACATCGCCTGCGGCAGATGCTCCTCATACAGGCGGCGCGCTTCATCGAACTCGCCCTGCACCGTCAGCACCTGCGCGCGCAGGACCGGCGTCAGGTCGACCATGAACACCGCGCCGACCGCCTCGTCGAAGTGATGCATCGAGTCGACCGTCAGCAGCAGTTCGGACCCGCGCGCCACCTGGCCCGACAGGCTCTCGCGGCGCAGCTGCGACGCGCGCATGCCCGACATGTTGAACATCAACGCCGACAGCGACGCATCGTCGCCCTCCATCGCGGCATGGCGGCGGGCGCGGATGTACCAGCGCTGCGCCATCTCGATGTCGCCGGCGTAGTGCCAGCCCACGCCCATCGCCATCGCCAGGCGCGCCAGCGCGACGTTGTCCTCGGGACGCGCTTCGTCCAGGCAGCGCTTCGCATGCGCGACCAGCTGCGCCGGGTCGTGGCGGATGAAGGCCAGCTGCGCCAGCCAGGCCGAGGCCAGCACGCGTACCTCGATCAGCGACGGCGCGGTGCTGGCGATCGCATGCGCCCGCTGGATGCGGTCCCAGGCCTGCTGCGCGACAAAGCCGTTGTAGTAGCTCATCAGGCCCTCGGCCATGTGCAGCCAGGCCCCGATCTCGGGATGCGGATGCTGGAACGACAGCTGATGCAGCGCGGTGAGCGCCTCGCGCGCCTCGGACACCGCGCCATGCCGCGCCAGCAGCATCGCGCGCTTGGCCCGCGCCGCGGCCGAGGCCATCGGCGACGAGGCGGCGGCGATCTGCTTTTCCAGCTGCTTGAGCAGCCGGGACTTGATCACCTGCGGGGAGGAGGAGTCGGGCGGGGCGTCTGACATGCCGGCCTCAGCGCGTCAGCCGTTCGAGCGCTTCCTGGTACTTGGCGGCCGTGTTGGCGATGACGTCCGCGGGCAGCGCCGGCGGNGGCGCGACCTTGCCCCAGGGCTGGCCGCCGACCGTCGCCTGCTCCAGCCAGTCGCGCAGGAACTGCTTGTCGTAGCTCGGCGGATTGCTGCCGACCGCGTAGCTTTCCGCCGGCCAGTAGCGCGAGGAATCCGGCGTCAGCACCTCGTCCATCAGCGTCAGCGTGCCGTCGGCGTCCAGGCCGAACTCGAACTTGGTGTCCGCGATGATGATGCCCTTGGTCAGCGCGTAGTCCGCGGCGCGCTGGTACAGCTGGATCGCGATGTCGCGCACCTGCTCGGCCATCTCACGGCCGATGATCTCGGAGCAGCGCTCGAAATCGATGTTCTCGTCGTGGTCACCCATCTCGGCCTTGGTGGCGGGCGTGAAGATCGGCTGCGGCAGCTTGCTGGCGTTCTGCAGGCCGGCCGGCAGCGCGACGCCGCAGACCTTGCCGCTGGCCTTGTACTCGGACCAGCCGCTGCCGGCCAGGTAGCCGCGCACCACCGCCTCGATGGGCAGCGGCTTCAGGCGCTTGACCAGCATCGCGCGGTCGCGGACCTGGTCCTGCTCGGCCTCGGTGACCACCGACAGCGGATCGTCGCCGGTCAGGTGGTTGGGGACGATGCCCGCCAGCTTGTCGAACCAGAACAGCGCCATCTTCGTCAGCAGGGCGCCCTTGCCGGGAATCGGCTCGCTCATGATGACGTCGAAGGCCGAGATGCGGTCCGACGCGATCATCAGGATGCGGTCGCTGCCCACCGCGTAGTTCTCGCGCACCTTGCCGCGCGCGATGAGGGGAAGGGAGGTCAGCGAGGAAGTGTGCAGGGCGGCGGTCATGGCGTTCGGTCGGACGGAACCGGAGGGAAAGCGGGGATTCTAGAGGCGGCGCATGAATCGCCGCCGCCCGCGCGCCCCGCCGATCGGGGTCACAGCGCGTCGAAGCCGGTGTAGCGGGCGATGAAGCGCGCCTTGCCTTCGCGCTCGAAACGGGCCTCGTCCCAATCGCCCTCGTCGAGCAGGGCAGCGCCGGCCGTGAACAGGTAGGTCCAGGCCCGCTGCCAGCTGCCGTCGGCGAGCGTCACCAGGACCTCGTGGCGCTCGTAGTCGCCGCCCTCGAAGCGGTCCAGCCGCGCCCAGGCGGGCTCTGGCACGTCCAGGTAGAGCCGGCCGACGACCTGGTGACCGGGCGACGGCACCATCGCTGGATAGTCGTGTCCGCGCACCGGATGGCGCGCGTGGTCGGCCAGCGTGGCGGCGTGCGGCGGCGCGAACGGGGCGGTGACGCCGCAGACGCGGGCCATGATGTCCGGCCACATCAGCGTGCCGTAGGTGAAGACATGCGCCATGGACGGAATGGAACGTACAGGGCGAAAACGAAAGAACCGGCGCGAGGCCGGTTCCGGGACGGTCTTACTGGACCACTTGCGCCAGCTCGCCGCGGGCATAGGCGGCGGCGATTTCAGTCAGCGGGCGGGGCTTGATCCTGGACGCCTGGCCCTCGCAGCCGAACTCCAGATAACGCGCCTTGCAGACCAGCTTGGCCGCTTCACGCGCCGGCTTGAGCCACTCGCGCGCGTCGAACTTGTCCGGGTTCTCGGCCAGGAACTTGCGCACCGCGCCGGTCATCGCCAGGCGGATGTCGGTGTCGATGTTGATCTTGCGCACGCCATGCTTGATGGCTTCCTGGATCTCCTCGACCGGCACGCCGAAGGTCTCCTTCATCTGGCCGCCGTACTGGTTGATGATCGCCAGCAGTTCCTGCGGCACGCTCGACGAGCCATGCATCACCAGGTGGGTGTTGGGGATGCGCTTGTGGATCTCCTTCACGCGCGAGATCGCCAGGATGTCGCCGGTGGGCTTGCGCGAGAACTTGTAGGCGCCATGGCTGGTGCCGATGGCGATGGCCAGCGCGTCCAGCTGCGTGGCCTTGACGAACACGGCGGCTTCTTCCGGGTCGGTCAGCATCTGGCTGTGGTCCAGCTTGCCCGCGGCGCCGATGCCGTCTTCCTCGCCCGCGTCACCGGTTTCCAGGTTGCCCAGGCAGCCCAGTTCGCCCTCGACGGTCACACCGACCTTGTGCGCCATCTCGACGACGCGGCGCGTGACGTCCACGTTGTAGTCGAAGCTGGCCGGCGTCTTGCCGTCGTCCATCAGCGAGCCGTCCATCATCACCGAGCCGAAGCCCAGGTTGATCGCGCCCTCGCAGACCTTGGGGCTGGTGCCGTGGT
>Ga0055531_10001838_pt1 | contig 14978 bp, 10 predicted proteins | sample AraplaCvi_mCL_r2_FD_55008 | JGI IMG/M metagenome (GOLD analysis project Ga0055531, IMG submission 55008) | Arabidopsis root microbial communities from North Carolina, USA - plate scrape MF_Cvi_mCL_r2 | ecosystem: Host-associated > Plants > Roots > Endosphere | place: USA: North Carolina...
TGGCGTGAAGCTCAAGCTCTACGCCGACGGCGTACTCAAAGACCAGGGCACGGGCGCCAATGTGCTGGACGGCCCGGTGCAGGCCTTGCTGCATTTTGTGCATGAGCTGCGCGCGACTCCAGGCGCGCCGGCGCTGCAGGCCGGCGACGTCATCACCACCGGCACGCTGACCGATGCCTGGCCAGTGGGGGCCGGAGAGGTTTGGCATACCGATGTCGAAGCGCCCGGGCCGGTGGCCGGCGCCCTTGAAGGGCTGAAGGTTCGCTTCGAATAGGCAGCGTCTTTATCAACAGCGCGTTATTTTTTGATGACCGCGCCGGTTTCGCTGTCGAACTTCACCACGCGCACCTGGCCGTTCTGGCCGGGGAAATCGTCGAACACCGCGCGGACCAGGTAGGGCACGACCAGCGGCAGGTCGCCGCTGCCGCCTTCATAGATGGCGCGTGACTCAAACACCGTGCGCGGTGGCTTGCCGGCCGGTGTGCCCTTGGTGTCGAGCAGGCGCAGCCGCAAGCTGTTGGTGTAAACCGTCACGTTGACGGGCCGGTCGCCCACGTAGCGCGGCCCGAAGGGGTCGGGCACCCAGCCGCCGCCGTAAAAGCGCCCCGCGGCGTCGCGGTAAGGCGGCATGAACACCATGTTGTCCTGGTAAACCGGCTGCATCCAGGTTTTCTCCTCGCTGCGGCTGCTGGCCGCCACATCCACCTGCAGGCGTCCGGCCTGGCCTTCCGGCGCGCGCTTCAAGCCGCGCTTTTCGAGCTCGGCCTGCACGTAGCCTTCGTAGGTGGCCTGCTCCAGCTGCCGCGTGGCGTCCATCGGCGTGATGTAGCTGAAGGTGCTGCCCGCCGCGTCGGCCGGCCACTGGTTGAAGCTGGTCACGCGGGTGGTGATGGGGCTGGCGCAGGCGCTCAGCAGTGCGGCCATCAGCAGCGCCAGCGCCAGGCGCGGCGAGAAAAGCAGCCTGGACAACACGCCGCCGGCGCTGCGCTGCGGGCCGGGGCCTGTGGGCGAGGAAAGGGCAAAAGTGTTCATCAGAAATGGATACGCCAGGGGTCAAATTTGTTCCGCGCCAGGGGCGCCGCTCAAGTAAAGTCGGCGCATGCGCTGACACGCGCCCGGGGCATTGCGGAAGGTGTGCGCCGGCCCGCGCCAACAAGTATTTCTAACAAGTAAGCTCAACAAGTATTGCACGGCACAAGGGGAACACCATGAGATGGGAAGGCAACCGCGAATCCGACAACGTCGAAGACCGCCGCGATGAGGACGGCGGCGGCGGGGGCGGTTTCGGCTTTGGCGGCCGCAGCATAGGCATTGGCACCATCGTGGTGGCGCTGGTCGGCGGCTGGATCTTCGGCATCAACCCTTTGACCATCCTGGGACTGCTCAGCGGCGGCGGCCCGCCCGCCCAGGTACAGCAGCAGGGCCCTGCCCACAAGCCGCCGGCCGACGACCGCATGGCGAAGTTTGTCTCCACCGTGCTGGCCGACACCGAAGACGTCTGGACCGATGTGTTCGCCAAGGGTGGCGCCACCTACCAGAAACCCCGGCTGGTGCTGTTTCGCGGCGCCACGCCCACGGCCTGNGGCCAGGGGCAGGCGGCCATGGGGCCGTTTTACTGCCCGGGCGACCAGAAGGTCTACATCGACCTCGGCTTTTACGAAACCCTGCGCAACCGCCTGGGCGCGCCCGGCGACTTCGCCCAGGCTTATGTGATCGCGCACGAGGTGGGCCACCATGTGCAGAACCTGCTGGGCATCAGCGCCAAGATGGACCAGNTGCGCGGCCGCGTCAGCAAGNCCGAATACAACGCCCTGAGCGTGCGGCTGGANCTGCAGGCCGACTGCTTTGCCGGNGTCTGGGCCCACAACGCCCAGAACGCCCGCCAGATCCTGGANCAGGGCGACGTCGAGGAAGCCATGAACGCGGCCGCCAAAATCGGCGACGACGCCCTGCAGCGCGCCAGCGGCGGCGCGGTGGTGCCCGAAAGCTTCACCCACGGCACCAGCGCCCAGCGCCAGCGCTGGTTTGACACCGGCTTCAAGACCGGCAGCGTCAAGGCCTGCGATACCTTCAGCACCCGAAATCTGTAGGTTTTTTGGTGTATCCGATGCCTGGCATGGGTTGTTTGCTATTAAATACGTAGCAAATTACCGTCAGGCCCGGCCCGAACGCCAGAGCCGTGCCAGCCGGGAAACCCCAAATGGCCGGCAAAACCGGCCAATTCGCCCAAAGTGCGACAATAGGGGGCTAAGGAAGCCCTGCACAAGCCCAGCCCCAGCGGTCCATACCGCGCGCGCCCGGGCGGTCTGCGGTGTTACCTTTCCCGCCAGCGGCTGTGCTGTTGGCCGCAACGCGCGCCCAGGCCAACCCATCCCCCAAGCCGCGCGTTACCGACAGAGATACCCGCAAGCGTTACGCAAAGCTTTCTTATGACATCCTCTTTTTCGAATCTTTCGCTGGCCGAACCGCTGGCCCGNGCCGTCGCCGAAATGGGCTANGAGACCATGACCCCCATCCAGGAACAGGCCATCCCGGTCGTCCTGCAGGGTAAAGACGTCATGGGCGCCGCGCAGACCGGNACCGGCAAGACCGCCGCCTTCTCGCTGCCGCTGCTGCAGCGCATGATGAAGCACGAAAACCCCTCGACCTCGCCCGCCCGCCACCCGGTGCGCGCGCTGGTGCTGCTGCCCACGCGTGAACTCGCGGTGCAGGTGGCCCAGCAGGTCGAGCTCTACGCCAAGTACACCAACCTGCGCAGCACCGTGGTGTTCGGCGGCATGGACATGAAGCCGCAGACGGCCGAGCTCAAAAAAGGCGTTGAAGTGCTGGTGGCCACCCCGGGCCGTTTGCTGGACCACATCGAAGCCAAGAACGCGGTGCTCAACCAGGTCGAGTATGTGGTGCTCGATGAGGCCGACCGCATGCTGGACATCGGCTTCCTGCCCGACCTGCAGCGCATCCTGAGCTACCTGCCCAAGCAGCGCATCACCCTGCTGTTTTCGGCCACCTTCTCGCCCGAAATCAAGCGCCTGGCCTCCAGCTACCTGCAGGACCCGGTCACCATCGAGGTGGCGCGCTCCAACGCCACGGCCTCCACCGTCGAGCAGCACTTCTACAGCGTGGGCGCCGACGACAAGCGCCGCGCTCTGCACCAGATCCTCAAAGAGCGCGGCATGAAGCAGGCCTTTGTGTTCGTCAACAGCAAGCTGGGCTGCGCCCGCCTGGCCCGCTCGCTGGAGCGCGAGGGGCTGAAGACCGCCGCGCTGCACGGCGACAAGAGCCAGGACGAACGCCTCAAGGCCCTGGAAGCCTTCAAGAAGGGCGAAGTCGACCTCCTGGTCTGCACCGACGTGGCCGCCCGCGGCCTGGACATCAAGGACGTGCCGGCCGTCTTCAATTTCGACGTGCCCTTCAACGCCGAAGACTATGTGCACCGCATCGGCCGCACCGGCCGCGCGGGCGCCTCGGGCCTGGCCGTGAGCTTTGTCGCCAGCAGCGACAACCGCCTGGTGGCCGACATCGAGAAGCTGATCAAGACCAAGATCGAGCTGGAGCCCATCGAGTTCGACGAAGACCGCCCGCGCATCAAGGAACAAGGCCGCATCAACGACGGCCGCCGCATGTACCGCGAAGGCGAAGACGGCGGCAGCCCGCGCGAGGCACGCCAGCCGCGCGAGCGCCGCGAATACACGCCGCAGCGCCAGCCGGCCGCGCCGCGCGATCCTTTCTTCGACCAGCCCTATGAGCCGACGGCGGCGCCCGATGCCCAGCCCGCGTGGGAAGCCGCTGCCAAGGCCGCTCCCGCGCGCAGCGTGTCGGCCAATATCAAGCCCAAGAAGAAAGTCGCGGCGCTGTTTAAGAACCAGTCCACGGTCTAAACGGGGCCGCGCAAGCAACTTCTCGGGATGGGATGCAAGGCGCGGTGCGCCGCCCATAGTTCACCTATGGGCAAGCGCCGCAATGCCGCAGACCGCCCGAGAAGGCGCTTGCCCTTCGGGTTGGGGTGACGCAAACGCGGTCGCGTTTGCATCCCCCTTGGGGCAGCCGCACGACGCCCAGCCGGCCGGCTGGGCGGTCAGGCGATTGAGCCACCCGGTCCCTTGCATGGGCATTAGCCCATGCGGCGTGCCCGGGCGACCCACTCATCCCGATTGCATCCCAACGCGGCCTCGTTTAGGCCGTGGACTGGTTCACGACCGCGGGCTAAACCGCCCGAAGGCGCGCCGTCGGTCCGCACCTACGGCTGATTGAGGGGCCGTCCGGTCCGGGGCCGGCCCCCCGGCTTTTACGCTGTCCGCATGATGGCGAAACCAGATTCGGGGCTGAAGCCGCCACCCTCGCCGGCCTTCGGGTCGAGTTCCGGGCTTGCCGCGCCCTTTCATCCCCTTTTCAAAGTCCTGCGCCCTCTGCGCAGCGCCGTCGACCACTGGATCGACGCCGGCGGCATGCGCATGAGCGCGGCCATGTCTTTTTACGGCATCCTGAGCCTGGCACCGCTGCTGGTTCTGCTGGTCGCCGTGCTGGGCTGGTGGCTGGACCGTGCTTACATCGAGACCAGCCTGGTCGACCAGATCCGCAATGTTGTCGGCGCGCAGGGCGCCCAGGTGGTGCAGCAGGCGCTGTCCAGTGCGCAAGCGCCGTCGGAAGGCGTTACCGCCTCGTTGCTGGCTTTTGCCTTGCTGCTATTCGGCGCCACCGGGGTCTTCGCGGAGCTGCAGGACGCGTTTGAGCGGCTGTGGCGGCAGGGCAGCGGCGAAGTGCCGCAGCAGAAATGGTGGCACGGCGCTTCCGTGCGCCTGCGCGGGGTGGCTTACATCCTGGCCTTCGGCTTTTTGCTGCTGGTCTCGCTGGCGATCTCGACCTTTTTGAGCCTTCTCTCGAGTTGGGCAGGGGCTTTTCTGCCGATCGAGAAGATTGCCTGGGTCCTCAATGAGTTTGTGTCCTTTGGCTTTTGTGTCGTGCTGTTTGTGGCGCTCATGCGAATCAGCGTGGGGCCCAAACCTGCTTTGCGCTATCTGGTGATGGGTGCCGCCGTGGGGGCCATCCTGTTTGCGGTCGGCAAGCACCTGATGGCTTTTTACCTCTCGACCGCCGCTGTGGTCTCCGCCTATGGCGCGGCCGGCTCGCTGGTGGTGATCCTGATGTGGATCTATTTTTCATCGGCCGTGCTGCTGCTGGCCGCCAGCATGGCGCGNGCCTGGGCTGACGAAGCCGGCCCGNNGCGGGCCGCNTCAGCCTGACTTGCCGGCTTNACCCTTCTTGCCTTCTTTTCCGCCGGGTTTTTGCGCCTGCTCGCATTGCACCGCGATCAGCTCAAAGCTTCCCGGCTCCGCCCCCAGCCTGGCCGCCGTGAGGCAGCCGCCCCAGACGCAGCCGGTATCCAGCGGCAGCGTGTTGTTGCGCAGGCGCGGCGCGCTGCCGTCCTTGGCCAGGGTGGACCAGTGGCCGAAGGCGATCGGCGTGCCGGCCGTGCGGCGCCCCGGCACCTCAAACCACGGCAGGTAGCCGGCGGGCGCGCCCTCGGCGCTTTCCGTGCTGCTGAATTCCATCACGCCCTCGGGGGTGCAAAAGCGCAGCCGCGTGAGCGCGTTCACCACCACGCGCAGCCGGTCCGCGCCCTGCAGGTCGTCGCGCCACTGGTCCGGCGTGTTGCCATACATGGCGCCGAAAAATTCCTTGAGATTGCCGCCACGCAGCACTTGCTCGACTTCGCCCGCCAGCGCCATGGTTTGCGCCACTGTCCATTGCGGCAGCACGCCCGCGTGCACCATCAGCCAGCCGTGGCGCTGCAGCGCCATGGCGCGGTGGCGCAGCCAGTCGAGCAGCGCTTCACTGTCTTTGGCCTGCAGGATATCTTGCATGGTGTCGTGGCGGCCTGGTGGGCGAATGCCTTGCCACACCGCCAGCAGGTGCAGGTCGTGGTTGCCCAGCAGGCACTGCGCCGCATCACCCAGGGCCGCCAGTCGGCGCAGCACCTTGAGCGACTCGGGGCCGCGGTTCACCAGGTCGCCCAGGAAGTAGAGGGTGTCGCGGCTGGGCGAGAAAGCGATCTTGTCCAGCAGCCGCTCCAGCGGCGCGTCGCAACCCTGAAGGTCGCCGATACAGTACATTGGCATGTGTTTATTTTGCGCCAGGAGTCCGGGAGGCAGGAATCCGTCAGCTGCAACGCTTCGACGGCTTCTGCCGCCCAGACTCCTCTGACTCCTGATCTATGGATTTTTTGCTGATTGCTTTTTTGACGCTGCTCAACGGCGTGTTCGCCATGTCGGAAATGGCCCTTGCCTCCAGCCGCAAGGCCAGGCTCACAGCCATGGGGGAATCCGGTGACAAGGGCGCGCTGGCCGCCATCGGCCTGCTGGACAACCCCACGCAATTTCTCTCCTCGGTGCAGGTGGGCATCACCTCCATCGGCATGCTCAACGGCATTATTGGCGAGGCCGCCTTCAGCGACGGCCTGGCCGCCTGGATCCAGACCTTCGGCGCGCCGCAGCGCGCCTCGCAAATCACCGCCACCGCGCTGGTGGTGACCGTCATCACCTTCATCACCATCGTCTTCGGCGAACTGGTGCCCAAGCGCATTGGCCAGCTCTACCCTGAAACCGTCGCGCGCTTGGTTTCGCGCCCCATGATGTGGGTGGCCACCGGCGCCAAGCCCTTTGTGAGGCTGNTGTCCATCAGCACGCTGGCGGTGCTCAAGCTGCTGCGCATCGACAACACGGCCGGCCGTGCCGTGACCGAGGAAGAAATCGCCGCCAGCCTGGAAGAGGGCGTGGACGCCGGCCTGATCGAGGAACATGAGCACCAGATGGTGCAGAACGTCTTCCTGCTCGACGACAGGCTGCTCACCTCGCTGATGCTGCCGCGCTCCGACATCGAATGGCTGGATGCCTCCGACACCGTGGCTGAGGCCATTGCCAAGGCCGGCGCCACCGGCCATTCCTGGTACCCGGTGTGCCGCGGCAGCCTGGACGACGTGGTGGGCGTGGTCAACGTGGCCAAGCTGCTCGCCTTGCGCGGCCAGATCCAGCCGGCCCCCGCCGGCCAGGACCAGGCGCAGGAACCCCCCCCAGGCGCCGTACCCTCGGTCACCGACCGCATTGGCGCCTATGCCGTGCCCGCCGTCTTCGTGCCCGAAACCCTCACCGGCATGGAGCTGCTCGAGCAGTTCCGGGCGCGCTCCACCCGCATTGTGTTTGTGGTCGACGAATACGGCGTGGTGCAGGGCCTGATGACCCCCATGGACATGCTCGAAGCCATCACCGGCGAGCTGCAGCCCGGCGCCCAGGTNGACGCCTGGGCCACCGAGCGNGANGACGGCAGCTGGCTGATCGACGGCGTCATGCCCGTGGCCGAGCTCAANGCCCGGCTGGACATCAAGGAACTGCCCGAGGAAGGCAAGGGCCGCTACAACACCGTGGCCGGCCTGCTGCAAAGCGTCTCGGGCCGGCTGCTCAACACCGCGGAAATCGTCGAATGCGCCGGCTGGCGCTTTGAGGTGCTGGACCTGGACGGCAAGCGCATCGACAAAGTCCTGGCCAGCCAGCTCCCCGAGCCTGCCGGGCAGTGAGCCCCTACCCGGAGCTTTCAGTCCGCTTTCATCCGCTTTCAGCGCCCTTACGCTGAAATGTCCGAATTAAGTTCCTATTTTTCGCCAGATCTCCTCTGGTGAGACGCCACAACAACACTCAAGTACGTAATTGGTTGTAACTCAAGGGTGCTGTGTTTAAACTCCCANAAAAAGTTGAAAGCACACATGTTTGATGTTTTTGTGTTGGCGCTGACGGCAACGGCAGTGTCAGGGATGGCAACAGGGGCGGCCTGCCACCACGGCTGGCTGGCGCGCCAGGCGCGCCAGAAAAGGCGCATTCCCGCCCAGTGGCATTTGCAGGCCAGGCCTTTGCTGCTTGATGCCGAGCAGGAAGTCTGGCACTGGCTGCAGCGCGCGTTTTTNGACCACCACGTCCTGGTCAAAGTCCCCGTTATCCGTTTCGTCTCGCCCCGCAACGGGGCCGAGGGCCAGCGCTCCTACGAGCTGCTGAAAAACATCTATTGCAGCTTCATCGTCTGCGCCGCCGACGGCACCGTCATCGGCTGCCTCGACGTNCCCGGCCCGCAAGGCCTCAAGGCCAGCAACCGCGACCTCAAGCGCAAGCTTTTTGCCGAATGCGGCATTGCCTACGCCGTGGTGCGCGCCAGCAACCTGCCCACACTGGAAGACGTGCGCGCCGCCTTCCTCGGTGAAATCGACCTGTCGGACGAGGAAGAAGCCGTGCTGGCAAGCCTGGCTGTTCCCGCCGTGCTCGGCGAACCGCCCATGGCCTTCACGGAAGCCGACGCCCCGCCCACCGAGCCCGACACCATGCGCGCGGCCGACGGCAGCGCCCTGGCCTTCGCCGACGCGCCGCCTGCGGCACAGGCAAACCAGGTCGACATGGCCGCCATAGCCGCGGCCCGCAGCAGCCTGCGCGCCAAGCTCGAGCGCAACCGCAAGATACGCTTCACCAACTTCGACCCGCTCAGCACCGGCTCCGGCATTGTTCACGACAACGCCGACCACGCCTTCGCGGCCCAGTGGGAGGACTCCTTCATCACCCCCGAAGACGCCCCCCCGCCCGCCGGCGCCTGAACAAACCCCGCTCCGGCGACAACTCAGTTCGCCTTGGCGGCGTCAAACAGCGTTTTCATCTCGGCCGGCATTTCCGTGAACAGCGGCTTGCCGCCCGGCTTGGCCGGCTTTAAAAACCACTGCTCATACCAGCCCCGCGCCGCGCCGCTGCGCATCGATTCCTTGATCGAGGCATTGACCAGCGTGCCCATGGCCGCGTCGCCCTTGCGGTAGGCAATGGCGATGTTCTCCACCGAGAGGCGCTCCGGCAGGATGGTGTAGTTGCCGGCATCCGACTGGCTCGCGAGTTGCGCCGCCAGCATGGCGCCGTCACGCGCATAGCCAGCCGCCCAGCCCAGCTGCAGCTGGCCCAGCGCCGCATCCGGGTTCACCGCCTTGGCCATCTGCCACTTCAGGTTGTGTGACTGCGCAAAGCGATCCAGCGCCGGCATCACCGTGCTGCCGTCAATGCCCACAATGCTTTTGCCCTTGAGCTGCTCCAGCGTGCTGATCATGTCGCGGTTACGCACCGCCACCTGGATGGCATCGACAAAAATCGGTGTCGAAAAATCCATGCGCGCACGCCGCTCCGGCGTGTCCGTCACGTTCTCGCACAGCAGATCCAGACTGCCTTCAGCCAGCAGGCGGGTGCGGGCGTCCACCTCGGTCTCGATATAGCGCACCGGCAGGTTCTTGTTGCCAGCCGCCTGGCGCAACTGTTCGATGATGGGCTTGCAAAACTCCATGCTGTAGCCTGAAGGCTTGCCCGGTGCTTCGTTGAACGAGAAAGGCGCCGCCAGCGAGCGGTAGCCCACATTGATCTGGCCGCGGCTTTTGATCTTTTCCAGCGTGGCCTGGGCTTGGGCCCATTGCGGGGTGGTTAGGGCCAGAGCGGTCGGCAGCAACAGTTGCCAAAACGGACGAAGTGCAAGTGATCCCATGAGAATCCCCTCGTTGGTGTTTCCTGATTCTTGGTGAAAAGAGCCAAATAGGCAAATACTGAGAGCAGGGGACTTCCCCATGTAGACCAAGGTACTCATTGCGCTAAGACGAACGGCAGGCGGCAAAAGAATGGGTCGCCCCGCGGGCGTTTCTGTGTTCGCTAGCTTGTTAGCCCGACTTTTGATAGGCTGCGGCCTGGATCGCGAACATCTCGGCATAGCGGCCGCCGGCTGCGATGAGCTCCTGGTGGCTGCCCGACTCGACCGCCTGGCCTCGTTCCATCACGTGAATGACGTCGGCGTGTCGTATGTTGGCCAGACGATGGGTGATAAGGACGGTGGTTTTCGAGCCACGTCGATCACGGATAGATTGGAAAAGCGCGTTTTCTGCGTGAGGGTCGAGCGCCGACGAGGGCTCGTCCATGATGAGAAGATCGGCGTCCCGCAGAAAGCCCCGAGCGGCTGCAATGCGTTGCCACTGTCCGCCGGAAAGATCCTGACCGTTGGCGAACCTGCGGTCGAGCAGCGTCTCGTACCCGTTCGGCAACTCCTTGATCATGTCATGTGCGACGGCGCGAGCTGCGGCGGCCTCAATCCGTTCTTGTGTCGGTTCTGTGACTGCAGTCCCACCACCTTCGTCGGTGGTCAGGTCGCCCAGAGCGATGTTGGTCGCGGCGGTGAAGGGCCATCGGTAATGGTCTTGCGCCGCCATGGTGACGCGCGCGCGCAGTGAACGAGGTTCGTAGTCGGACAGGGCACGCCCGTTCCAGGTGATCGTTCCGCCGCTGGGCTGACGCAGCCCGGCGATCATTGCCGCGACGGTGGATTTGCCAGAGCCATTCTCTCCAACGAAGGCGACCGTTTGCCCATGCCCGATGGACAGCGAGAGGCCCCGCACGGCAGGGGTCTCCCGTTTGGGGTAAGTGAAGGTCACGTCCTGCAACACGAGTGCCTTCAGGGATTCGGCACGCACCGTTCCGGGGGTAGGGGGCAGGTAGTTGCGGGCACGCTCGAGGAAACCGGTGTAGTCGGCGAAGTGCTGGCCCTCGGTATAGATGCCGTCGACGATGTGCACCACGCTGTGGAGCGATCGTTGCGCTGCTTGCAGTGCAATCACACAAGTAGCTGCCTCGGAGAGCGGAATCGATCCGTTGAGGAGCAAGAGACCGAGCAGCACGTAAATCCCCAGGCTGCCCGCGAGCCCCAGCGCAGAGCCGATGGCCGACATGGTGGTGCTGTGTTTGCGAAGATGCAATTGCACCTTCGTCTCGGCCTCCATAATGCGATCGTATTGGCCGAGTAGAAAGCCGCGCAAACCGTACCCGCGCAGCTCCCCGGCACTCCATCGATCGGCCATCAGGTTGTGCAAAATCCACAATCGCCGCCGCCGCACCGAACCGGCGAGAAAGGTGCGGTAGCTCAGATTACCGACGGCGAGCGCGGCCCACGCGTCGGGCAGTGTGGCAACGACCAGCGCGAGGAGAAGCCACGGATTGATGAACACGACTGCCGCTGTGATCGCGACCAGGCTGACGATACCGCTGATCAGCCATAAGGTGGCTCGCACGAGCTCGACAGCCGCATCGGTACCGCGCGAGGCGCGCTCCATGTCGTCGGCGAACGTTTCTTCGTCGAAGGCGTCGAGCTTTACCGCGGTGGTGGTCTCGAACAGGCGGCGCTCGACGTCACGGCTGACCCGTGGCGTTAGTGCGGCCTCGGCAAAAGATAAAGCGATTCCCAAACCAAGGCGCAGCACGATGACGGCCGCAAGGGCTAGCAGGGCAGGCATCGCGGCCTGGACCCTTTCTGGCGTGGGCCCCCCCTCGAATAACTGGATGAGGACTTTTTGCGTCGCCACAAGTCCGAAGGTCGTCAATATGCCAGAGCTGATGGTCGCGATGGCGACGACGGACGTGCGGACGCGGTCTACCCCCCAGCTGATAGCCAGTGCCTGGCGCAAAAGCCCTGGCAGCGCGCCCAATACGGAGAAAACTCCGGCATTGGCGCGAGCATTGACCCCGTCCTCCCATAAGGTGAGACGCAGTTCCGGGAGAATCGCCTTGGTTTGCCCGTGACTCTCGCCTGTTTCGACGCTATTGCCTCTCACTGCGCTTGAGGAACCCCGCGGAACGCGCGCAATGCCGGCAGAGGCTGGCCATTGGCATCGAAAAGCGCGTGGGCGAGAAACCTGTCAATGGAAGGCGCAACCCGGGAATCTGTGAAGCACGCGCCCCACCAGAAAAGGCCTGCACAGTTCGGTACCTGACGCACGGCGCTGAGCGCCGCTTCAAGGTATTTCTGCTGACCCGCTGGACTAAGCGGGAACTCTCCAACCGACAGATCTTTTACCAGGTCGTCGGTGAAAGGCCGGTATGGGTAAGCGGTCTCGCATAAGACGACCGGCCTGTTCGGGTAACGCTCGCGCAATTCCTGAATGCGCGCGAGGTTGGCAATGGTCGCTCCGTTGTGCCACATCCCGTAAAAGGACAGCCCGATCAGGTCGGACGAAATGCCGACCGCGCTCGATTTTTCCAACCACCACAGCGCTCCGTCGATGTCCGCGCCGCGGTCGAGGTGGAGCATAGTCCGTACGTCTTCACCAGCGGGCAGCCCGGCGGCGACTCCAGCGTCTGCCGCCTGCAACAGCTCGGAGATGATGAACCATTGATCGTCGATCTGCCAAGACTTGAGTTGGTTCACCGGGGGATGAAGGCGGCCGCCAGTGCGTTCGTCCTCATTGTCTTTCGCCCAAAGGAGCCCATTCGTGATCTCGTTACCGAGCTGGACGATGGAAAGCGGTATTTCGTTGCGGTAAAACCTGTCGACGACGTTCTTCGTATAGTCGTGAATCTGATCGACCAGTTGACCAATACCATGGCGCCGCCAAGCGCGAGGTTTGTCCTGGCGGCCCGGATCTGCCCATGTGTCGGAATAGTGGAGTGCCAGATAGATTTTTAATCCACGCTCGGAGGCGGCTTTAGCCATATGCAGCGTACGCTTCAAGCTCATCGCGCTCTCGTCATCGACCCAGACGCTCAATCGAACGGTGTCGACGCCGTGGTCCGCAAGCACGGCCGCAGTACTGCCTGCTTTTTCTTCGTGGCAGTGCGAGATGTCAATGCCGCGGAAGAACGGCGCAGGTAGCACCGACCGCTTCTTTACGCGTCTCTTAGGCTCCTCGACAAAGGCTTTCGTTGGGGTAGTTGACGGGTTTTTTNGGCTCATGACACTGTAGTAGCTCGGTCCGTGGTAGCTGCGGGGGCCGTCGTCGCCATCGGAGTCNTAGTTGACGCCAAGAAGCGTGCGGCAATAAAACCGTGCGCGAGGGTGACGCCAGTTTCCGATCGTCGAGTCTGTGCCNGGATGAGTAATCAAGGCAGGCAGGATGCGGTGCGCGTTGAGGCCTACGTGCGCGGCCTCCGGGTTGCGAGGCAATCTCCAGAAGTAGGGGTAGCGATCCGCAGCCTGAATTGAATTGAAGTGTGCGTACATCTGGAAGTCGAGGGGATTCGACAACGGACGGGTTACCGCGAGCAGCTTTTTTGCTCCGGCGTAACTGACGAGGTAGCCGTCAGTGCCGGCACCGCCCGCCACTTCCGCATAGGAGAATTTNTTGCCGCGGTGAAGCGTAGGCCCTGGCAGCGAACGATCATTCAGCAGCACTATATCGGCATCGGCGGGCAGATCCCAATCCTCCATGTTTGCGGGTAATGGCGCGCAGAGGCGCGCGTCGTCCTCGAGAACGATGGCCCAGGGAGTTTTTTGCTCGACTATGCGCTGCCAGATCCGGATGTGGCTTACGCCACAACCGATCTCGCCGCCGGCCCAGGGACCGAATCCGCGAATCTCAATATTGGTGGANGGGTCCGCAGCGGCCCTGAACGCCGCTCCATCCGTTGCTGGCCAACGCTCGAAGCTCGCCTGCANGGAGCTCAGGTGTTCGCTGATCTCCGCCATCCTTGCTTTATCTCGATCGAGATTAATGACAAACACCCGTGGGGCAGGGGTTCGTGCGCGAACTGCCGCGTCAACCGCTGGGCCCATGTCCGGGGCGTCAATTTCCGCCATAGAAAGCTTCACGACTCCCCCTTTAATTTTCTTGAAACCAACCGTGGCACCCTCCTTCGGTCCACATCACTGCCACGGAGATAGAAACCTTTTTAATATGCCAGCGGAGTATTTTTTTTCGCGGTTAACAAGTAAGCAAAAGAAAAGATGAGCACCAGCCAAATCCGATCCCGGTATGTGCGTCAAAAGCGTATGGGCAGCAANGCTGCATTTTCTTTGCTTACCTTTTTTGACGAGTAACTTAAGCCAGGGTTGCTACTGCACAACTAGAGCGGTTGGAAGTCAGTTTGATGTAACTAAAACCAAGTAANCGCGAGACCATGTGTTGAATTGTGTTGAATTGCACTGAAGTCTGACCCGAGTTTTCCATCGAATATTCACCCACACTCTTTGTNAGCAGAAGGTGCTCACGATGTGGATAAGTTCTTGGTCTTCTCCTTTTTGGGCTGAGTCTGTGGATCTGCCTCAAAGTGCGCCGCTGTTTCCGCGATTTTGTTGCCTCGATGTCCAGCCAGGTGGCCAGCTTCTCGGCCTAGGGATCGAGCTTGCTTGNGCTGGCCCGCCTTGGGTACTTGGGCTCGCTCTGCTCTGATCGCAGGTGCTTCTTTATTGTGTTGCGAGCCAGGCCTGTACGCCTTGAGATCTCGCGGATGGACATCTGATCCCGCAGTGCCCAACGTCTGATGACATTCAATGTCGCCACGTCTATCACTCCTAATTTCCCTCTGCTTTTTAAAACAAGCAGAGTAGTGCCTACGTGGGTCAGTTTTGGATGGAAATTACTGCGCTAAATGGATCAGTTTTCGACGGAATTCAACAGGCATACTTTTGCTACATGGCATAGAGAGGCTGGAAAACTCAATCTATGGTGGAACGGTACGCTCATGTTGCTCCTGAGGGTCTGCAGTTTGCCGCCTGCCGATTAGACTCATTGATGAGAGCCTGACGGCATCCATCTCCAACACTTAATTGCTAGAAAGGGGGAGCGCTTTGTCAACAGTAAATGAACCGGATGGAGTTGATGACTCCTATGACGCCATGACCCTCGGAGCGATGCTTAAGAGACGAGAAAAACTCGAGAACGCCGCGGCGACTCGCTTGGGGGAAATCCTTTTTGCATATGGCGCTTTCGAGCGGCAGCTAGACTTTTGCATCGTGTGCATACGCGCCGGCCAGCGACGTGACAGACTCACGAGCATGATTCAAGACTATTCACTCGATAAGAAGATTGAGCTGCTTGCCACGTTTGTGGACCAAATTTTCGCAAAGGGTTCAGAGCAGCACACCGCATACCAGCAGTGGGTAGTCACCGCACATGCGATTCGTCTCAATCGGAATGACCTGGCCCACGGCTGGTGGGACGT
>Ga0055531_10001841_pt1 | contig 14974 bp, 18 predicted proteins | sample AraplaCvi_mCL_r2_FD_55008 | JGI IMG/M metagenome (GOLD analysis project Ga0055531, IMG submission 55008) | Arabidopsis root microbial communities from North Carolina, USA - plate scrape MF_Cvi_mCL_r2 | ecosystem: Host-associated > Plants > Roots > Endosphere | place: USA: North Carolina...
GCGGCATTCGCTTCAGCATTCATCGAGGATCTCCGAATTTGAACTCGCGCAGAGGAACACCCGGACATGCCGGGAGGTTCCGTTTCGGGGTGTTTTAGAGATAGGAGCGTTTCAGCGTTCGGGATTGTCGGCATTCGCCATCGGGCTGGGACGCCCGTCCGGCTGGTCGCCGTCAACCCGCTGGTCGAGGTCTTCGAGGTCGGTCTCCACCAGGTAGGTATCGCCGGCCCCGAGGCGGGACGCTTCCTTGACCGCGTCCTGATTGGTCTCGTTCGTCTGCGCCTGGAGTGCGTCGTCGGCCCGCTCCCGGTCGCCCCGTTCGACGCGTTCGGATTGATCGGCGGTGTCGGGTTTGCGGTCAGCGTCCATAGGTGTTCCTTTCATCAACTTCGCGCCCGTCGGGAGCGACGGCCTGTCGTTCAGAACACGCCGATGCCGGAGAGGTTCCGTGGGGCAGGGGGAACCAAGCGTTGCCGAGCGGTGTTGACCGCCAGGATAAAACAGGAGGCAGATATGCCAGCGAAATCCAAGGCACAGCAGAAAGCAGCCGGCGCAGCACTCGCCGCCAAACGCGGCGACATCAAGAAGGGCGAACTCAAGGGCGCTTCGAAGGGTATGGAGAAATCCATGAGCGAAAAGCAGCTCGAAGAGTTTGCCTCGACCAAGCGCAAGGGCAAGCCGGATCACGTCGCCCACCACTGACCAGATATCCGATCGGGCTTCCGGTCCGAGACCGGAACTTCGCGGAGAGACGGACGTTCTGCGGGACGTTCGTCTTTTCGTGGAGGAGGAAAGTCATGCCGCCTGAAGAACTCGATACGACCCTGACGGCGCTGCCGCTCAGGATCGGCGTCTATATTCCCGATGATCTGATGGAAGACTGGTTTGCGCCCGGGACCGGCATGAAGCCGGTCAGCGACGCGGCCTTGAAGGCGGCGGAAGCCTATGGACGCCGTTTCGAATGCGAATTCAAATATTACCCGGAGCGGATGGAAGGCGTTTTCTGGAAATGGGTGCCGGCCCTCTAGGCAGCTTTTGAGGCCTCACAGACTTGAAAGTCGATGAGGCGCGCCGCGCCGCTAAGATCGCTCTCCTCGTATCGGGCAAGCGACCGGTCCGCCTATGGGCGCGGCGGCGCCTCATTCAATGACAATCACCCAGGGGCGGCACGTGGCTGAAAACGATCGTACGGCCGCCAGCCCGCTTCGCGAGGTCTGCCATAATACGCAAATGCACGGGAAAACGAAAGGTTCCGCTAAAAATGATTCGGACGGTTATTTTTCGCCCGAATCACCGAAACTCATAGAAACGCCTGGGTTTATGCCAGGTAGCTGTCGCGCAGCGCCTCGAACTTCTGCAGCTGTTCGGGGATCAGTTCGCGTGCGGCATCCCGCTTGACGAAGACCTTGAACATTGCCGAACCCTTGGCATTCATGAACCACACGGAGCAGGAGCGGCGGCCGTGGAAGGCACGGTCGACGAAGGTCACCGACGCGCAGTTGTCCTTCTTGATGTGGCCGCCGATCGGGCTGTCGCCGTGGATGTTGAACCAGCCGTGTCCCTCCGAACCCATCGGCAGGCTGCCTTCCGCCTCCAGCACGATGTCTTCGGTATGGACGATGAACAGGACCTCGCCCCAGGTGCTCATCTCGGCCCAGATGTCCGCNAACTTCTCCTTGTCGGCGATGACCGCCGCGCCCCTGGGCAGGATTTCGAGGATCTCGGCAGGCGTCACGTCGGCATTGGCGGCGATCGCCTCGACGACGCCGTCGGGCTTTTCCGCAAGGGCGGCGAGCGCCCGTTCACGACGGTCCGGCTTGATTTCGGAAACGGCGTTCATCACGACCTCAGGCGGCAGCGTCGGCGCGCACGCCGTTCTTGTCTTCGTGGATGATCACTTCGAAACCTTCGAAATGCGGGCCGGAGAGATATTCAACCTTGGCGCGGTTGTTGCCGGCATTCGCATGAGCGGCGCGGAACTGTTCCGACTTCGTCCAGGCCTGGAAGTCCTCGAAGGTTTCCCAGACGGTGTGAGATGCGTAGAGAGTGTGGTCCTCAGCCTTAGGGCCCTTGAGCATGTGGAACTCCACATAGCCGGGCAGCTCGGCAAGGCGGCCCTGGCGGCCACGCCAGATGGCTTCGAATGCGTCTTCGTAGCCCGGCACGACGCGGAATCGGTTCATCGCAATATACATGATCAGTCCCTCATTTTAAGTTTCACTTTCGGCTCAAGATATCTGTGGCCGGTCCCCTTGAAAAGCCCAAAAAACTTGCGTAGTCAACTCAAGTTATCGCCGCCGGCTTGGCGGAACCGGGGCATTTTGCGCTTCGGCTTGCGCACAAGGAGCAGAGTATCATGGGGTCTTCCTTCACCTTCAGAGGGCTATTCGCAGCCGTCCTCCTGGGCGCGAGCCTCGCCGCGGGCGTCGCCTCAGCGTCCGACAAGGGCAATCCGGAAGCCAAGCGGATCGTCTCGATCGGAGGCACGATCACCGAGATCCTCTATGCGCTCGGCGCCGAGGACCGGATCGTAGCACGGGACTCGACGAGCTTCTATCCGGATGCGGCGACTTCCAAGCCCGATGTGGGCTATATGCGCGCGCTTTCCGCCGAAGGCATTCTCGGGCAGAAGCCCGATCTGATCCTGATGGAGGAGGGGTCCGGCCCGCCGCCCGTCATCGAAATCCTCAAGGCCAGCGAAGTGCCGATGGTCGTCATCCCGACGCCGCCGAAGGCTGATTTGATCGGCAGGAAGATCCGGGACGTGGGCGCGGCCGTCGGGCTTTCCGACAAGGCCGAGGCGCTCGCCGTGAAGACGGAAGAGGGGCTGAAGAAGCTCGCCGCCGACGTCGCGAAAATTCCCGGGCCGAAGAAGAAGGTCCTGTTCGTGCTCTCGCTTACCAATAATCGCGTCATGGCCGGCGGTGCCGATACCGAGGCGGGCGCGGTGATCGAAATGGCCGGCGGCGTCAATGCCGCGCCGACGATCAACGGCTACAAGCCGCTTGCCGACGAAGGCGTCATCGCCGCCAAGCCGGATGTGGTGCTCTCGATGTCGCGCGGCGACCACGCTCTCACACCGGAGCAGGTTTTTGCCACGCCGTCGATGCAGACGACGCCTGCTGCCGCCAACAAGGCGCTTGTCACCATGGACGGGCTGCTGCTGCTCGGTTTCGGGCCGCGCACGCCGGACGCCGCTCGCTCGCTCGCCGCACAAATCTATCCGGGAGCGATCAACTGATGATGAAGGCGCTGGCGATGCCGTTCCGGCCGGCGGAGGATGGAGACCGGACCCGCAAGGGTATCGTCGTACTGCTCCTGCTGGCGGCGGNGTTGTTTGTCGCCTGCCTGCTTTCGCTCGGTATCGGCCCGACCGGCGTCGATCTGCATGATCTCTGGATCTATGCGACCGGCAGTGGCGCGAGCCTCTCGACCCAGGAACGGGTGATCCTCGAGGCGGTCCGCCTGCCGCGCACCGCGCTCGGCCTTCTGGTCGGCGCCGGGCTCGCCGTCTCCGGTGCGATGATGCAGGGCCTGTTCCGCAACCCGCTCGCCGATCCCGGCATCGTGGGCGTCACCTCCGGCGCGGGCCTTGCCGCAGTCGCGGCCATCGTGCTCGGCAACGGCATCCTGGCGCCTGTCGCCATGGTTCTCGGCAACCAGTTCCTGCCGCTGATGGCCTTCTTCGGCGGCCTGTTCAACACCTGGATGCTCTACCTTATCGCCACCCGCGACGGGCGTACCTCGACGACGACGCTGATCCTTTCGGGTATCGCGATCGGCGCGCTGTCGGCGGCCCTGATGGGCCTGATGATCGTGATGGCCGACGACCGGCAGCTGCGGGACATCACGTTCTGGAGCCTCGGCTCGCTCGGGGGCGCGACGTTCGGGCGCGTGTTTTCCATCCTCCCCTTCATCGGCGCGGTGATCGTCATCATCCCCTTCGTGGCGCGCGGGCTCGACGCGCTGGTGCTCGGCGATGCCGCCGCCTTCCATATGGGCATACCGGTTCAGCGGCTGAAGAAGATCGTCATCGTCGCGGTCGCCGCCGCCTGCGGCTCCACCGTCGCGGTTGCCGGTTCGATCGGTTTCGTCGGCATCGTCGTGCCGCATCTGCTGCGCCTCGTCATGGGGCCGTCGCACCGCTTCCTGCTGCCGGGCTCGGCGCTCGGGGGAGGAGCTTTGCTTCTGATCGCCGACTGTGTCGCGCGTACCGTGGCCGCTCCGGCGGAACTGCCGATCGGCGTCGTCACCGCCCTGTTCGGCGCGCCGGTCTTCCTTTTCCTGCTGCTCGGCAAGAACGGCATCACCATGCGGGACATGCCATGATTTCAGCCGAAAACGTCACCGTCACCCGCGCCGGCCGCAAGCTCATCGACAATGTCGGGCTCGATCTCGAACCGGGCCGGTTCACCGTCGTCATCGGCCCGAACGGTGCCGGCAAGTCGACGCTGATGAAAGTGATCTCCGGCGAAATGAAGCCGGATACCGGTTTCGTCAGCTATCACGGCGCCAGCGTCGATCTCTGCCAGCCCGTCGATCTCGCCAGGCGCCGGGCGGTTCTGCCGCAGGCGACGCAGCTCGCCTTCCCCTTCACCGCGCTCGAAATCGTCCGCATGGGAGCGGTGGCGCAAGGGGCGCTCAACCCGACCGAACAGGCCCGCCAGGCACTTTCCCGCGTGGGCTTGCGCGGATTCGAAAGCCGGCCGTATCCGTCGCTGTCGGGCGGTGAGCAACAGCGGGTGCAGTTCGCCCGCGCCCTCGCGCAGGTGCCGCAGCCGGTCGCCGACGGCGTGCCGCGCGCGCTGTTCCTCGACGAACCGACCGCCAGCCTCGACCTCGGCCACCAGATCTCGGTGCTGGAAATCGCCCGCGATTTCGCCGATGCGGGCGGCATCGTGCTCGCCATCCTGCACGACCTCAACCTTGCGGCCGAATTCGCCGACCATCTCGTGGTGCTGAACCATGGCCGGGTGGTGGCGGAAGGCGCCTGCCTGGAAACGGTGAACGACGAGATCATCGCCAGCGTCTACGGCATCGCCGGCGCCGTCGGCCGCATTCCGGCGGCCCATATCCCCTACGTCCTGCCGCAATCGCGACACCGCTGAACGGTTAGATGGTCACGTATCCGGCCGGGTGACGATGAAGGTCGCCGAGCCGAGCATGACGGCTGCCACCAGCACCGCCCGCCACAGCGGCGGCGAGGTGCCGAACAGGAAGACCGCATAACTCAGGGCCATGAGGGAGATCGCCGCGATCTTCGCCTTGCGGGCGATCGCGCCCTTTTCCCGCCAGTTGCGCAAGGGCGGCCCGAATTTCGGATGCTCGAGCAGCCAGGTTTCCAGCCGCGGCGAGGAGCGTGCAAAACAGCCGACGGCCAGAAGCAGGAATGGCGTAGTGGGCAGGACAGGCAGGAAAGCCCCGACAATGCCGATCGCTACGAACAGCCACCCGAGGGCGAGAAAGAGGAGACGCATGAAATGACCTATGGGATATCCTGAGTAGAATAGACAAGTTCGGGAGCAACGTCTTCATCCAAATTTCTCGTGGTCGTTCGCCCTTCCCATTTAAGCGCCGCCGGTTATAGTGCCGCCGGCTTCAATAACCGCAGGGAAAATGATGTCGCAACAGAAAGTGCTCGTCGTCGGCGGGGCCGGTTATATCGGTTCCCATACGTGCCTGGTGCTCGCCGAGCGGGGTTATCACCCGATCGTTTTCGACAATCTCTCCAACGGACACGCGGAATTCGTGCGCTGGGGTGAGCTGGAACAGGGCGATATCCGCGACCGCGCCCGGCTCGACGAAGTTTTTGCCAAGCACAAGCCCGATGCCGTGCTGCATTTCGCGGCGCTGATCGAGGTGGGGGAATCGGTCAAGAACCCGGTCGCCTTCTACGACAACAATGTCATCGGGGCGCTGACCCTGCTGTCGGCGGCGATCGATGCGGGCGTCAAGGCCTTCGTGTTCTCCTCGACCTGCGCGACCTATGGACTGCCGGACCGTGTGCCGATGGACGAGACGCACAAACAGGCGCCGATCAATCCCTATGGCCGCACCAAGTTCATCATCGAGCAGGCGCTGAAGGATTACGGGACCTACAAGGACCTGAAGTCGGTGATGCTGCGTTACTTCAATGCCGCGGGCGCTGATTTCAAGGGCCGGATCGGCGAATGGCATACGCCGGAAACCCACGCCATTCCGCTCGCCATCGAAGCGGCGCTTGGCCGCCGCCAGGGTTTCAAGGTGTTCGGCGACGACTACGACACCCGCGACGGCACCTGCGTGCGCGACTATATCCATGTGCTTGACCTCGCCGATGCGCATGTGCGGGCGGTCGATTACCTGCTTGGCGGCGGCGAGACGGTCGAACTCAACCTTGGGACCGGCACCGGCACGACCGTGAAGGAACTGCTTGCAGCGATTTCCGAAGTCTCCGGCAAACCCTTTCCCGTGGAATATGTCGGCCGGCGCGAAGGTGATTCCACATCGCTGGTTGCCAATAACGACAAGGCGCGGACGGTTCTCGGCTGGGAACCGAAATACGGGCTGAACGATATCATCCGTTCGGCCTGGGATTGGCACTCGCGCTCGAACCACCACGTCATCTGAGGACAGGACATGGCCGAAGCCGAGGTCAAGCTCGAGGAAAGCTGGAAACATGTTCTCGGACCGGAGTTTTCCGATCCCTATATGCATGAGCTGAAGCGTTTCCTCGTTGCCGAAAAGGAAGCGGGCAAGCGCATCTTCCCGAAGGGTTCGGAATATTTTCGCGCGCTTGACCTCACGCCGCTCGACGAGGTGAAGGTCGTCATCCTCGGCCAGGATCCGTATCACGGTTTCGGACAGGCGCATGGCTTGTGCTTTTCCGTGAAGCCCGGCGTGCGCATTCCGCCATCGCTCGTCAATATCTACAAGGAGATGGAGACGGATCTCGGCATTCCGCCGGCCAGGCACGGCTTCCTCGAGCATTGGGCGGAGCAGGGCGTGCTCCTGCTCAACAGCGTGCTGACGGTGGAGGAGAGCCAGGCGGCCTCCCACCAGGGCAAAGGCTGGGAGCGTTTTACCGATGCGGTGATCCGCGCGGTCAACGACGAGTGCGATGGCATCGTCTTCATTCTCTGGGGTTCCTATGCCCAGAAGAAGGCGGCTTTCGTCGATCAGCAGCGCCATCTGGTGGTGCGCTCGGCGCATCCGTCGCCGCTTTCGGCCCATAACGGGTTTCTGGGCTCTCGCCCCTTCTCGAAGGCGAATGCCTATCTGCAGTCGATCGGCAAGGATCCGGTCGATTGGCGCCTGCCGGAACAAGTCTAATTCTGTGAACGATTAACCAACGCTTGTCTACGCACGGTGAACAATGCGTTCGGATCGTCGCGTCTATCCAATTGCCGGTCGTTCCACCATCTTTACCCCAGAAAGCGGGCCGCACAGGCGGCTCCCAAGACAAGGGGTTTAAAAATGCTCGACCAGATCAAAGGCCTCCACCACGTCACGTCGATGGCCGCCAGCGCCAGCACCAACAACAAGTTCTTCACCGATACGCTCGGTCTTCGCCGCGTCAAGAAGACCGTCAACTTCGACGCTCCGGATGTCTACCATCTCTATTACGGCGATGAGGTCGGCTCGCCCGGCTCTGTCATGACCTATTTCCCGTTCCCGCATATCGCCCGTGGCCGCCAGGGCACCGGCGAAGTGGGCACGACGCTGTTCTCGGTTCCGGAAGGCTCGTTCGGTTTCTGGACCGATCGCCTGACGAAGGCCGGCGCCGAAGGCATCAAGGCCGATACCGCATTCGGTGAAAACCGCCTGCATTTCGCCGGCCCCGATGGCGACGGTTTTGCGCTCGTCGAAGTCAAGGACGATGCCCGCAAGCAGTTCATCGGCAATGGTATTTCCGAAGATCATGCGATCCGCGGCTTCCATTCCGCTTCGCTGCGTCTGCGCGATGAAGGCGCCACCGCCGAGCTGCTGAAGTTCATGGGCTATCAGCAGGTCGACAGCCAGGACGGCGTGCTCAGGCTCGCCATGCCGGGCGGCAACGGTGCCGATGTCATCGACATCGAAACCATGCCGAACATTGCCCGCGCCAATCTCGGCGCCGGCTCGGTCCACCACATCGCCTTTGCCGTCGAGAACCGCGCAACGCAGCTCGAAGTCCGCAAGGCGCTGATGGATACCGGTTACCAGGTCACGCCGGTCATCGACCGCGATTATTTCTGGGCGATCTATTTCCGCACGCCGGGCGGCGTTCTGTTCGAAATCGCCACCAACGAACCCGGTTTCGATCGCGACGAGGATACCGCCCATCTCGGTGAAGCCCTGAAGCTGCCCACGCAGCACGAGCACCTGAGGAAGGTTCTCGAACAGCATCTCGAACCGATCGGCGCCTAACGGCCGCAGTGATCAAGGAGAAAAACAATGAGTTACGACAGTTATGTGCACCGGGCGCGTCCCGGTGCACCCGGTGCGCCGATCCTGTTCGTCTTTCACGGCACCGGCGGCGACGAAAACCAGTTCTTCGATTTCGGCGGCCGGCTGTTGCCGGGCGCCACGGTGATCTCGCCGCGCGGCGACATTTCCGAACACGGTGCGGCGCGCTTCTTCCGGCGCAAGGCGGAAGGTGTCTACGATTGCGAGGATCTTGCCCGGGCGACCGAGCGGATGAGCGAATTCGTCGCCGCCAACCGCGAGCGTTACGAATCCTCGACCGTGCTTGGCCTCGGTTTCTCGAACGGCGCGAACATCCTCGCCAATATCATGATCGAGAAGCCGGGCCTGTTCGATGCGGGCGTATTGATGCATCCGCTGATCCCGTTCGCGCCGAAGGACCGCAAGCGCCAGGACACGGCCCATGTGCTGATCACAGCCGGCCAGCATGACCCGATCAGTTCCGTGGAGCAGACCACGGCCCTTGCCGATTATTTCAGGGCGCAGGGGGATGCGGTGACGCTGGAATGGCATGGCGGCGGGCATGAGATCCGGCCCAACGAGATCGAAGCCGCCAAGAAGTTCTTCGCGCCCTATGGCGCTTGACGCTCAAAAGGAAAATGCCCGGCTCCTCGATCGAGGGCCGGGCGTTTCTGTTCCATATTGGCCGGTTTCCTATTGGCGGGCGGTCGCCGTGCCGAACACTTTTGTCAAAGCCGGCTTTGCTTCGGAAGTTTTCTCCTCCGCCTCGTCGTCGCTGCTTTCCTCGCCCTTGCGGAAATAGTTGGCGACCGTCTGCGTGTGCCACTGCAGCAGTTCGTAACAGTAGGTCACCTCACGGTTCTCCGCCGACCAGTAGGCGTTCGGCTCCCCGCACTCGGCGGCGGTCAGCTTGATGCCGTCCTTCAACGCGTAGAGATTGGCCATCAGCGTTGCGACGTTGTCGAGAAGCTTGGCCTTCCTTGCGGCGTCGGCATAGTCCTTGAGGTCCCTTGATTTGGGAGACCGATAGTCGATGACGAATTTCGTCTTCCTGTCGCCGCTCTGCATATGCGGCTTCAGAAGGCCGAACCAGCTGTCGCGGGCCTTCTGGTATTCGCCTACGCATTCCTCGCGGCGGCTTTTCGGCATTTCCAGGTCGTCGGCGGATTCCTTGAATTTTCCGGCATCCTTGCCGACCATCAGGCAGACCATGTTGAAGGCGCGCTGGCGGTCGAGGGCGTGGGCGCCCCAGAGCTCCTGCTCTTCCTCCGCCTCCTCGCTTGCTTCCGCCGAGAACGTCCAGCCGTCGACGGAGTCGATGAGGGCGGTGTTGAACGCGTCCTTGTTCGGCGCCAGCAGCAGCAGGGTGGAGAGCGTGTCCACCGCGTCCTCCTCGCGGCCGAGAACCGGAAGGTCGAACTCCGAGACCAGCATGTGACCGGCTTCGTGCAGCAGGAAGAACATCGAGTTGCCGAGGCTGAACTCGGTCGTGTCGTCGACCTGCTGGCTGGTCAGGTCGTGGAGGTCCTGCTCCAGGGTCGTCGCGCCGGCATCGGCGGCGCAGAAGGCCAGGAGCCCGGCAAGGGCGATGGAAAGGAGAGTGCGTCGCATCCGGCCTGTCTGCCTTTTTGAACTCGATGTTGACCTGTCGCGTTCGAGATCCAGCTGCCGCCGAGCTTCTCTGGTCGTCGCGATATGATCTACTCACTACCAGCAAGCTTTTAAGGCCGGGTGAAACAGTATTGTTGCTGATCTATTTCGACGGGTTTCGCGAATACCCAAGGCTTGTCGGAATTCCTCGGTCCTCGTCTGTCGCGCGGTGCCCGCGAAACCGGTTCGGGCGATTGCACACGCAACCGTGATGGCCCAAGTGACAGAACGTCGCGGGTGGCGCGGTTGTTAACGGGCGACCGAATATATACATGCTTACCATCAGCACGCTAGTTTTTCAGCCATGCCCAACAACACCCCGACCCTCGGTTTTCTTTTGAACGACGTTGCCCGCCTGTTTCGAAAGCGCTTCGAACAGCGCGCGAAGCATATCGGCCTGACGCGCGCCCAGTGGCAGACGATCGCCTATCTCGCCCGCTGCGAAGGCATTCACCAGAAGGCGCTCGCGGAGCTTCTGGAAATCTCGCCGATCTCGCTGATGCGGGTGCTCGACAATCTTGCGGAACGCGGCCTCATCGAGCGCCGCCCGCACGAGACCGACCGGCGGATCACGCTGCTCTACACGACCGAAAGCTCGAGAGCCCTTCTCGACGATGGTCGCAAGTTCGGCGATGCGACGCGCAAGGATGCGCTCGAAAATATCTCGGACGCCGATCGCGCCCGCCTCTTTGAAATACTCGAACACATGAAATCCAACCTCGTAACGGCCTGCCGCACACCGGCCGACAAAGCTTAAAAGAAGTCCTCCCATGACCGAGACCTCCGCCCGTTCGCCCGAGACCAGCAATGTCACCGTTCTCGAAACGCCCGCTCCGGCAGCGCCCGAGCACAGCAAGGCGCGCAAGCGACGCAGCCTGACGCGGCCGGTGCTCTTTGCGCTGCTGCCGGTCGCTCTGGTCGTCGGCGGTTATTATTACGTCGAGGGCGGCCAGATCATGTCGACCGACAATGCCTATCTCCAGGCGGACATGATCGGCGTTTCGACAGATGTCGCCGGCACGGTCGCATCCGTAGATGTGCGCGAGAACCAGGAAGTCAGCCGGGGCCAGGTTCTCTTCACGCTGAAACCGGACAGTTTCCGCATCGCGCTCGACGGCGCCAAGGCGAAACTCGGTGCTGCCCGCAACCAGCTCCTCAACCTGCAGGCCTCCTATAGGGAAACGCTCGCCCAGATCGCCCAGGCTGAAGCCGACATTCCCTATTACCAGACCGTGCTCGAACGCCAGCAGCGCCTGATCTCCGGTTCGGCGGCGTCGCAGACGGCCTATGACGACGCCAAGCACAATCTCGATGCCGCCCAGCAGAAGGTCGCGGTCGCCAAGGCGCAGGCCGATGCGACGCTTGCCCAGCTCGGCGGCAATGCCGACCAGCCGATCGAGCAGAACCCGCTCTATCTCCAGGCCCAGTCTGCGGTCGACGACGCGCAGCGGCAGTTCGACGATACGGTGGTGCGGGCGCCTTTCGACGGCATCGTCACCAATGTCAGTGCGCTCCAGGTCGGCAGCTATCTGGAAGCGGCGCAGCAGGGCTTTTCGCTGGTCTCGACGAAGAACATGTGGATTGCCGCCAACCCGAAGGAAACCGAGCTGACCTATATCAAGCCCGGCCAGCCGGTGACGATCAGCGTCGATACCTATCCGGGCATCCAGTGGACGGGCAAGGTCGCAAGCGTCAGCCCGGCCTCCGGCTCCAGCTTCGCGCTGCTCCCGGCGCAGAACACGTCCGGCAACTGGGTCAAGGTCGTGCAGCGCATCCCGATGCGGGTTTCGATCGACGACACGGCCGGCAAGCCGCCGCTTCGTGCCGGCATGAGCACCGTGGTCGATGTCGATACCGGTCACAAGCGGGGCCTGCCGGAATTCGCCCAGAAGCTTCTCGACCATTCGTCGGCCTACGCCCATGAGTAGCGTGGCTTCACCGGCAGCGTCAGCTGTGGTGGCCAATCGCGGCGCGATCACCGCCTGCGTCATCCTGGCGGTCATCATGCAGGCGCTCGACACGACGATCGCCAACGTCGCGCTGCCCTATATCCAGGGCAGCGTTTCGGCTTCCGCCGACCAGATCAACTGGGTGCTGACCTCCTATATCGTCGCTGCCGCAATCATGACGCCGCCGTCCGGCTTCCTCGCCGCCAAGTTCGGCCGCAAGCGGGTGCTGCTCGTCGCCATCTTCGGCTTCGTCGCCGCCTCCGTCCTTTGCGGGCTCGCCCAGTCGTTGCCGCAGATCGTCGGCTTCCGCCTGCTGCAGGGGTTTTTCGGCGCGGCGCTCGTGCCGCTGTCGCAGGGCATCCTGCTCGACATCTATTCGGTGGAGGAGCGCGGTTCGGCGATGGCGCTGTTCGGTGTTTCGGTCATGGTCGGGCCGGTGCTCGGCCCGGTCATCGGCGGCTGGCTTACCGACAATATCAGCTGGCGCTGGGTCTTCTACATCAACGTGCCGATCGGCATCCTTGCCCTGATGGGCATCAGCGTCTTTGTGAAAGAGACGAAGATCGACGCGCAGGCGAAGCTGGACTGGTTCGGCTTCGGCATGCTCAGTATCGCGATCGCCTCGCTGCAGCTCTTCCTCGACCGCGGCCAGCAGCTCGACTGGTTCTCGTCGAGCGAGATCGTGATCGAGGCCATGGTCTGCGCGGCCGCCTTCTACCTGCTGCTCGTCCATACGTTCACGACGGAAAAGTCGTTCATCAATCCGCGCCTGTTCCTCGACCAGAATTTTACGGTCAGCATGATCTTCATCTTCGTGATCGGGGTGACCTATCTCGCCTCGCTCGCGCTGATGACGCCCTATCTGCAGTCGCTGATGGGTTATCCGGTAATCACCGCCGGCATCGTCATGGGACCGCGCGGCCTCGGCACGATGGTGTGCATGTTCGTGGTCGGACGACTGATCGGCAAGGTGGACACGCGCATCCTGCTCTTCCTCGGCCTCGCGATCACCGCCTGGGCGATGTATGCGATGATCGGCTGGACGCCTGACGTCTCGCAATGGACGATCGTCTATGTCGGCTTCATCCAGGGCGCCGGCCTCGGCTTCCTGTTCGTGCCGCTGACCACGATCGCGTTTGCCACCCTGCCGGCGCATATGCGCGGCGACGGGACCGGTCTCTACAATCTGTCGCGCAATATCGGTTCCAGCGTCGGGATCGCCGTCGTCTCGGCGCTTTTGGTGGAAAACGTCCAGCGCAACCATGCGGACCTCGTCAGCTATGTGACGCCGTTCAACCATGCCTTCCAGGCAAAGTCGGCGGCCGGTCTCGACCCGACGACGGTCGCAGGGGCCTCCGCGCTCGACGGCATCATCACGCTGCAATCGACGATCATCGCCTATATGGACGATTTCAAGCTGCTGATGATCATGTCGCTCGCGGTGATGCCGCTGCTGCTCGTGCTGCGCAAACCTGCCAAGGCGCCGGCTGTCGATCACAGTGTGGCGGTGGAATGATCGGCCTTCCGGGGCCTGAAGTTGCCCCTCATCCGCCTGCCGGCACCTTCTCCCCGTTCTGACGGGGAGAAGGACGCAAGCCGCGTGTTCCCCGTCACTCTGGATCTGGGTTTCTGCCGGGCGAGCGGGTGCGGCACATCCCTTCTCCCCGTCAAGACGGGGAGAAGGTGGCGGCAGCCGGATGAGGGGCAAACTCCACATGCAAACGCCTCCTTCGGACTTGCGAGGGGCATGGCGATGGCCGATAGTGGCCCGACCACGTCTCTGGCGGCCCGGAGGTTTCCCATGAGCAACCATCTGAAATTCTTCATCGACGGCGCCTGGGTGGAGCCGGCCATTCCGGTCGCGCTCGACGTCATCGATCCATCCACCGAAGAGGCCTATACGCGGATCGCGCTCGGCTCTGCGGCGGATGTGGACAAGGCCGTCGCCGCCGCCAAAGCCGCGTTCCCTGCGTTCTCGCAATGGTCGAAGGAGGAGCGGCTGGCGCTGCTGCGCCGCATCCTTGCAGAATACGACAAGCGCTACGAAGATATCGCCCAGGCCGTCTCCCAGGAAATGGGCGCGCCGATCGGCTTTGCCCGCGATGCGCAGGCCGCTGCCGGGCAGGGGCATCTCAAGGCGACGATCGAGGCGTTCGAAGCCTACGAATTCACCGAGATGCGCGGTACGACGACGATCGTGAAAGAGCCGATCGGCGTCTGCGCGCTGATCACCCCGTGGAACTGGCCGCTCAACCAGATCGTCTGCAAGGTGGCGCCGGCGATTGCCGCCGGCTGCACAATGGTGCTCAAACCTTCCGAGATCGCGCCGATTTCCGGCATCATCTTCGCCGAGGTGATGGAAGCCGCCGGCACGCCGAAGGGCGTTTTCAACCTCGTCAACGGCACCGGCCCGGATGTGGGGCAGGTGATGGCCGGCCATCCGATGTCGACATGGTTTCCTTCACCGGCTCGACCCGCGCCGGTGTGATCGTCGCCAAGACCGCCGCCGATACGGTGAAGCGGGTGGCGCAGGAGCTCGGCGGCAAGTCGCCCAACATCATCCTCAACGACGCCGAGTTCGAAAAGGCGGTGGCGGACGGCGTGACGGCCTGTTTCGGCAATTCCGGCCAGTCCTGCGATGCGCCGACCCGCATGCTGGTGCCGGCCAAGCGCCATGACGAGGCGCTTCAGGTCGCCAAGGCGGCTGCNGAAAAGCTCAAGACCGGGGATCCGCGCGCCGAAGGCACCGATCTCGGCCCGGTGGTCAGCAAGACGCAGTTCGACAAGATCCAGCGGCTGATCGAGGCGGGGATCGCCGAGGGGGCGACACTGGTCACCGGCGGACCGGGCCGCCCGGAAAATCTCAATCGCGGCTATTACATCCGCCCGACCGTGTTCGGAAACGTCACCAACGAGATGACCATCGCGCGGGAAGAAATCTTCGGGCCGGTCCTGTCGATCCTCTCCTA
>Ga0055531_10001887_pt1 | contig 14672 bp, 15 predicted proteins | sample AraplaCvi_mCL_r2_FD_55008 | JGI IMG/M metagenome (GOLD analysis project Ga0055531, IMG submission 55008) | Arabidopsis root microbial communities from North Carolina, USA - plate scrape MF_Cvi_mCL_r2 | ecosystem: Host-associated > Plants > Roots > Endosphere | place: USA: North Carolina...
TCCTCGGCGATCGCGTCGCCCACCGGCTGCACGAAGCAGTTGATCAGCGTCGCCGACAAGGACGTCCCCGCCGCCGACGCGATCCGCCCCGCCGGCACGAAACCGCGCCGCTGCGCCTGCAGGAAACGCTGCTCCCAATGCGCCCGCTGCTCCGGCGACTCCGCCGCCGCCAGCGCCCGCGCCACCCGCGCCCGCACTTCCTCCAGCGAGCGCTCGCCATCCTTCGCGTACTTCTCCAGCAGCACCTCGGCGCTGATGTCCTGCGGCGGCAGGCTCTCGGCACTCGCCTGCACAGGCTGGGACGCCGAGGACGGCGGGTTCTGAGGGACGGTCTGCTGGCTCATGCGGGTCTCCATCGAACGACGCGGACCATCCTAGTCCTGCGCCGTCGCCGACGACGTCCCCGATCCACGAATCCGTCACCGCCCCGTCGCCGCCACGTCACCGAACCGTGACCCGCGTGTCCTCCCGTAAGCGCGCACTTGCGGCGCAGACACGGTTTGATGCGTCTTGCCCGCCTCCTCCGCTGGTTAGCCCCCATGGGATGGTCGGATATCGGACGTTATTCTTTGGTGATATGACTCCCGAGAAGGTCTTGCGATCCAGTCCCGGCACCCTGGGCGACTTGGAACAAGGCTGCGCCGATGCCCGCCGTCTCATCCTCGATGGCCAGCTCGACGCGGCCCGCTCGCGCCTGGATGAACTGCGCAAGCAGCACGGCGACGACCACGCCCCCGTGCAGGAGGCCTTCAGCGCCCTGGCGGAAGCCCATGGCGACTTCGGCATCGCCCTCGCCCACTTCAAGCGCTTCCATGCGCTGGCGATCCAGGCGGGCGCGTCCTCGCCGCTGGCGTCGCGGGATCAGTTGCTGGCGCGGCTGGTCGAGCGCCAGCAGCAGAACGCCCCCGACATGACCTGGTGCCTGGTCGCGCTCGCCGCGGCGCGCGCGCCGGCTGGCGCGCTGCCGCACATGCTGCGCCAGCAGTGCCGCGCCCAGGACGTGCTCGCGCTCGGCCAGGGCGAGGCCATGCTGATGCTGCTGCATGACGTGGACCTGCCCACCGGCCGCAAGGTCTGCGAGCGCTTCCGCGCCGTCTGGATGCAGCAGCATCCCGCCGCCGGTCCGCTCAGCATGGGCCTGACCGCCTGGCGCGGCGCCGGCGACACCGGCAGCGGCCTGCTCGGCCGCGCCGAACACGCGCTCGCGCGCAGCCAGCGCGAAGGCGCCCCGCTGCGCACCGGCTGACCGCCCGCGCGGCGCGGTCGGCCGCTCACCGTCGTCTTCCGATCCCGGCGATCAGAACGGATTGATCGTCTTCTCGCGCCGGTAGTGGATGTAGCCGACGCTCGCGCCCGCGCGCAGGCCCACGCCCAGCCGGATCGGCGCCAGCGTGATGCCGTCGGCGCGCTGGTAGTTGATGCCCGCGCCGCCGATGTAGTACAGGCTGCCGTCCACGCCGGGGAAGCGGCGGTAGATCGCGCTCGCCTTGGGCAGCTTGTAGACCAGCGTGAAGACCTTGGACGCATTCGCGCCCAGGTCGAAGCCCACCGACGGACCCGCCCAGTACACCTTGGCCTCGCCGCCACGCTTCATCAGCAATTCGCCATCGCCATAACGCAGGCCCACCGTGATCGCGCCGCCCGCCTCCTGGCCCTTGATGTAGGCGTTCGGGCGGCCTTGCTCCTTGAAGGCCTTCTCGATCACCTTGGCCAGCCCTTCCGTCGTCTCNCCGAAGAAGTCCGTCGCCGCCTTCAGCACCGAATCCTGGTCATAGGTGTCGTCCTCGCTCTCGGCGGCCAGCGCCGGCAGCGCCGCCAGCCCCGGCGGCAGGATCAGACCGGCGGCGGCATAGCGCCCCAGCCGTCCCAGCGCGTCGCGCCGCGCGAGCCCCGCCGTATCGTTCAGGTCCAGCGGACCCATGGCCTCATCCGAAATGTCGTGCCGATTCATGCGTCTCTCCGGGTAAGTCAGGATGGCGTCGGGCACTCGCTGGCCCGCGCGGCTTGCCGACGGGCAGGCAATCGGGATGCCCGCTCTACGAACTCGACGGATGCTACCCGCCAGCGTGACAAACGGCGTGCGCATCGCGTCAGGGCCCCGATACACTCCGCCTCACGCCGTCGAGAGGGACTCCATTTCCACACCAAAAGGAGCGGCGATGCATGCAAACAGCAGTCGTGACAAGAGTGCATCAAGGAGGACATGCAGTGAGCAGTGACCTGCCCCGTCTGGCCCGCGCGCTGGAATACCTGGACATGGCGTCCGCGTTGTATCTGGCCGGAGGCGCGGATCATTCCGCGCAGTTGCTGGCNGCCGCCGGCGAACGCCTGCTCGGCGATCTGGCCCGCCTGATCCAGTCGCCCGAGCATGGCCACGAGGTCCAGCANNTGCTGGCCCGCCTGACCCAGCAGCATGTGCCGGCGCAGGTGCCCGAGGTCGCCGGCCACAACCAGTCGCGGCAGTTGCAGGCGATGCTTTCGCGCCAGGAGACGCCCGAATCGAGCGAGCTGCGCCAGGCCACCTCGGCGCTGCTGCGCGCGTCCTGGTACCTGCTGGAAACCATGGGCCTGGAGCCGCTGGCCCCGTCGCGTTTGCATCAGGCCATCGAGAAGAGCACGATCTACGCCGAGCTCTGACCCCGAGCCCTTCACTTCCCATCCGCGCCATGACCGAGGAACGCCGCCACTTCTCCCGCATCGCGTTCGCCGGCCCGGCGCAACTGGTGACGGTCGACCAGCGCCTGCCGGTGCAGGTGCTGGACCTGTCGCTCAAGGGCGCGCTGCTGCTGTTGCCGGAGGCCTCCGAGGTCGAGCCCGGCGCGNTGTGCCTGCTCGACCTGCCGCTGGCGCCGCATGACGGCCACATCACGATGGCGGCGCAGCTCGCCCATGTCGGCGACGGCCGCGCCGGGCTGCTGTGCCTGGGCATCGACATCGAAAGCATCACCCACCTGCGCCGCGTCATCGAGCTGAACCTCGGCGACGCCTCGCTGGCCGAGCGCGATCTCAAGGCGCTCGCGGCGTCCTGACCGGCGAAGAGNCGAGCGGTACTCCGCGGGCCGCGGCTCGCCCGGCGATGGCTTTCACCCGGCGATGAACTTCCTCAGCACCGCGAACGCGGCGGCGGGATCGTCGCGCCACGCGCCGTGGCCCACGCCGGGGAAGCGCGCGAGCTGACGCCACTGGGGCGGCAACGCCTCATGGATCTCCAGCGCGTCCTCGAGCGGGCACACCGGATCCTCCTCGCCGACCATCACCAGCACCGGGCACTGCGCCCGCTCCAGGCCGCGGAGCAGCCCCANGTCCTGCTTCTCGCCNNCGACGAAGTGCAGCAGGATGTCCAGGTTCACCAGCGTGCGGCCGCCCGCCTCGGCATCGGCCGCGGGCTGCGTGTTGTAGAGGTGGCGCACGCCCGCCCAGTAGGCCTCGAAGGTCTCGCGCGACGGGCGGCTCCAGAAAGCCTCGGCCAGCGCGCGCGCCGCCGGACCGCCGCGNCGCTCGAACGCCGCCAGCTTGCGGTCCAGGCCCATGTGGTGCGAGGTGCTCGACAGGATCACCTTCGACGCATGNCCCGGATGGCGCGCGATGTAGCGCTGCGCGACGAANCCGCCAAAGGACTGGCCCAGCACGATGGGCTTCTCGATGCCGAGCGCGTCGCACAGGCGCACGATGTCGTCGGCCCAGGTGTCGAGCGTCCATTCCGACGCAGGCCGCGGATCGCTGCGGCCGTGGCCGCGATGGTCGTAGTAGACGATCTGCGCGAGGTCGGCCAGCGCGCTGAACGCCGGCTTGAACGCCGCGTGATCGAAGCCCGGNCCGCCGTGCATGCAGATCAGCGTCGGCTTCTCGCGCATCCGCGCCCCGTCGGGCACCAGGCCCGCGCCCTCGACGTCCACGAAGAGACGCGCACCGTTTCCGATATGGATCTTCATGGGGCGCGAGTATCGCCTGCGGGGGCCCGATCCCTGCGGGGGCGGACTCGTCCCGCCCTGGACGGCTTCGTCGCAGCCCCATGGCGGCGCCAGCGCGCCGCGGCCAGAATGCCGCCCATGTCCGATGCGCCCCCCTTCCCGCCCGCCGCCGAGCCGCGACGCTCCGCGCGCGACGCGGCGTTGCAGCTCTTCAATCTGCGGATGATCGCGGCGGCCTTCTACTTCTGCCTGGCGATGGCCGGCGCGCGCTCGCTGACCTGGCTCACCCAGGACGACACCGTCGGCAGCTGGCTGCTGGAATGGATCCGCTTCACGCGCCAGACGCTGCTGACCGCGCTGAGCGTGCTGGCCGCGCTGGCGCTGGCCGAGGCGCTGCTCGCGCGCGTGCGGATGCGCTGGCCGCTGGCCGTGCGCGCGGTCGCGATCGCGCTGGGCGCGGCGCTGGGCACGCTGCTGCGCTACAAGGTCGCGAACCTGGGCTCCGAGGACCACGAGCCGCTGAGCTGGACCTGGCTGACCTCCACGACCGCGCTGTGGCTGGTGCTGGGCGGCTTCTTCGCCGCGCTGCTGCACGGCCTGCGCGAGGAGCGCAGCGCCCAGGCCCGCCTGGCCGAGCTCTCGCGCCAGCATGACCGGCTGCAGGCGCAGCAGCTGGAGGCGCAGTTCTCGGCGCTGAACGCGCAGATCGAGCCGCACTTCCTGTTCAACACGCTGGCCAACGTGAAGCGTCTGTACGAGACCGCGCCCGAGCGCGGCCGCGACATGATGGGCAGCCTGATCGCCTACNTGCGCGCCGCGCTGCCCAGCATGCGCCAGGGNATGTCGACGCTGGGCCAGGANCTNGANCTGGCGCGCAGCTACCTGACCATCCTGCAGATGCGCATGGGCGAGCGGCTGCGCTTCGACATCGAGGCCGACGCCGCGCTCTTCGCGACACCGCTGCCGCCGATGGTGCTGCCCACGCTGGTGGAGAACGCGATCAAGCACGGCCTGTCGCCGCTGCCCGAGGGCGGCCGCATCGACATCTCCGCGCGGCGCGAGCCCGCCGGCGACGGCCTGCTGCTGGAGGTGCGCGACACCGGCCAGGGTTTCGCCGCGAGCGGCGGCAGCGGCGTCGGGCTGGCCAACACGCGGGCGCGGCTGACGGCGATGTTCGGCACCCAGGCCTGGCTGGAACTCGAAGCCGCCGAGCCGCGCGGCGTGATCGCGCGGGTGCGCGTGCCGCTGACCGGTGCGGCCCGCGGCGCGGCCGCAGCGGCGGCCGGGGTCCTCGCATGAGCGCGCGCGGCGCGGGGGCCCGGCTCTGGCATGCGTGGCGCTCGCTGCGCCGCGAGGAGCTGTCCTGGTTCCTGCTGATCGGCGTCTTCTACGGGCTGGTGGACGCGCCATCGATCTTCTACGTGATGGACGACGCGCGCTGGCCGTCCGCGCTGGCCAACCAGATGCTGACGCCGCTGCTGGTGGCGCTGGTGATCCTGCTGACCTGGCTGCCGGCCACGCGCAGCGCGCTGCGCGGCGGCTGGCGGATCGCGGCGCTCGCGCTCGCGGTGCTGGGCGGCGCAGTGCTGGCCAAGCTGCTGTACGACCAGTTGATGCCGATGCTGCATCTGCCGTCGATCGCCGACCTGGCGCGCAGCCGCAAGGGCGAGCATCCTTATCAGCCGATCCAGTGGCTGAATTTCATCGGCGAGTGCCTCTCGATCTGCGTCACCGCGAGCCTGTCGGTCGCCTGGTACGAGATGGCGATGCAGCGGCGCCGCACGCGTGCCCGGCTCGAGACGCTGCTGCGCGAGCAGAGCGCGATGACGCGCGAAGCCGCGGCCTCGCGGCTGGCGGCGCTGCAGGCGCAGGTGGAGCCGCAGTTCCTGTTCGACACGCTGGTGGACATCGAGCGCGCCTACGACGCCGGAGACGGCGCGGCGCCCGATCAGATGGAGCGGCTGATCCGCCATCTGCGCGTGGCGCTGCCGCGGCTGCGCGAGCGCGGCGTGACGCTGGAATCGGAGGCCGCGCTGCTCGACAGCTANCTCGCNGTGGTCGCCGGGCGCCAGCGCGGCGCGCTGCCGCTGGCGACCGAATGGTCGGCGTGGCTGGCCTCGCGGCCGGTGCCGCCGATGCTGCTGTTGCCGCTGGCTCAGCTGATGCTGCGCGACGCCGCGCGGCTGCCGACGCAGGCGCGGCTGAGCGCGCAGGAGTTCGCCGGCGGCGGCTTGCGGCTGCGGCTGTCCTTCGACCGCGGCGGCCTGTGCGGCGAGGAGACCGCGTTGCGCGCGCTGGGCGAGCGGCTGGAGCGTCTGGACCGCGCGCCGGAGGCGCCGCCGCCGCGGCTGCGCTGCCGCAGCAATGCCGAGGACACCGAATTCACATTGGAGNTGCCCGCATGAGCCTGTCGCCCACCGCCGTCGTCGCCGAGGACGAGGAGACGCTGCGCCACGAGCTGGTCGAGCGCCTGTCGCAGTTGTGGCCCGAACTGACCGTGGTCGGCGAGGCCGCGGATGGCGTGCAAGCGCTGCGNCTGCTGCACGAGACGCGGCCNGACGTGCTGTTCCTGGACATCCAGATGCCGGGGGCGACGGGGCTGGAGGTCGCGCGCCAGGTGCAGGGACGCTCGCATGTCGTGTTCGTCACGGCGTACGACCAGTACGCGGTGTCGGCCTTCGACGAAGGGGCGGTCGACTACCTGCTCAAGCCGCTGGAGCCGGCCCGGCTGTTCACGGCGATCCAGCGGGTGAAGCAGCGGCTGGCGGGACCGCCAGCGGATCTGAGCGCGGTGCTGAGCCAGCTCGGCGCGCAGGCGGCGCACTCGCCGCAGCGGCAGTTCCTGCGCTGGATCAACGCTCGGTGGGGCAGACGCTGAAGCTCATCACGGTCGACGAGGTGCTGTACTTCCAATCCGACAACAAGTACACCCGCGTCGCCACGCGCCAGGGCCAGGCGCTGATCAGGAAGCCGCTGAAGGAGCTGGTGGAGGAGCTGGACCCACAGCAGTTCTGGCAGATCCATCGCTCGACGCTGGTGAACGCGGCCGCCGTGGCGGGCGTCAGCCGTGACTTCCGCGGACGCATGCAGGTCAAGCTCAAGGAGAGCGAGGACGCGCTGATCGTCGCCGAAAGCTACACCCACCTGTTCCGCCAGATGTGAGTCGCGGCCGCCCCAACGCGCCGCCGGCCGGAACTCCCTCGCCAGGGCTGTCGCGTACATGACGACGGGCCCGGAAGGTCCCTCCCACAATCGCCGGCATACGACGGGAGAAACCCCATGGCCCCGGAAGCCACCGACCAGACCCACTACCGCATCTGCCCGCTGTGCGAAGCCGCCTGCGGCCTTGAGATCCGGACCCGCTCCGCCGGCAACGGCCGCGCCATCGTCTCGATCCGCGGCGACGACGCCGACCCTTTCAGCCACGGCTACCTCTGCCCCAAGGGCGTCGCGCTGAAGGACCTCCACGAAGACCCCGACCGCCTGCGCCAGCCGATGCGCCGCCGCGCCGACCGCTCCGGCTTCGAGCCGGTCTCCTGGGACGAGGCCTTCGCGAGATCGCCCGCCGCCTCCCCCCGCTGCGCGAACGCCACGGTCCCGACACCGTCGCCCTGTCCATCGGCAATCCCGCCTCGCACAAGATCGGCCTGTTCAGCTACTTCCCGCATCTGGCGCGGGCGCTGGGCACGCGCAACCTGTTCTCGGCCTCGACGCTGGACCAGATGCCCAAGCAGCTCGCCTGCGGCCTGATGTACGGCCACTGGCTCAGCGTGCCGGTCCCGGACCTGCCGCGCACCGACCTCTTCATCTGCCTGGGCGCCAACCCGATGGTCAGCAACGGCTCGTTGTGGACCAGCCCCGACTACCGCGGCAAGGCCAAGGCGATGCGCGCCCGCGGCGGCCGCATCGTCGTCATCGATCCGCGCCGCACCGAAACCGCCCAGGCCGCCGATGAGCACCTGCCCATCCGCCCCGGCGGCGACGTGTACCTGCTGCTGGGCCTGCTGCACACCATCTTCGACGAAGGGCTCGAACGCCTGGGCCCGCTGGCCGCGCACGTCGAGGGCCTGGACGCGCTGCGCGCCGCCGCCGCGAGCTTCCCGCCCGAGCGCGGCGCCGCGCACTGCGGCATCCCCGCCGAGACGCAGCGGCGCCTGGCGCGCGACTTCGCCACCACGCCGAAGGCCGTGCTCTACGGCCGCTTCGGCACCTGCACGCAGCGCTTCGGCTCGCTCAACAGCTGGCTGATCGACGCGCTCAACATCGTCACCGGCCACTTCGACGTCGAAGGCGGCCTGATGTTCCCGAAGGCCGCCGCCTTCGCCGCCAACACGATGGGCAAGCCCGGACAGGGCAAGGGCGTGTCGACCGGCCGGCGCCACAGCCGCGTCGGCAAGTCGCCGGAGGTGATGGGCGAGTTCCCCATCAGTTGCCTCGCCGAGGAGATCGAAACGCCGGGCGAGGGCCAGGTCCACGCGCTCATCACGGTCGCCAGCAACCCGGTGTTGTCGGCACCCAATGGCGCCCGCCTGGCCCGCGCGCTCGACCAGCTGGACTTCATGGTCAGCCTGGACCCGTACATCAACGAGACCAGCCGCCACGCCGACCTGATCCTGCCGCCGCCGTCGCCACTCGAGGACTGGCATTACGACATGGTGTTCGCGCAGCTGTCGTGGCGCAATCACGCGCGCTGGTCCGGCCCGGTGATGCCGGCGGATCCTGACGCGAGCGACGCGCCGCGCGCCGAATGGCAGACGCTGCTGCGCCTGGCCGCGATTGCCGCCGGCCAGCCCGCCGACGCGGACCTGCAGGCGATCGACGACGCGGCGCTGCGCGCCGAGCTCAAGCGCTCGGCGGGCGATCACGCCGACGCGGTCTTCGCGATGCTCNNGGGCGGCGCCGGACCGGCGCGCTGGCTCGATCTCGCGCTGCGCTCCGGCCCGTATGGCGACGGCTTCGGCGCCAAGCCGCACGGCCTCACGCTGGCCAAGGTGAAGGCCGCACCGCATGGCATCGACCTCGGCGAGCTGCAGCCCCGGATCCCCGAGGTGCTGCGCACGCCCTCGGGCCGCATCGAACTGGCACCGCCGGCGCTGCTCGCCGACCTCGCGCACGCCGACGCCGCACTGCGTCATCCGACCGGCGACGAGCTGCTGCTCATCGGCCGCCGCGAGACCCGCAGCAACAACAGCTGGATGCACAACCTGCCGGTGCTCGCGAAGGGCCGCGAGCGCTGCACGCTGCTGGTCCATCCCGACGACGCGGCGCGCGCCGGGCTCGTGGACGGCGGCACCGCGCGGCTGAGCAACGCGCGCGGCAGCGTGCTGGCGCAGATCGCCATCACGGCCGACATGCGGCCCGGCGTGGTCAGCCTGCCGCACGGCTGGGGCCACGATCTGGCGGGCAGCCAGCTCACCGTGGCCGCCCGCCATCCCGGCGTCAACATGAACCTGCTGCTCGACGACGAGGCGCGCGATCCCCTCTCCGGCACCTCGGTGCTGAGCGGGATTCCCGTGCGCCTGAGCGCCGCCGAGGCCTAGCCGGACCGCGGCATCAACGCCGCACCGGATCGAACTCCAGCAGGCTGCGCGGCGCGTCGCCAACCGGCGCCGGCGGGAATCGCCCCGCGAGCATCCCGCTGACCAGCTCGAGGTGATGCATCACCTCCCATTGCTTGCTCAGCGCGCGCGACGGCGTCGAGCCGTCGATCAGGCTGGTGAGGTAGCGCCGAGCCGCCTCGGTGGGACCGAAGCAGGCGTCCTTGCGGTCGAGCGCCGCATGGAATGCGTGCAGCGCGTAGCGGAAGCGCGCGTCCGCGCCGCCGCCCTCGGCCACCTTCCCGTTCATGAAATGCTCGAGCCAGACCGCCCCGCCCGCCGCCTGCGGCCGCAGGAAGCTGAGCCGGAACGCGACCGAGCGCGAGGGCAGCTCGGGCGCCTCGGGCCGCGAGGGCAGCGTCGTGTAGTCGGAGAACCCGGCCAGCCCCTCCTCGCGGAAAGTGGCGGGCCGGTCGGTGAACAGGTGCCGCTCGCTGGCCCGCAGGTCCTGGCTCTCCGGCAGGCGCCGGTTCTCGACCCACACGCAGCCGGCGCCGTTCAGCGCGGCGCGCGCCAGCGGCGCGGGCTCGGCGTCCTTGAAGAACACGCGCCGCACCTGCACGCCGGCCAGCAGCGCCATCACGTCGGGCAGCGGCGGCGCGTCGCGGCCCACGACCAGGCCCATCGGCCGGCCGCCGAAGAGCTGCACGAAGCGCCGCACCACCTCGGGCGTCAGCGCCGGCCCCAGCATCAGCGTCGGATGGATCCACTGGCGCCGCGGCAGCGACGTGAACAGTTGACGGCCCCATTCCAGCGTCTGCGCCGGGCGCAGCAGTTCGAAGTCCTGCCGCACCGGGTTCACCACCAGCCAGGTCTGCAGCCGGTGCGCCTCGCAGGCCTCGAGCGTGTGCCGCAACGAGGTCGCCGCCTGGCGCACCGGCTCCAGCACCGGCTGCACTTGTCCTTCCGATCCCAGCAAGGCCGCGAGGTGCCGCAGGGCCAGCACCTCCTTCTGTTTGCCATGGAGATAGGGGTAATACATCGTCTCCGCCTCCGCAGTGTCGATTGAGGGAGGCGGGATCATGGAGAGCCATGGTCGATCCGTCAGCAGCGATCGCCTTCATGTGTGAGGCGCGTCAAAGGATCCGCAAAAAAGGCTGAAAGCGCCGAGTTGACTTCGCACCGATCCAGGCGCTCGCCCACACTGATGCGCCCCTCTCGGCGGCCGGTGTGCGGCCAATGAAAAAAGGGACCGCGATGCGGTCCCTTTCGAGGGAGGGAGCGCCCGCGGGCGCGGCGCGCTTTACTGCTCGCTCTTGGGCTTGGTCTGCTGCTGCGACTGGCCCATCGCGGCGAGCTCGGCCTCGCTGATGATCTCCATCGCGCGCACGACCTTCTGCACGCCACGAACGCCGCGCGCGATGTCGGTGGCGCGGGCGGCCTCGCGCTCGGTCACGCGGCCCATGATGTAGACGTTGCCGCGTTCGACCACCACGTAGAACGCATTCGAGATCAGGTCCTTCGCATCGACCAGGCTGGCCTTGACCTTGGCCGCGATGGCGACGTCGTTGGCGCGGCTGGACAGCGAGCTCAGCATGCCGACGCCCACTTCGTTGAGCACGCTGTTGACGTTCTCGACGCCCTGCGCGATGCGCTCGACGGCGGCGCGGTCCTCGTCGTTGCGGGTCTCGCCGGTCAACAGCACCATGCGGTTGTAGCTGTTGACGTTGATGTGCACGCGGTCGCCGAGCTGTTCGCGGATGCGGTTGCCGGTCTTGAGCTCGATGCCTTGGTCCTCGAGCTGGGTGCCGGAGGTGCGGCGGTCGGTCGCGACCAGCGCGCTGCCCACCGCCGCGCCGCCGACGATCAGCGGCACGCACGCGGTCTGCAGCAGCGCGCCGCCCAGCGCGGCGGCCAGGATCACGAGGCGGGTGCGGGAGGTCCAGCGGGTCTTGGTCAACATCGGGAAGTCCTTCATGGTCTGAAGTGGGGCCGCGGGATCACCGCGGCAAAGCCGCGGGAGTCATTCGCTCGCGCCCAGGAGTTGCAGGTCGATCGCATCGCCCAGGCAGTGGGAAAGCAACCGGTGCGCCTCGGCCACGCGCGCGAAGCGGCTGTGCGGCACGCGCAGTTGCACGTCGGTGTCCAGCAGCGTGGCGCGCCAGTCGTCGTCCTGGGTGCCGCTCAGGACGATGACGCTCATCTCCTGGCCATGCGCCACCTGCAGCAGCGCGGCGGCGGCGCCGCTGGCCTGGGCCTCGAACAGCAGCAGCAGATCGCCGGGATGGCCGAAGGTCTGGATCTGGCGCATCAGCGCGGAAGCGGGGTCGGCGTAGCCCTGGGCTTGAGCATCGAGCGCGATGGCGGCGAGGCCGGGGCGTTCCTGTTCGAAACGGCCGCAGAGCAGCGAGGCCATGTAGGTCGCGTCGGCGGCCGAGGGGCCGAGCCCGGCGGTCAGCACGCGGCCGCCGGCGGTGAGCGCGTCCACCATCATCTGCGCCGCGACCGCGAGCGGGCGGGACAGACCCTCGGCGACCTGGTACAGCAGGTCCGCGCTCTCGAAGAATTGTTGTTGTATGCGTTGTTCCAACATGAGCGCGGATGATAAGGGGTGCTGCGCGGCCGGCCTCACTGCCCGGCCGGCACGTCGAATGCGCCTTGCAGCCACTCGACGCGCTCTCCGTCGATCGCCACCACATCGAACCGGCAAGGCGGCAGCACCCGCTGCGTGCGCAGGAAACATTCCGCCGCGAAGATCACCTTCCGTTGCTTGGCCCGNGTCACGCTGGCCGCCGCGCCGCCATGCGCGTCGTTTTCGCGCGAGCGCACCTCGACGAACACCAGCGTCCCATCGCGCGCCCACAGGATCAGATCGACCTCCCCGCCCCGGGCCGACGGCCCGCGCGCGACCCGATAATTGCGCGCCACCAGCCGCAGCCCCTGCCGCCTCAGGTAGTCCAGGGCGCGCTGCTCGGCGCCGGCGCCTCGTGCCTGCGCATCCGCGCCGTCCCGTCCGATGGAGAGCTTCTTGAACATTCCGACGTCCCCGTCCGCCTCGCTGACCGCTGCCGCCGCGGCCGCGGCCGGCCATCAGCAGTATCCGGCCGGCACGCTCTACGTCGTCGCAACCCCGATCGGCAATCTCGCCGACCTCAGCCTGCGCGCGATCCACCTGCTCGGCCTGGTCGATGCCGTCGCCTGCGAGGACACGCGCGTCAGCGCGCAGCTGCTGCGCTGGCTCGGCCTGCACAAGCCTTTGATCGCGCTCCATCAGCACAACGAACAGCAGGCCGCCGAAGGCCTGGTCTCCCGGCTNCTGAACGGCGAACGCATCGCCTACGTCAGCGACGCCGGCACGCCCGCGATCTCCGATCCCGGCGCGCTCCTGGTCGCCGCGGCCGCGAAGGCCGGCGTGCGCGTCGTCCCGCTGCCCGGCGCGAGCAGCGCGGCGGCGGCGCTCAGCGTCGCCGGCGATACGCGCGCGCAGGGATTCCGCTTCGTCGGCTTCCTGCCCACCAAGGCGGCGGAGCGCCGCGCCGCGCTGCAGGCGCTGACCGGCGCGCCCCACAGCCAGGTGCTGTTCGAGGCNCCCCATCGCATCCACGAACTCGTCGCGCTGCTGGCCGAACTCGCGCCAACNCAGACGCTGACCCTGTGCCGCGAGGTCACGAAGCAGTTCGAGACCATCCACACCGCCCCCTGCGCGACGCTGCCCGCATGGATGGCCGAGGACAAGCAGCGCGAGCGCGGCGAGTTCGTGCTGGTGCTGCACGCCGCCGAGGCGCCGTCCAGCGCCGAGGGCCTGCCCGCCGACGCGCTGCGCACGTTGCGGGTGCTCGTGCGCGACCTCCCGCTGAAGCAGGCGGCGGCACTGGCGGCCGAGCTGACCGGCGAATCGCGCAAGGCGCTGTATCAGCAGGCGCTGGACTGGAAGCAGGATTCGGCCGCCGGCGGCGACGACGACACGGACGGCGGGGATCGCTGACCCGCTCGATCCCGATGCCGATGCCGTCCCGCCGGCGGCGGATGGCTCGTGTCTCCCTGACGGGCCCAGGGTCGCGACGGCTGCCTACAATCGCCCGATGATTTCGCGCGAACCCACCCTCGCCCGCCTGGTCACCGCCCGTGCCCAGTTGCTCGAACCCTTCGGCCTGACCGACGCGTCGCTGTCGCAGGCCTTGCGGCTGATCACCGAGCACCGCGTCGACGACGCCGACCTCTACTTCCAGACCACTCGTGCCGAGGGCTGGAGCCTGGAGGAAGGCATCGTCAAGAGCGGCAGCTTCTCGATCGACCAGGGCGTGGGCGTGCGCGCCGTCGCCGGCGAGAAAACGGCCTTCGCGTATTCGGACGACATCTCGGAGGCCGCCCTGCTCGACGCCGCGCGCACCGTGCGCGCGATCGCATCGGCCGGACAGAGCAAGCGCGTCAAGGTGCCGGCCGAGCCGGTGGTCTCCGGCAGCCGCGCCCTCTATGGCGACGCCGACCCGATCGCCAGCCTGGACAGCACGCAGAAGGTCGCGCTGCTGGAGCGCGCCGAGCGCATGGCCCGCGCCAAGGACCCGCGCATCGCGCAGGTGATGGCCGGCCTGGCCGCCGAGCATGAGGTGGTGCTGATCGCGCGCGCCGACGGCACGCTGGCCGCCGACGTGCGGCCGCTGGTGCGCCTGTCCATCACCGTCATCGCCGAGAGCAACGGCCGCCGCGAAGTGGGTTCGGGCGGCGGCGGCGGCCGCTTCGGGCTGGCGTATTTCACCGACGAGATGATCGCGTCCTACGTCGAGCAGGCGGTGAGCGCGGCGCTGACCAACCTCGAGTCGCGTCCCGCNCCGGCCGGCGAGATGACCGTCGTGCTCGGCCCGGGCTGGCCCGGCGTGCTGCTGCACGAGGCCGTCGGCCACGGCCTGGAGGGCGACTTCAACCGCAAGGGCTCGTCCACGTTCTCCGGCCGCATCGGCGAGCGCGTCGCCGCCAAGGGCGTCACCGTGCTGGACGACGGCACGATCCCGGACCGCCGCGGCTCGCTCAACGTCGACGACGAGGGCTGCGCCTCGCAGCGCAACGTGCTGATCGAGGATGGCATCCTCAAGGGCTACATCCAGGACGCGATGAACGCGCGCCTCATGAAGGTCGCGCCCACCGGCAACGGCCGCCGCGAAAGCTACGCCCACGTGCCGATGCCGCGCATGACCAACACCTACATGCTGGGCGGCGACAAGGATCC
>Ga0055531_10001910_pt1 | contig 14583 bp, 10 predicted proteins | sample AraplaCvi_mCL_r2_FD_55008 | JGI IMG/M metagenome (GOLD analysis project Ga0055531, IMG submission 55008) | Arabidopsis root microbial communities from North Carolina, USA - plate scrape MF_Cvi_mCL_r2 | ecosystem: Host-associated > Plants > Roots > Endosphere | place: USA: North Carolina...
GAGACGCCCAGATGCGTCCCATCCCGAAACACGCTGGCGAAGCAGTGTCTGGCCGGTACAAACCCGAGACCATGGGCGATCAATTCATCCTTGTAGGTGGCAAAGAACGGCGAGCCGGCAAACATCGACAGGTTCATGGCAGCAAGATCGTGCCGGAAGCCCGGCAGCGTAAGCTCGCGTGTCTTCACCGCACCGCCCGGATCCGGTTTGCCCTCGACGACAGCCACCGACCAGCCCTTTGCGGCCAGGTGGATGGCACTCGCAAGCCCGTTATGGCCCGCTCCGATCACCACCGCGTCATAAGCCGTCATCGTCCCGTCCCCTGTTCCCATTATTTATCCATATGCATACATTTTCTGGAAACGGCATCAAGGGCGGGCAACCGGTCGAGAAGCCGAGGGCGGGCTGTACCCGCCCTTGATCGAGACAGCGAAGTGCCATTCCGCATGAAAATCCCGGGTATTTCTCATACAAAACGACCACGCAAATTTGCGCGGCGCAGCCCTAGCCGATTGCTTGCATCCTCATATTTTCTGCAATAGGCTCGCTCATCGGTTAGCGGCGGCCGGAGAGGAAACCGGCCTGCCGCCCGGCTCACGAAACCGGTCATTCAAGGGGAACCCGGCACCATGTCTTCCACCACGCTCACCAGTCTCGCTTCCGCTCTTCTTTCCGGCTCGGTCAAGGTCGTCGACCTGACGGCGCCGCTCGGGCCGGACACCCCCGTTCTCTACCTGCCGCCGCAGTTCGGCAAGAACACCCCGAAGGTCGCCGTCCACACGATCTCAGAATATAACGAGGACGGTCCGTTCTGGGCCTGGAACTGGCTGGAGCTCGGCGAGCACACCGGCACCCATTTCGATGCGCCCTGTCATTGGATCACCGGCAAGGACAAGGAAAACAACACGACCGACACCATCCCGCCGCAGAATTTCGTCGCGCCGGTCAATGTCATCGACCGTTCCAAAGAAGCCGCCGAAAACCCGGACTATCTGCTGACCGTCGACAGCATCAAGGAATGGGAAGCCGAGCATGGCGCGATCGAAGCCGGCAGCTGGGTGCTGATGCGCTCCGATTGGTACAAGCGCAACGGCTCCACCGAAACCTTCCTGAATGCCGACGAGAACGGCCCGCATTCGCCCGGCCCGACCGCCGAAGCGATCCAATACCTGATCTCGAAAAACATCATCGGCTGGGGCCAGGAAACCATCGGCACCGATGCCGGCTCGGCCGGCGGCATGAACCCGCCCTTCCCGGCCCATAACCTCATGCATGGAGCCGGCAAATACGGCCTCGCATCCTTGTCCAACCTCGACCAGCTGCCGCCGAAGGGCGCCGTGCTGATCGCCGCACCGCTGAAGCTCGTCAAGGGCACCGGCTCGCCGGTTCGCGCGCTGGCGCTGATCGCCTGATCCAATCGAAGGGCCGGACCGGAAGGTTCCGGCCCTTTCTGTATCCAGCGGAAAGGCGGGCGGCATGGCGGATTTCGACTACATCATCGTCGGCAGCGGTATCAACGCACTGGTTGCCGCCGCCATGCTGGGCAAGAAAGGCAAGAAGGTCTTATTCTCGAACGCAGCGACCGCGTCGGTGGCTGCCTGCGCACGGAAGAGGTGACGGCGCCGGGCTTTACCCATGACGTGATGGCCACCACCATGGTGCTGTTCCTGACCTCGCCCGCCTATGGCGCGCTCGGCAAGGATCTCGAAACCCGCGGCCTTGAATTCGCCCATGCCGACCTGCCGACCGGCGTGCTGCGCCCTGACGGTTCTTCCGTCATCCTCTCGAAAGATCGCCAGCGCAATATCGCCACCTTCGAGGCGCTCGCGGTTGGCGACGGCAAGACCTTCGACAAGGAAATGAACGCCCTCGGCGCCGATGCCGCCTTCCTGTTTTCGCTGCTCGGCGGCGCACTCTGGTCCGGCGCGACGCTGAAGACGGTCGCGAGACAGGGCTGGGGCAAGGGCCTGCGCAAGCTTGCCGCCTGGTTCGGCGATGCCCTGACGCCCGCACGCGGCTACCTCGAAACCACCTACAGGTCCGAAGCCGCCCATGCCCTCTGGGCGCCCTGGGTTCTGCATTGCGGCCTGGCACCGGAAAGCGCCTATTCGGCCGAGATGGTCAAGGTCATCGGTTTTGCCATCGAACTTGCCGGCTGCCCGATCGTCAAGGGAGGCGCTGCCAACCTCGTCAGGGCTTTCGAACGACTGATCGCCGATCAGGGCGGCGCGATCCGCACTGGTACGGATGTCGAACGCATCCTTCCCGGCCCGGGCAGCAAGGCCGCCGGCGTTCGGCTGGTTGGCGGCGAGACGATCAACGCCACGTCCGGCGTCGTGTGCTCGACGACGCCGAACCAGATCTACGACCGGCTGCTCAGGGACTGGCCGCAGCCGGCACCGACCGAGATTCAGGAAGGCGTGGCCCGTTATCGATACGGCAAGGGCAATATGCAGATCCACTATGCCCTCTCCGCACCACCGCGCTGGAAGGGGGATCCGGATCTCGCCAAGGTGGCATTGCTGCACCTGACGCCCGGCCTCGATGGCGTCTCCCGCGCCACCAACGAATGCGAACGCGGCCTGCTGCCCGCCGAACCGACCGTCTGTGTCGGCCAACCGGCCAGCTTCGACCCTTCACGCGCGCCGGATGGCAAATCCGTTCTCTGGCTGCAGCTTCCCGAAGCGCCGCGCTTCATCAAGGGCGACGCGGCCGGCGAGATCGCCACGCCCGCCGACGGCCGCTGGACCGAGGAGTTGCGCGAACGTTACGCCGACCGCATCGAAGCACTGCTTTCCCGCCACATCGAGAACTTCGCCGAGATCAAGCTCGCCCGCCGCGCCTATTCGCCTGCTGACCTGGAAGCATTGAACATGAACCTCGTCGGCGGCGATCCCTATGGCGGTTTCTGCGGACTCGACCAGTTTTTCCTCTGGCGACCCTTCAAGTCGTCTGTTAACCACCGCACCCACGTGCCGAGCCTCTATCATATCGGCGCCTCGACCCATCCGGGACCGGGGCTGTCGGGCGGCTCGGGCTTTCTGCTCGCATCGTCGCTGCGTTGAAGCGAGGCGGCTTAGGAGAGATGGATTTCATGGCAGAACGGTTTTCGGGCGTGGTGCTGCGCTGGCACCAGGAAGGCGATCAGGAAAATCGGCCGACCATGGGCGAGATCGGCCTCAACCATTTCGCGCCTTATCTGATGAACCGGATCATCTCCCGCTGGAACTCCAACATGGCGGAGGAATTGCGCGAGTACGAGCTCTCGACCGCCAAGATGCGCACGCTCGCGGTCCTCAGCGTCTCTGCGTCGCTCACCATCAACGAGCTTTCGATCTTTGCCGTCATCGAGCAGTCGACCATGAGCCGCACGCTCGATTCCCTCGAGGAACAGGGCTATATCCGCCGCACGCCCCGCGCAGAGGACATGCGCATCCGCGACGTGACCATCACGGAGGAGGGCCGCACCGCCTTCGGCCGCTTCTGGCCGACCATGTATGATTCACTGGTGCGGATGTTCGACGGCATCGACGAGGAGGAATACCGCGCCTTCACGGGCACGTTGCACAAGATCCTCCTCAACATCCGCAAGCACGAGATCTGACCGGGCTATTTCGACAGCCGTGTCTGCAGGCTGTCCCGGATGCGCTTGCCGAGCGCCTGATAGTTCTCGTCGAAATGATGACCGCCCTCGATCGGCACGACTTCCACGCCCTTGTCCTTCAGCGTCGGGCAGGGGTCGTCGTCCTCATCCGTGCCGTAGACGCATTGAAGGATCTTCGGATCGATCTTGACGACGTCCTTCATCGTATCGCCACCCTTGCCGGCGCCTGCGACGCCAAGCCAGCCGGTGACCGAAATCTCGTAGTCCACGTCACGCGAGAGGCCGAGCAACGTGATCTGCTTGACCCGTGCACGGTCCGCGGCCGGCAGGGAATTGTAGGTCGCGGGCAGCACGTCCGCGCCGAACGAGTAACCGATCAGCAGGACGTTCTGGACACCCCATTGCCGGCGATAGTGTTCGATGATCTTTGACAGATCATCCGCCGTCGCCTGCGGCGTGCGTTCGGACCAGAAGTAACGCAACGAATCCAGTCCGACCGTCGGAATGCCCTGCGATTGAAGATAGCCGCCCACCTCGCTGTCGAGGTCGCGCCAGCCGCCATCGCCGGAAAAGATCACCGCCATCGTGTTCATGGCCGGCTTGGCCTGGAGAATGGTCAGGGGAAGGTCGAGCGGCTGGTTGATCCGCCCGGCCGCCGCGATACGGGTGGCGAGCACCTGCGACAGCGCCACATCCGGCGTCTCGCCGGAATTGATCAACTCCACCTCCGGGTGGTCCTGCTTCAGGCGCTGTCCATGCGCCTTGCCGCCGGCATCGGCGGAAGGCGTGGAAACAATCGCCACCGCCGCCGGCAACGCGCCGTCGTCAAAACCGTAGATCGTGCGATCGCCGGCCTTCTGTTTGGATGCCGGGGTGCAGAGTTCCTTGGCCAGCGGAATGCCCGCCAGCGGATCGACGGCGATTGCCTCCTCGATCGTCGCGGCCGGGCTCTGGGAGATCATCGCAAGCGCCAGCGCGCCGCCTTCCCCGATGCCGGCAACGATCGGGTGGCGGTATTGCGGGTTTCCGATCCGCCGCTGCACCTGCTGGGAGACATCCTCGATATCGGACACCATGTAGATGCACTCGCCGTCATCGGCGTTGAGCGATTTGACATAGGACGGGAAATCGATGCCGACCACGGCCGCGCCGGCGGCGAGCAGCTTCTGCGCCTCGGCATCCTCCGGCGCGCCCCAGCCCCGACTGCCGGAAATCAGGAACACGATGCCTTCGAGATCGCTGCCATTGTTCGGCACAAGGATGCGCGGCTGCGGGATCAGGCCCGTGTGATAATCCTGCTGATCCTGGGCAGCAGCCGTCAAGGCGCCGAACGTCAGGGCGGCAAGCGCCATCGAAAGAGAACGTAGAAACATCATTTACCGACCACTCCTCTCAAGCCGCCGCCGATCAGAAGCGTTGCGTCCATCATCACGATGGCGGGGCTGACACCCCCTGCCACAGCCAGATAACGCGGCTCCCAGGCGGGCTGGAACTTCGACTTGAAAGCTTTCAACCCTTTGAAATTGTAGAACCGTTCGCCGTGTTCGAAAACGACGCTGCCGATCCGGTCCCANGCGAGCGCAGCCTCGCGCGTCGACATGCCCGAAAGTGGGGCCATGCCGAGATTGAAATGTCCATAACCGGCATCGCGAAGATATTCCATGATCTTCACGAACAGGAAATCCATGGAGCCTTTCGGCGCACCCGGCATGAAGCGCATCAGATCGACGGTACCTTCATACTTCGTATCGGTGAGCGACAACGTCGCGAAGGCGACGATCCTGCCNTCCTTCCTGAGGATCGCGACCGGCTGGGCGCTGACATAGTCATCCCGGAAAGCGCCGAGCGAGAATGTCTTCTCGCGCGTGTTGTGATCTTCGAGCCAGGCATCCGACACGCGCCTGAGTTCTTCGACATGGGTCATCACATCCGGCTGCTCGATGACCGAAAACTCCAAACCTTCCCGGACGCCCTTGTTGATGGCCTGGCGAAGCGCAGCAAGCCGGCTGCCCTTGAGGTCGAAATGCGACAGATCGACGATCGCCAGTTCACCCAGCTTGAAAGCCCTGAGACCCGCATCGACGCAATGTGAAAGGAGGCCCGGAGAAATCTGATAGAGCACGGCACGGCCCCCCTGGGCGCGGGCCTCTTCCACGAAACGCCAGACGAGATCAGCCTTCTCATCCTGCGGTCCGACCGGATCGAAAAGCGCGATCCAGGAACGGCCCTGGATGCCGTACATGATAAAGGCATTGCCGCTTTCGGAGAACATCAGCCGCTTGTCGCCCATCCGCACAAGATTGGCGTCGGCGTTGTCCTGCGCCATGACGAGCTGCACTGCCCGCTCGAGGTCACCCGGCGTCGACAATGCCGAACGTCGAGCCGCCGGCCGCAGGAGGCTGAACACGGAGATCGTCGCCGCAAAAATCGCCAGGCCGAGGACGGCGCGCAATCCGCGCGGCGCTTCCCCGGAGAACTCGAACTGCCACCAGAGCTCCCGGCTGTAGTCCACCTCGCGATAGACGAACAGCAGGACCGTGATCGCCGCAGCGACGACGATGAACATGGCCGCGATCCAGCTTGGCGTCAGCACATGTCCGAACAGCGATGCCCGGCGCTTGAACTGCTTGGCGCTGAGAAACAGGCCGATCAGCAGGATGATCAGGAACGTCGCCTCGAAAAGCGCGAGTGCCCGCATGAAGGAGAGAACCAGCGCCAAGGCAGTGCAGACCATGCCGGTCCACCACGCGCCATCCAGCCGCTGGCCGATGCCGCGCGCCGCGACGAACAGCAGCAGGCCGAGAATGCTGGACAGGAAATGCGCGCCTTCGAACACCGGCAGCGGCAGGTAGTTGCCAAGGAAATTGATGTCGGAATCCGGCGTCGGGGTCACGCTCGAGAAGATCAGCATGGCCCCGGCGATCATCGAGAAAGTTGCCAGAAGCGGCGGAGCGAGGCGGAATTCGAGCTTGCGGAGCGTCGAGGCGACGGGATGATGCGCAAGCTGCCTGATCTCGACGCCGATCACCACCAGCGTGGCAATCAGCAGCGGCAGGACGTGATAGATGACGCGGTAGAGAACGAGGCTGCCGAGCACTTCGTCAAGGCTGACCCTGTTGCCAAGTGCGGCAACGATCACCGTTTCGAAGACGCCCAGACCGGCGGGTACATGGCTCAGGACCCCGAGGCCGACGGCCGTCGCATAGATGGCCAGAAAGGAAGGCCAGCCGATTTCCGTCTGCGGCAGAAGCACGTAGAGGACGGAAGCCGAGGCGGCGATATCGAGTGCGGTGATCAGGAACTGCTGCGAGGACGTACGTGTGTCCGGCAGGCGGATGCTCAGGCTTCCGACCGAAACCGTCCGCCCGTCTCGCCCAAGGATCACGACGGCGGTCAGCACGATGATGATCACCACCGCGCCGGCGCGCACCCAATCCCCGTCGATGTCGAGAATGGCACCGATCCTCGGCGCCGTGACCAGCGACGCAAGCGCGGTGACCGCCAGAAGCCCGATGCCGAATGCGAGCGTCACGAACGCGATGACGCGCCCGATATCGTCCGGCGAAAGCCCCAGGCGCGAATAGGCGCGGAACCGGATGGCGCCGCCGCTGAGCGCGCCAAATCCGGCCGTATTGCCCACGGCATAGGCGCTGAANGCCGTTATCGCGACAGGCACGAAAGGCAGCGACCGGCCGATATAGGTGATCGCATTCACGTCGTAGCCGACCAGGGCCGCGAAACTCAGTGCCGTGAAGAACACCGCAAGGCCGATGGAAGACCAGCGCGTATTGGCGAGAGCCTCGATAACGTCGTCATAGCTGACCTCGTTCGTGAGGTTGTAGATCGCAAAAGTCGTGAACGCGAAAACCGCCAACGCCGCCGCGGCGATGAGGTAAGGACGATACGTCTCAAGGATGTCTCGAAAGCGACTTGGCTGACGATCCGTGGATTCCATGTGAGCTGCCGGTGCTGAAGAACTTCGCATCTAGTTTTTGGACAGATGCGCAGCAAAAGCAACGGGATCGCGGCTATAATGTGTCTGTATGCTTAAAACCGGAACATGACCGCCGCCTTGAGCGTGTTCTGCGTGCAGCCAGCCGAGCTCAAACCCACCCTGTTCAAGAAGAACTCATCCGGCGGGTGCGTGTTTTATAAATACATTATAACTTTTGATTGCAAAACATGATTTCTTAACGCACATTAACCATCCGAGGCATCCAGGGCCCACCGGTTAAGAGTGGAGATGCCGACGCTGGCAGCAAGTTGCTGCAGGGGGATCGGGGACATGTTTGACAAGATCTGCGCTGCCGCGCTCGCGGCGGCATTGGTAGGTTGTACCTCCGCGAATGAAAAGGTGCAGCAAGCCGAAATCGGCGGCACCAAATCTCTGGTCATGACCGGCAATTTCAGGCTCATCACCGAACGCAAACGACTGGGTTATTCGATCATTTGCAGCGAACCCAGCCCGGACTACACGGTTGCCTTCGACAAATCCGCCAAAGCGACGGTCAAGATCACCAGTTCGACCGGAACCACGACCGAAGTCGCGCCGGATGCCAAGACGGATGAGAGTATCGAGGAGGGAGAGGGTCGCGCCGGTGCGGTGCTGGCGCTGCGCGACGGCCTGTATAGGGCCTGCGAGGCCTATGCCAACGGCTTCATCGGCCATGATGCCTATTCCATCATTCTCAGCCAATACGGCAATCTTCTGGTCGCTCTGGTCGGCCGCCCCGTCATTGGGCCGGACGGCAAGCCGGTCGCCACCCCGACCGGCGCCATAAATCCGCGCCAGGCCACGCTGTCGGCACTGGTGGTTGCCTGTATCAGCGGACAGGACCCGACCCGCGGGCCCACATCTCTTAACCCATTGCTGAATATGAACTTCTGCAGCAAGGTTCTGAACACCGCCCTGGCGGCTTCCAGCCGGGGATGATCATTGCGGCGACCGGCTGGTATGCGAAGCGGATTGGCATGCCGCCGCGAGGACGCGACGGCTTTCGCTTCAAAGCGTGGAAACCGTCTTCAACGCGCCGTCCAGCGCAATGCCGTTTTCATCCAGCAATGCCGCCTGACGCAGGCGCTTCATCCAGGCCGCACCGTCTTCACGGTCCGCCAGGGTCCCCAGCGCCGACATCACCCGATCAAACTTTGAAAGCCCGCGTGCATGGGTGTCGGAATAACCCTTCACCAGCCGGCGATTGTTGATCACCTCGACCGCGAGGTCGTAGTTCCGCGAAAGCAGCGACGTCGCCGTCTGGAGCCAGGCTTCGCGATGCTCGATTTCCCGCGCGTGCCGCAGCGTGCCACGGCGGATGCGGCGGAGTGCCGCCAGCGTGTAGAGCGTCAGGAACCAGAAGAGCGTGCCGGTCTGCACCCGGCGGCCCTTGTTGATGCGACGGTCGAGCCATGCGAAAACCTTCGGACGGCTTTCGACCCACAGGCCCAATGTCTTCGGCATGGTCCCGACGACTTCTTCCATGCGCGGATGCATGTATTCGGTCATGTAGAGAAGCTGGTCCTGCTTGACGCCGACTTCCTTGCGGACACGATCGAAACGCGAGCCGCGGGTTTTCAGGTCGGCGACGCGGATCACATCGTCATAGGCCATGGCGACGGCGACGTATTTCGCCGACTGGACGGTGAAGGCATAGTCGCGATCCTCGCCACCATTGCCGCGGTCGAGCGCATGAAGCTTGCCGACCCGGTCGAGATATTCGCCGGCATAGGCCGGATCCTGGAAATCCGTGAGCTTCTTGACGCCGGCAAACAGCAGCGGCCAGGCGACCTCGGGGAATTCGGCCCGCAGGCGATGGACGAGGCGATCGAGCTCCGGATGTCCGGCTGTTTCCGGCATGACATCGAAACGCTTCGGCGCCGAAGCGGTGACTTCGTCCCGCGGCTTGGCCCTGGTCCGCTCATAGGCGGCGTTGAAGGCGCGCAAGCTGGGCTCGACGCCCTTGCCGCCGCCGCGTATCGTCGCCTCGAACGCTTCCTTGGAAAAAGGCAGCACGTCCGCCGCGGCAAGCGCACCGAACATCGAAGCGGAGATGACGCTGCCGTTCTTGAGCGCCAGCGTATCCATGTCGAAGGCGATGGTGCGCCTGGCGGCGAAATCGGTCGCCCCGACCACCACGGTCGGATCGCCGATGCCGTCGCCCGGCTTTTCCTTTTCGCCAACCGCGAAAGAACGGTGCGTCGAGGCGATCAGCGTTGTCTTGTCCGGCGTCACGAGGCCGCGCAGCACGGAGCGGCCGGCCTCCATCAATTCGGCGGCGAGCACGACNTCGACATCGCCCGGCGTCGGCATCAGCGANAAGATCGGCGACACGCCGTCACGGGCCGGCAGCATCTCGATATAATAGATCGTCGCGCCGGTACGCTGGGCAACGCCCGGCACCGAAGTCGACTGCGCCATCCAGCCCTGCTCTTCGGCAAGGCCGACGATCCAGTCGGCCAGCACGCCGCCGCCCTGGCCGCCCATGGCCATGATGGCAAGCGTCAGGGGCTTGTCGGAAGCATGCAGCGTCTTGGGGTTTACCGTCTCATTCATGGATCAAGCCTCCGCGAACACGACGCGGCCGGCGGCACGGCGGGCCTGCAGCCAGCCGATCACCGAGCTACGGAATCTCGAGAGGAACCTGTCCCAGCCGGTCGGATTGTGGATGACGTCGGCGCGATAGAACGAGGGACAGAGAACGGCCGCTTCCGAAACCTCGCCGCAATTACCGCAGCCGACGCAGCTATTGTCGATCGCCGCAACCGGATCGTCCTTCAACGGATCGTCCGTGTGCTTCACCGACAGCGACGGGCAGCCGGAAAGCCGAATGCAGGCGTGATCGCCCGTGCAGACGTCCTCGTCCACGCCGAAGCGCTCCTTGACCATGCGCTTGCCGTCCTTGACCGCCTTATTGAATTGCGGTTTCACCCGGCGCTGCTTGTTCAGCATGCATTCGGAGAGGCGACGATGATCTTCGGGCCTTTTTCCTTGCTGGTCAGCGCTTCCTTCAGCGTGTCCCGCATCTTTCCGACATCATAGGTGCGGTCGATCTGGCGCACCCAGGTGGCGCCGATGCCCTTCACCGCATTGACGATCGAGTTGTTGGTCTTGCGGTTCGGATTGATGGCCCGCGACGACAGGATGTCCTGCCCGCCGGTTGCCGCCGAATAGAAATTGTCGACGACGAGGATGACACCGTCCTGCTTGTTGAAGACGGCATTGCCGACCGAGGTCGCAAGACCGTTGTGCCAGAAGCCGCCATCGCCCATGACCGCGATCGAGCGCTTGTCGGCTTCGACGTTGAATGCGGAAGCCGACGCTGGCCCGAGGCCGTAACCCATCGTCGTGCCGCCGATATTGAACGGCGGCAGGATCGAGAAAAGGTGGCAGCCGATATCGGCCGAGACATGATGTTCGCCGAGTTCCTTCTCGACCAGCTTCATGGCCGCAAAGATCGGCCGCTCCGGACAGCCGGTGCAGAAACCGGCAGGACGTGCCGGCACGACTTCGGCCAGCGCCTTGACCTTGGGATCGTTGAGGATGGGCGTCGGATCCGGCACCGGCGGCTGGTTGCCGAGCAGCAGCCGATCGTACATCTCGATGAAGGTCTTCAGCCCCTTCATCATGACAGGCGCGGTATATTCGCCGAGCGGGAGGATGTCCTTGCCGTGCAGGCGAGTCTGGATATCGCGGCGGCGCATCAACGTGTGCAGCGACTGCTCGATATATTCCGGAGCGCCCTCTTCCACCATGATCACGGCCTTCTTGCCAAGGCAGAAATCGACCACTTCGTCGTCGATCATCGGGTAGGCGACGTTCATCACATAGATCGGGATCGAGGAATTGCCGTAGACATCCGCCAGGCCAAGCTGCTGCAGGCCGCGCATGACGCCGTTGTAGAGACCGCCGAGCGTGATGATGCCGATCTCGCCTTCCTCGGGGCCAAAATGCTCGTTGAGCTTCTTCTCCTTGATGAAGTTGACGGCGGCCGGCCAGCGGCGCTCCAGCTTGTCCTTGTCCTGCGCGAAATTCGCCGGCGGCAGGACGATACGATTGACATCGCGGACCGGGTTTTCCAGCGCCTGCTTCAGCGTGAAATCGGGCCGCTTGTTGTTCTTCGCGACGAACTGGCCATGCACATGGCAGGCGCGGATGCGCACTTCCAGCATGACAGGGGTGTTGGAGGCTTCCGAAAGCTGGAAGCCGTCTTCAACGGCCTGAACCATAGCCGGCAGGTTGGGACGCGGGTCGAGAAGCCACATCTGCGACTTCATCGCGAACGCATGACTGCGTTCCTGCATGATCGAAGAGCCTTCGCCGAAATCCTCGCCGAGGATGATCAGCGCGCCGCCGTTGACGCCGCCGGAGGAGAGGTTGGAGAGCGCGTCCGAGGCAACGTTGGTGCCGGCCGTCGATTTCCAGGTGACCGCGCCGCGCACCGGATACATGACGGAGGCCGACAACATCGCCGCCGCTGCCGCNTCCGAGGCGGAAGTCTCGAAATGAACCCCGAGATCCTCCATGATGTCCTTGGCATCGGCCAGCACGTCCATCAGGTGCGAGATCGGCGAGCCCTGGTAACCGCCGACATAGGAAACGCCGGATTGCAGCAGCGCCTTGGTGATGGCGAGAATGCCTTCACCCCGGAAAATCTCGCCTTCTCCAAGTTTGAGATCCTCGACTTCGCGCGCAAAAGATCGCTCGGCCATGGCAGTTCCCCTTCGCCTTGTCGGCTTCATTCGATAATCATTTGCAAAAGCATATTTTCTGCACCGGGCATTTGTCAATTCACAAATGCCGTGGGAATACTACGCGCTATTCCAAGCGTTCCTCGTATGATGACCGGCGGCAACAAGAACCATTATATATGCTAATGCATATTATTTGATCGCTTCGGCATAAAAATCGCAAACGTTCGGTTGCAAATAGTCCTTGCCGCCGTTTCGCACTTATTTTAACGTTCAACCATTCACACGAATGAGCCCGACACGGACAGCCTGTCCGCAAGTTTGGCCACCAGGGAACAATGGAGTTAGATCATGACGACGCTCTCCCGGCGCCAGGCATTGAGCCTTGGCGCGGCCACTTTTCTGACAGGCGTATTTTCCGGACGTAATGCAGTTTTCGCGCAGGACAGCTCGACGCTGACCATCGCCTATAACGTCAACCTGCCCTCCTTCGACCCGACGGTCGGTCCCTCCGCCGTCAACCCGACGATCCAGGCGATCTATCGCTCGATCTTCGACCAGTTCATCGGTCAGGGTCCCGATCTTTCCTTCCAGCCGGGCCTGCTGACCGCCTGGGGCTGGAACGACGACAAGACCAAGGTCTGGATGGATGTCCGCGAGGGCGTCAAATGGCATGACGGCTCCGATTTCACCCCGGCCGACATCGTCTGGTCGCTGGAGCGCGCCGCGAAGCCCGAAACCGGCAATCCGATCCAGTTCGTCTGGGGCGGCGTCTCCAACTATAAGATCGACGGCAAGCGCATCACCGGCGACGTCAAGCAATACGACCCGACCTTTTTCAAATGGATGGCCTTCCTCACCGGCTACGTGATGCCGAAGGCCTATTATGAAAAGGTCGGGGCCGAAGGTTTCGAAAAGAAGCCGATCGGGACCGGGCCGTATATGGTCGATGCCTATGAGGGCAATGCCTTCCTGCGCTTGAAGGCCAACCCGAACTATTACGGCGGCAAGCCGGCCTTCGACACCGTCGTCTTCAAGTTCGTGCCGGATGCGACGAGCCGCGTCGCCGAAATCGAATCCGGCTCCTCCGATATCACGCTCGAAATCCCTTACGAGGAATACGACCGCCTGAAGGACAAGAAGGGCCTGAAGGGTGCAGCCAAGCCGATCTCGGATATCGGCATGATCTTCCTCAACAATATCGACGCCATGCTCGACAAGAACGTGCGCCTTGCCGCCCATCACGCGATCGACAAGAAGGCGATCGTCGACCGGCTGCTGAAGGGTTACGGCGTGCCGATCGATACGCTGGAAGCGCCGGAATACGACGCCTATGACGCCTCGATCAAGGTCGGTTACGACCAGAACAAGGCCAAGGAACTGCTGAAGGCCTCCGGTTTCTCGACCGAAAAGCCGGTGAAGTTCAAGATCCAGACGACGCGCGGCTTCAAGCCGAAGGATTACGAAATGATCCAGGCGATCGTCGGCATGTGGCGCCGCGTCGGCATCGAAGCGGAAATCGAAGTCTACGAGATCGCCAAGCATTACGAACTGCGCGCCGCCGACCAGCTCGCCCCCGCCGCTTTCTACAACTGGGGCAACGCGATCGCCGATCCGACCACCTCCACCGGCTTTGCCATGTTCGGTCCCTCGCCGCATTCCGTCTGGAACACCGACGATCTCGACAACATGATCATGCCGCTCTGGGGCGAAAAGGACGAGAAGAAGCGCATCGCCGGCTGGAAGGCGGTGAGCAAATATATCGCCGAACAGGGCTACGTCATCCCGCTCCTGCAATATGTCCAGCCGATCGTCTACAAGGACAAGCTGAAGGTCGTGCCGAACGTTTCGGGCGCGCTGCAGCCGACCTTGGTGTCGAAGGCCTAGGTTGACGAACGCCGCAAGGGCAACTCAGCCCCTCATCCGGCCGCCGCCACCTTCTCCCCGCCCGCGGGGAGAAGGAATATGCCGCGCTGCCTAACCATGCATCAAGGTCACGTGGGGCAAGTCCCCTCTCCCCGCAAGCGGGGAGAGGGCTAAGGTGAGGGGCAAGGGACTTCTCGACATATGATCGCCATATCCATCCTCAACAGACTGATCATGGCAGCCGTGACGCTGTTCGGCGTCGCATTGATCGTCTTCGTGCTGCTGCGCGTCGTACCAGGCGATCCGATCGCGATGATGATCGCGCCCGGCGCAAGCCCCGCCGATATCCTGGCGTTGCGCGCCAGATATGGCCTCGATCTCAGCCTGCCGGCGCAATTCGGCGTCTGGCTGCAGGCGGTGGTGATCGG
>Ga0055531_10001912_pt1 | contig 14574 bp, 8 predicted proteins | sample AraplaCvi_mCL_r2_FD_55008 | JGI IMG/M metagenome (GOLD analysis project Ga0055531, IMG submission 55008) | Arabidopsis root microbial communities from North Carolina, USA - plate scrape MF_Cvi_mCL_r2 | ecosystem: Host-associated > Plants > Roots > Endosphere | place: USA: North Carolina...
CCGGTGACCGCGCCCGACAGGATCCAGCGATCCTGGACGACCTGGCCCTGCAGGGCGATGCGGCGGTCGGCGCCGGCCAGGCCGCGCGCGGCTTCGGCCGACGACGGACGTTCCGGGAACAGCGAGCCGTTCGTCGAGGCCGCATCTTCCAGGCCGAGGTTCGGGGCGTAGGCGCCGACCCGGATCTTGAAGGGGGCGTAGTTGTACTGGATGAACAGCTCCTGCAGCTGGCCGGCGCCGTCCGTGCCCGCGCCGCCAAAGTCCAGCAGGATCGAGTAGTCGAAGTTCTTGGCGAACTTGCCGTCGACGCCCAGGCGGGCCCGACGGAAGTTGGTGCCGTTGTTCAGGTCGCGAGCGTTGCCCAGCACGGCCGGCAGGCCCTTGTCCTGGTAGTACTGGGCGGCGTCCAGCTGCATCACGCCGTGCAGCGTGGCGCTGTAGGCCCCGTCGCCGGAGGCGATGGTCGGCCTGGCGTTGGCGATGCTGACGGTCGTGGCGCTCTGGGCGGCGCGAACGTCCTTGAGGCTGGCGGCGGTGGCGGCCTTCAGGTCGGCCACCTGCTTCTGCAGGGTTTCCAGCTGGGCCTCCAGCGCGGCGATGCGGGCGGCGGCGTCGTCCGGCGTGGTGGCCGAGGCGGTCTGGGCCGAGGCGGCCCCGGCCGTGGCCAGCAGCGACACGCCGGCGATCAAGACGGCGCGGAATGCGGTTTTGGTGTTGCTCATATGGAGTCCCCTCTCGGCGCCGCTGGGCGGGGCCGACCTGCCGAGCTAGGGAAAACGATTATCCCTAGTTCCGGAATCGAGATTTAGGAAAGCCGGCCGTGAGTTTTTCTGGAGGCGCGGCAAAGTGTCGCGAAAAACGCTGCGAAACTTCCATCAATTCAACCGCTTAATCGGTTAAATATCCGTGCACGGAAAAGCCGCCACGGTCTCCCGTGACGGCTTTCAGACATTTCCGGCGCTCATAGGTGGGAGAAATCCCCCTTCGGGCGGCTTAGAACATCGCCCGGCCCGCGAGGCGCAGGTTGTAGCGCTTCTGCTTCTTGGTGGCTTCGACGCCGCCTTCCAGGGCCAGGTAGGACATCGGGGTGCCGGCGCGCAGGGCGAAGCCGGCGGTCAGGGCGCCGTCCTTGTCGTCCAGCGCGGCCAGGGTGAACGGGTTGCCGCCCTTGAAACGGGCGACCGTGTCGCCGACCGAGCCGGCCAGGGTCTGGCGATAGCCGACCCGCACTTCCGGACGCCACCAGACGTTCTTGCCGAAGTCGGCGCCGAACACGACGCCCAATTCCCCCGAGAGGTTGCTGGAGTTGCGCTTGTCGACGGTCAGGTCGAAGCCGTCCCCGCCGCCGCTCTCGGCGCGCTTGCCTTCCCGCAGCCAGACATAGTCCACCCGGCCCTCGGGACGGGCGAAGAAGCGGCCGAACTTCTGCTCGTAGGCGACGCCCGCGAAGGCGTTGGCGGTCAGGCCCTTCCAGTCGGCGGTGTTCTTCAAAACGAGGTCGGCGATGCCGTCGCCGTTGCTGTCGGGAGCGATGAAGCGACGATCGCCCTTGAAGAAGCCGTAGCCGACGCCGCCGCCGGTGTTGAAGCGCCAGCCGCCGACGGAGCGACGCCAGTAGGCGCCTGTCTGGACGAACGAGGCGGTGGTCTGCTCGCCGACCTTGGCGACAGTGTCGTGCTCCTCCAGGCTGGCATAGGCCAGGGTCAGGCCCAGCGCCCCGCCCGCGTCGCCCATGGCCTCATAACCGGCCACGAAGCCGTACGCCTGAGTGTCCGAACCCAGGGTCTGGTCGGTGTCGCGGCGGACCAGCGTGTTGATTTCCTGCACCCAGACGCTGTCGGGGCCGTAGCGGTCGCCCGGATCGGGGCGGAACATGGTGGCGGCCGAAATCTGCTGGTTGACCGACTGCAGGGCCGAGAACAGGCCCTCGCCCTGGTCGGGCAACATCTGGTCATAGAGGTCGCGGAAGCCGTCGCGGGTGCTCTGGCCCAGGAACTGGCCCGCCAGGGTCGAGTCGGTCCCGAGCGCCGCGAACACCGCGTCATAGGCCGAGGTCTCGGCCTTGTTGAAGCCGATCTCGGCGGCCGAGCGGCGGCGCACGTCGATATAGACGTTGTTGGCGTCGGCGCGGCTGGTGGCCACGTAGAGGTACGGCGACTCGGCCAGCAGGCCGCCGCCGATCGTGCCGACATTGATGTTGCCGCCCTGGATCACCGTGAAGGTGGTCGGCTGCTTGACCAGGTTGGCCAGGCGGATGCCCAGCTCGGCGCCGCTGGCGATGTTGGTCGCGCCCGAGACGACCAGCTTGGTGTTCGTCCCGGCGGCCGCATCGGCAGAGAACAGCAGCTTGGCCTTGCTGCCCAGGGTCAGGCTGCTGACGTTGATCGTGTCGGTGTTGACGATGCCCAGGCTGCCGTTGGTCACCGCGACGTCCAGGCGGCCGTCGCTGTCGGTCAGCCGGCCCAGCGCCACCGCGCCCCCGTCGATCGACAGGCGGTCCTGGCCGGCGCCAAAGGCCATGTTGCCCAGTAGCGTGCCGCTCCACAGGTTCAGGGTGTCGTCGCCGCCGCCGAACAGCACGTCGCCCACCGTGGAGGGGGCGGCGGTGGTCGTGGTCGCGTCGGTGCTGGTGGTGGTGTCGGTGCTAGGGAAGGTGCTGGTCGAGGTGAAGTCGACCGGCCCCGATTGGGTGTAGGTCACGCCCGAATTGTTGGCGCGCAGGTCGAGCGCAATCGCTTGGCCGGCGGCCGTCACCGTCGCCGCCGTTCCGTCGGCCTTGAAGGTGGGGGCCGAGACCGTGGCGCGGATCGCGCCGGTGTTGGTGATCGTCTTCAGGGTCCCCGCCTGGTCGAGGATCGCCACGGCGTCGCCGGTCTCGCCGACGCGCACGGCGGTGACCGAGCCGGTGTTGCGCAGGCTGGTCGTGGACGAGCCGGCGCCCAGCACCACCCCGCGCGCGGCGGCGGTGACGCCCGAGCCGGCGTACGAGGACGAGCTGGAGGCGATGGCGCCGCGGTTCAGGATCTCGTTGGCGGTCGCGCCCGAGTTCAGGATCAGGCCGGTCGAGTCGGCTTCATAGCTCGTGGCCGCGATCTGGCCGTCGTTGCGAACGCCGCCGGTGATCGTCGTGGTGCGGCCGCCGCCCGCGCCGATCGACACGCCCGTGGCCGCGACCTTGTTGTAGACGCCCGCCGCGCTGATCGAGCCCTTGGCGACCAGGCCATAGGCGTTGTCGCCGGTTCCGACCGCGCCCAGGGTGACGTTCTGGTTCGCAGAGCCGATGAGCAGGGCCGGAGACCCGCCGCTGACGCTGATGCTGGACGTGCCGGTGGTGCTGGAGGTGACCGTTGTGGTGACGGTGGTGCCGTCCGTCCCGACCTTGGTCGAATAGTTGCCGCCCTGCAGCAGCACGCCGCCGGTGACGTCGCCGGCGACGCGCACAGCCGGGCCGCCCTGCAGCAGGTCGTCCGCGTCGAGCTTGTTCAGCGCGTCCACCGTGGTCGGACGGGTGGTGTAGCGGTAGCCGGTGGCGCTCACCGAGCCTTGCAGCACCAGGGCGCCGGTGACGTTCGAATCGATCGCCTGGGCGACCGCGCCCGAGCCTTGGACGGCGGTGGAGCCGCCCAGGGTCACCTTGCCGGTGACCGGCGCGGCGATGCGCACGCCATAGGCGTTGTCGCCGACGACGCTGATCGCGCCCAGATTGGTGATGTTGCCGACCACCGGGCCTTCCAGCAGCATGCCGGCCGAGTTGTTGCCCTCGATGGTGATCGTGCCGCCCGAGGCGTTCTCGATGTCGCCGGTGAAGGTCCCGGCATTGGTCAGACGCACGCCAAACCGGTTGGCGCCCTGCGCGAACGGTCCGTCGAGGTCGCCGTCGGAATCGCTGTCGGTGGCGGTGTAGTCCTCGACCAGCGAGATCGTGCCGGTGTTGCTCAAGGCCCCGGTCCGGCCGCCGATGATCAGCACGCCCACGCCGTCATTGACGCCGTTGGTCGACAGCGTGCCCTGGTTGGTGACCTTGTTGTTGCTGTCGATCGTGACGATCGCGCCCGCNGNCGTCGGCTTGATGGAGCCGTCCGTGGTGATCTTGATGTCGTCGGCCGCNGNGCCCGTGGCCGTGCTCGTGGCGATCGGCGTCGTCCGCGCGGTGGAGACCGAGGTTTCCGCCGANGCGGCGAAACCCATGGCCAAGAGAGGAGCGGCCGCGACCGTCGCGACCAGGACCTTGCGCTGCATTACGAACGACACCTCGATAGAAACCGGCGCACCTAATTCGGGTCACGTTGCGGCGAAATTGCGGTGAGTCTCACGCGTGACACGTACAGAAGCGCCAACCGTCTATCGCATGGCTTGGCGGGGCGCCATATCTGGATCGACGAATCATTTCCCGCTTGAAATCGGTGAGCCCTCCCCATGCCGCTGGCGAACACGTCCCCGGACGGAACCGAACGCCGCCGCGCGAGCGCTTTTTGGCCTTCGATGATCGGCCCCGGGGTCATTCTCGGCCTGGCCGCCGTGGGGCAGGCCCATCCGGTTCCGGCGGTGCTGGCCGCCGCCGCGACCGGCGGCGCCGGCTGGTGGATGTCGCGCCGCTTGGGCGCCTCGGCCGAGCCCCAACCGACGGGCGTGGGCCTGGTTTCGGTCGCGACCGTTGAGGAGGTCCCGCCGTTCGCGGCGATCCTCGATCGCCTGCCCGATCCCCTGATGGTCATCGCCGCCGAGGAGGCAGACGACCTGACCGGCCGCCGCTTCCTGTTCGCCAACGCCGCGGCGCGGGAGCTGTTCAAGATCCAGCACCAGGGCGCGCTGCTGGTCACTGCCGTCCGTAACCCGCGCGTGCTGGAGGCGGTGGACGAGGCGCTGTTCGGCGGCGTCGAGGGCGTGGTCGAGTTCGAGACCGGCGGCGCCCAGGGGCGCGCCTGGCTGGCCTACGCCCGGCCGCTCAAGGAAAGCGCCGGCCGCTCGCGCCTGGCCCTGCTGGCCTTGCGCGACGAGACCGACGCCCGCCGCAGCGAGCGCACCCGCGCCGACTTTCTCGCGAACGCGAGTCATGAGCTGCGCACGCCGCTGGCGTCGCTGTCGGGCTTCATCGAGACCCTGCGCGGTCACGCCAAGGACGACCCGGGCGCCCGCGACAAGTTCCTGGGCATCATGCTGGCCCAGGCCGAGCGGATGTCGCGGTTGATCGACGACCTGATGAGCCTGTCCCGGATCGAGCTGAACGAGCACATCGCGCCCCTGGGCCGGGTCGATCTGGCCATGGCCGCCGTGGACGTCATCGACGCTCTCGCGCCGCAGGCCCGCGACAAGTCGGTCAGCTTCGACCCCGTGCTGCCGCCGCGGGGCGGGGCGGTGGTCGAGGGCGATCGCGACCAGATCATCCAGGTGATCCAGAACCTGGTTGACAACGCCATCAAATATACGCCCGAGGGCGGGGCTGTGCGGGTGGAGATCTTCCCCGGCCTGGCCGCCGAGGCCGCCGCCGCCGCCCGCGATCCGGCCGCCGCGCGCATGTCGCTGCTGACTCCGGACCACGACCCGGCCGAGCGGTACGCGGTGCTGCGAGTCACCGACCGGGGACCGGGGCTGGCGCGCGAGCACCTGCCGCGCCTGACTGAGCGCTTCTATCGCGTCGAGGGCCAAAAGAGCGGCGAGCGCTCGGGCACCGGCCTGGGCCTGGCCATCGTCAAGCACATCATGAACCGCCACCGCGGCGGGCTGACCGTGGAAAGCGTGCAGGGCGAAGGCGCGACCTTCGGTGTCTATCTGCCGATGGCCAAGGCGGGCGCCGAGGCCGCTTCGCCGCCGCCGGCCGCCGTTGCGGAAGCCTGAACTTTAGAACTCGGTCCAGTCGTCATTCTTGAACGCCAGGGCCGCGCCGCCGGGACGTTGCGCCGGGACGCGCGCCGCCGGTCGCCGCGCGGGCCGCTGGATCGGCGCGGGCTCGGCCACCTTGACGCCCGCCGTGGTCGTGAAGCGGCCGACGAGGGCGGCCAGCTCGGCGGCTTCCTGCCGCAGGCTGGCGGCGGCGGCGGTGGCCTCCTCGACCATGGCGGCGTTGCGCTGAGTGACCTCGTCCATCTGGTTGACGGCGATGTTCACTTCCGAGAGTCCGGTGGCCTGTTCCCGCGACGACTGGGCGATCTCCGAGATCAGGCTGTCGATGTGGCTGACCTTCTGGGAGATCGTCGACAGGGCCTGGCCGGTGTCGCCGACCAGGCGGACGCCGTGCGCGACCTGTGAGGTGCTGCTGGCGATCAGCGTCTTGATCTCCTTGGCCGCTTCGGCCGAGCGCTGGGCCAGGGCTCGAACTTCCTGGGCGACCACCGCGAAGCCGCGGCCCGCGTCGCCCGCGCGGGCGGCCTCGACCCCGGCGTTCAGCGCCAGAAGGTTGGTCTGGAAGGCGATCTCGTCGATCACGCCGATGATGCTGGTGATCTGCCCCGAGGACTTCTCGATTTCGCCCATGGCGGCGACGGCGTCGCTGACGATATCGCCCGAGCGCGCCGCGTCGGCGCGCGCTTCCGATGCGGCCAGCGAGGCCTGGCGCGCGCCTTCCGCGCTGCGGCCGACCGTGGCGGTGACCTGGTCCATGGCGGCGGCCGTCTCTTCCAGGCTGGCGGCTTGCTGCTCGGTGCGGCGCGACAGATCGTCCGAGGCGGTCGAGATTTCGCGGGCGCCCGCGCCGACGCTCAGGGTGGCGTTGGCGACGACGCCCATCGCCTCGTCCAACACCGTCATGGCGGTGTTGAAGTCGTCCCTGACCTTGCTGAACTGCGGGTCGACGGCATTGGCGATGCGATAGGTCAGGTCGTTATGGGCCAGGTGCTCCAGCCCGCGGGCGATCTCGTTGACCGCGTGGACGCGGCCGGTGACCACGGTGGCGAACTTCACCACCTTGATGATGCGGCGCTGGTCATCGAAGATCGGATTGTAGGACGCCTGGATCCAGACCTCCTTGCCGCCCTTGCCCACCCGCTGGAACTCGGCGGCGATGAACTCGCCGGCGTTCAGCTTGCGCCAGAAGTCGGCGTATTCGGGCGAGGCGGCGTAGGCCGGCTCGACGAACATCTGGTGGTTCTGCCCCTGGATCTCGGCCAGGGTGTAGCCTAACGCGTTCAGGAAGTTCTCATTGGCTGTCAGGATCTGGCCGTCGGGCGTGAACTCGATCATCGCCTGGGCGCGGCTGACCGCGTCGATCTTGCCGCGCGCCTCGGCGCTCCTGCGCTTCTCGTCGGTGATCACCGCGGCGACCTTGACGATACGGCTGACGCGGCCCCGGCCGTCGCGGATGGGGTTGTAGGATGCCTGGATCCAGACCTCGACGCCGCCTTTTCCGAGGCGCAGATATTCGCCGGCGTCGAACTCGCCTCGGCCTAGCTTCTTCCAGAAGGCCGCGTATTCGGCGCTGGTCGCATAGGCCGGCTCTACGAACATGCGGTGATGCTGGCCGACGATCTCGCTCAGCGCATAGCCCATGGCCGCGCAGAAGTTGGCGTTGGCCGACAGGATCTTGCCGGCGGGATCGAACTCGATCGTCGCCAGGGACAGATCCAGCGCGGCGAGGGTTTCCGCCGCATGGACGTGCGAACGCTTGAACATTGTATCGTCACGCTCCTTGGCGCTTTTGCTCGAGGAGACTGAGTGGCCGAGGGTGGTCAACAAGTGCTGAACACGACATGACCGCACAACTCATTATGAGGCGATAATATCGCACACAATATATATGGCGTATCACAGGTCTTTGTATTCTCACGCAAAATATCTCTATGAAACGTGTTCGATGTCTCTCCGCGCTGGGTTGCGACATATGGTCCAGGGACTGGTCGGCGACATGGGCCGGTCGCTGTCGTCAAACTGTCATGCAACTGTCGCATAAGCACAGCGCCCGCCCGGCATAGATCGGCCCGGGGGAGGGCCAGCGATCCTGCGGGCCTTCGACAACGCGCAAGATTAGCCTCACGCATGCTGACCTGGCTCTCGCTCCTCGTTCTGGCGCTGTTTTCCGGCGTGGCCTTCGCGGCCGGTCGTCGGCGCGCCGTGGCTTCCGCCGGAGGCCGCTCGCGCGTCCTTCACTCCCTGCCGAACTATTACGGGACCTATGCAGCCCTGTGGGCCGGCGTGCCGGCCGCGCTGCTGCTGCTGCTGGGCGCCGCCTTCGGCGGCCGCATCGAGGACGCGGTCCTGCAGTCCAGCCGCCCCGCCGCCGTCCAGGCGCTGGAGCCGGATCGCCAGGCCGTCTTCTACAGCGACGCCCACGCGATCGCCGCCAAGCAGCCGCCCTCGGAAGTGACCTATGAGGGCGAGCTGAAGGCCGCCCTCGACGCCAAGGTCGCCGAGGCCAAGCGCATCGGGACGGTGCTGAACGTCGGCATGCTGGCCGGCGCCGGCGTGCTGGCCCTGGCCGGCTTCCTGCTGGCCTTTCCGCGCATCTCCACCGAGTTCCGCGCCCGCAACCGGGTCGAGGGTTGGATCGGCGTGCTGCTGATCGGCTGCTCGGTCGCGGCCGTGCTGACCACCCTGGGCATCGTGCTCTCGCTGGTCTGGGAAAGCTGGCGCTTCTTCCAGAGCGTCAATCCGCTCTCGTTCCTGTTCGGCACCGAGTGGAGCCCGCAGATCGCCATGCGCGCCGACCAGGTCGCCTCGGCGGGCGCGTTCGGGGCCGTGCCGCTGTTCGCCGGCACCTTCCTGATCATGCTGATCGCCATGCTGGTGGCCGCGCCCGTCGGCCTTTACTCGGCGATCTACCTCTCGGAATACGCCAACCGCACGGTGCGGGGCGTGGTCAAGCCGCTGCTGGAGATCCTGGCCGGCGTGCCCACCGTGGTCTACGGCTTCTTCGCCGCCCTGACCGTGGGCCCGCTGTTCCGCGCCGGCTTCAACGCTATCGGCGCGGCCCTGCCGCCCGGCCCGATCGCCCAGTACCTGATGGAAGTCCAGAACCAGATGGCCCTGGTGGCCGGGGTGGTGATGGGGATCATGCTGATCCCGTTCGTCTCCTCGCTGTCGGACGACATCATCAACGCGGTGCCGCAGTCCTTGCGCGACGGCAGCTACGCCATGGGCGCGACCAAGTCGGAAACGGTCAAGAAGGTCGTCCTGCCGGCCGCCCTGCCGGGCATCATGGCCGCCATGCTGCTGGCCGTGTCCCGCGCCGTCGGCGAGACCATGATCGTCACCATGGCCGCTGGCCTGCAGGCCAAGCTGACCGCTAACCCGCTCGACACGGTGACCACCGTCACCGTCCAGATCGTCACGCTGCTCACCGGCGACCAGGAATTCGACAGTCCCAAGACGCTGTCGGCCTTCGGCCTGGGCCTCACCCTGTTCGTGGTGACCCTGACGCTGAACATCATCGCCCTGCGCATCGTCCAGAAGTACCGGGAACAATATGACTGACGCGACCTTCGGCGCGGCCGCCCCGCGCCAGGCCCTCACGGCCGCCGACGCCCGCCTGAAGAAGCGCCACGCGGCCGAGCTCCGGTTCAAGGCGCAGGGGATCGCCGCGATCGTCGTCGCGCTGATCTTCCTGGTGGTGCTGGTCGGCCGCATCGTGGCCCAGGGCTACACCACCTTCGAGAGCCACACGCTCAGCGTGCCGGTCTATCTGAACCCGGACCGCATCGACACGTCCGATCTCAGCGGCGTCAACTACGACTACATCGTCGCCGAGGCGGTGATGAAGAAGCTGGGCGTGCAGGACGACGACCTGGGCACGGTCTCGACCAAGGTCCAGGACCTGGTCAGCCGCGACTTCGGCTTCCAGCTGCTGAACAAGCTGAAGGCCGATCCGAAGCTTATTGGCCAGACGGTCGAGGTCCATGGCCCGCTGAAGGCCGACGCCGATCTCTACTTCAAGGGCGAGATCAAGCGCTCGACCGCCGAAGGCGACCGCAAGCTGGACAACCAGCAGCTGGACTGGCTGGACAAGCTGAAAAAGACCGGCGCGATCACGTCGGGCTTCAACTTCGCCTTCTTCACCAACTCCGACTCGACCGAGCCCGAACAGGCCGGCGTGCTGGGCGCGGTGGTCGGCTCGGCCATGATGCTGATCATCACCGCCCTGATCGCGGTGCCGGTCGGCGTGCTGGCCGCCACCTACCTCGAAGAGTTCGCCCCGAAGAACCGCTGGACGGACATCATCGAGGTCAACATCAACAACCTGGCCGCCGTGCCGTCGATCGTCTACGGCCTGCTGGGCCTGGCCCTGTTCATCAATTGGCTGAACGTGCCGCGCTCCTCGCCGCTGGTGGGCGGCCTGGTGCTGGCCCTGATGGCCCTGCCGACCGTAATCATCGCCACCCGTTCGGCGCTCAAGGCCGTGCCGCCCTCGATCCGCGAGGCCGCCCTCGGCGTCGGCGCGTCCAAGACCCAGACGGTCTTCCACCACGTGCTGCCGCTGGCCATGCCCGGCGTGATGACCGGCGCCATCCTGTCGCTGGCCCACGCCCTGGGCGAGACCGCCCCGCTGCTGATGATCGGCATGGTCTCGTTCGTGCCCGGCGTGCCGGAAGGCTTCACCGGCGCGGCCACCGTGCTGCCGGTGCAGGTGTTCATCTGGGAGAACGCCTCCGAGCGGGCCTTCCACGAGCGCACCGCCGCCGCCATCATCGTCCTTCTCGTCTTCATGATCGTCATGAACGCCGCGGCCGTGATCCTGCGCCGCCGCTTCGAGCGCCGCTGGTAGGTTTCACATGACCCTGATCCTGAACCCCAACGCTTCGCCCCTTCTCCGCGGACACGCCATGACCGTCCAAAGCCCCGACGATACCGCCCACACGCCGGTGATCCACACCACCGTCCCGCAAGGCCATGGCTCCGCGCCGGTCGGCGAGGCCAAGATCAAGGCGCGCGGCGTCAAGGTCTTCTACGGCGAGAAGCAGGCCCTGTTCGATGTCGACCTGGACATCCCAGGCAAGTCGGTCACCGCCTTCATCGGCCCGTCGGGCTGCGGTAAGTCGACGTTCCTGCGCTGCATCAACCGCATGAACGACACCATCCCCTCGGCCCGCGTCGAGGGTTCGATCGAGATCGACGGCGCCGACGTCAACCTGAAGAGCGTCGACCCGGTGGTCCTGCGCTCCCGGGTGGGCATGGTGTTCCAGAAGCCGAACCCCTTCCCGAAGACGATCTTCGAGAACGTCGCCTACGGCCCGCGGATCCACGGCCTGGCCTCGCGCAAGGACGAGCTGGAAGCGGTCGTCGAGAGCAGCCTGAAGAAGGCCGGCCTGTGGAACGAGGTCGCCGACCGTCTGCACCAGCCGGGGACGGGCCTGTCGGGCGGCCAGCAGCAGCGCCTGGTCATCGCCCGCGCCATCGCCGTGTCGCCGGAAGTGATCCTGATGGACGAGCCCTGCTCGGCCCTGGATCCGATCGCCACCGCCAAGATCGAGGAACTGATCGACGAGCTGCGGACCCAGTTCTGCATCGTCATCGTGACCCACTCGATGGCCCAGGCCGCCCGCGTTTCGCAGCGCACCGCCTTCTTCCACCTGGGCAAGCTGGTCGAGAGCGGTCCGACCGAGGAGATGTTCACCAATCCTCGCGACAGCCGCACCCAGGACTACATCACCGGCCGCTTCGGCTAAGCGCGAGCGGGAGGATCACGAGATGACCGAACATACCGTCAAGTCGTACGGCGAAGAGCTGGCCCATCTGACCGCCGAGGTCACCCGCATGGGCGGCATCGCGGAGAGCCAGGTCGCCGACTGCATCGCCGCCATCGCCCGCCGCGACGGCCCGCTGGCCCAGGCCGTGGTCCAGGGCGACGAGCGCCTCGACGCCCTGCAGGGCGAAATCGAGCGCAAGGCCTTCCGCCTGATCGCTCTGCGCCAGCCGATGGCCGTGGACCTGCGCCACGCCGTCGCCGCCCTGAAGATCTCGATGAGCCTGGAACGCTGCGGCGACATGGCCAAGAACATCGGCAAGCGCGCCCTGATCCTCACGGAAGCCGACCCGATGACCGCCCTGACCCGCTCGATCGAGCGCATGGGCAGGCTGGTCCAGGGCCGCCTGAAGGACGTCTTGGACGCCTACACCACCTCGGACCTGCAGCGCGCCATCGGCGTGTGGAGCCGCGACGAGGAGGTCGACGAGCACTACAACTCGATCTTCCGCGAGCTCCTGACCTACATGATGGGCGATCCGCGCACGATCAACGCCTGCGCCCATCTGCTGTTCGTGGCCAAGAACCTCGAGCGCATCGGGGATCACGCCACCAATATCGCCGAGATCATCCACTTCGAGCTGACCGGCGAAGAGCTGGTGTCGCAGCGTCCGAAGCTGGACGTGGTCGCGCAGTAAGTCCGGAGGCGATGCGAAAGTGACTCCTTACGTTCTGGTGGTCGAAGACGAAGACGCCCTGGCCACCCTGCTGCACTACAACCTCGACAAGGAAGGCTATCGCGTCGGCGTGGCCGGCGACGGCGAGGAAGCCCTGATCATGGCCAATGAGCGGGCGCCGGACCTGGTCATCCTGGACTGGATGCTGCCCAAGGTCTCGGGCATCGAGGTCTGCCGCCGCCTGCGCGGCCGCGCCGAGACCCGCAACGTGCCGATCATCATGCTGACCGCGCGCGGCGAGGAAACCGACCGGATCCGCGGCCTCGACACCGGCGCCGACGATTACGTGGTCAAGCCGTTCTCGATGGTCGAGCTGACCGCGCGCGTCCGTGCGGTGCTGCGCCGCATCCGTCCGGGCCTGGCCGACGACCGCATCACGGTCGGGGACATCATCATCGACCGGGTCGCCCACCGCGTGAAGCGGAACGGCAAGGAGATCCACCTCGGGCCAACCGAGTTCCGCCTGCTGGACTATCTGATGCAGCACCCAGGCCGGGTGTTCAGCCGCGAGCAGCTGCTGGACGCCGTCTGGGGCTCGGACGTCTATGTCGAGGCCCGCACGGTCGACGTCCACATCGGCCGCCTGCGCAAGGCCCTCAACGGCTCGTCGGACGGCGACCCGATCCGCACCGTCCGTTCGGCCGGCTACTCGCTGGATCTCGACGCGGCCTGATCGGCCGAGGCGTCGTTACAGCGCCCCGTCGTTGCCATGAATCATGAACGCGCGCCGCCCCCCCGCGGCGCGCGTTTTTTTCGTTGCACCGCCTCATCCGACGGTGGTGAGGCAGAATGTCGCTATCCCAAGGGTTGTCAAATTTACGACCCGTTAAGCGTGCGCGGACGACGCTCTCGCGAGTATTGCTGCTGTCTTGACTGTAAGGTTGGCCTTAGTAGCCAAGTTTGCGGTCGCCATTCTCGGCGGCATTACAAATGTTATAGAGTACTTAGGCGCGATATGTCGGATAGTGAACAGTATCATCTGTGCACAATTCGCGACCGCCGACGCGCTCGTGATGTCGCAAGGGGTTAATCGTCGTGCTCAGACCAAGCGCGAGCGGGCCTCTTTCCGTTGTTTCTCAATTCCTCGCCCAAGGCTGAACGCTGGCCGGAGCCTCCCATGCGCATGACGATCAAGCTCAAACTCGCCCTGACCTTCGGGGCGCTCATCCTGATGATGGCGTTCGCCACCCTGTTCGGCATCAGCGAACTTGGGGCCCTGAACCGCGGGCAGAAGGCGATGGTTGAGGGGCCGGTCACGCAGTTGCAGCGCAGCCAGGGACTGGGCCTTGCCCTGCTCCAGGTGATCCGCGCCGAGAAGAACATGGCCCTCGCTGATGACGCCGAGGAGCTGAAGAAGCAGAACGCCAAGGCCGAAGAGAATAAAGAGAAGGTCGCCGCGCTGCTTGAAGCCGGCCTCTCGCACGCCTCCGCGCAGGGAAAGGCCAAGTGGGAAGCGCTTGCGCGCGATTGGGAGCTGTTCTCGGACAGCGACGATTCGGTTCGACGGGACCTGATGGCGGGCCGCCGCGATCAGGCGATCGTGCAGATGCGCACCAGCCAGCGCCAGATCACCAATCGCATCACCGCCATGGTCGACGAACTGGTGAGCGTGCAACAAGAGCGCCTGACCGCCGCCGACGCCGAAAGCGACCAAGCCTACGTCACGTCACGTAATGCGCTGCTGGCCGTCATTTCGGTCTCTATCCTGCTGGCCGCCGGCGCCGCCGTCTGGATCGCCCGGACCATCGCCCAGGGCTTCGCCAAGATCGGCGGCCTGGCCGACGCCGTGGCGCTGGGCGACCTGGACCAGGCGGTCACGGTCAAGACCAATGACGAGATCAGGGACCTGGTCGAGACCGTCAACCGGATGACCGCCAACCTGCGCGCCACCGCGGCCCTGGCCGACCAGGTCGCGGCCGGTGACCTCACCGTCGAGATCAAGCCGCTGTCGGACAAGGACGTCCTGGGCCAGTCCCTGAAAGGCATGGTCGTCAACCTGCGCGGAACAGCGGATCTGGCCGACAAGCTCGCCGACGGCGACCTGACGGTTCAGGCCAAGCCGCTGTCGGACAAGGACGTCATGGGTCTGGCGCTGGAACGGATGATCGATCGCCTGCGCGGCGTGGTCTCGGACGCCATCTCGGCTTCGGAGAACGTCTCGGCGGGCAGCCAGGAGCTGTCGGCCGCCTCCGAGCAGGTGTCGCAAGGCGCCACCGAGCAGGCCTCCTC
>Ga0055531_10001917_pt1 | contig 14550 bp, 16 predicted proteins | sample AraplaCvi_mCL_r2_FD_55008 | JGI IMG/M metagenome (GOLD analysis project Ga0055531, IMG submission 55008) | Arabidopsis root microbial communities from North Carolina, USA - plate scrape MF_Cvi_mCL_r2 | ecosystem: Host-associated > Plants > Roots > Endosphere | place: USA: North Carolina...
TGGCGCGAGGACTTCGCCCGTCTCAACATCGAATGGCTGGAGCGCTGGTTCGCCGTCGAGCCCATCGATCGGCAAGTGCTCGGCGATCCCGAAACCCACATCCTCCGGCCGGGCGGCCATGTGCTGTTCGCCATCGACGAAGACGAANGCGCGATCGGCACGGTCGCGCTGAAGCGCGAATCCGAGGGCGTGTACGAACTCACCAAGATGGCCGTTNCNCCCCAGGCCCGTGGCGCGGGCGTNGGTCGCGCGCTGATGCTCGGAGTGCTGGAGGCGTTCCGCGCGCGGAATGGTCGTGAACTCTTCCTGGAATCCAGCAGNAAACTGGGCCCCGCACTCGCCCTGTACGAAAGCGTCGGTTTCCGTCATTACCCCGCGCCGCGACCCGGCTCGCACTACGCGCGGGCGGATGTGTACATGGTGTGGGAGCCTGAAACCGTGGAGTGACCCGCGCGGTTGGCGGCAATCGCGCTGGAAATAAGGGAAAATTGCCGCCATGAACCTCTCGCCCACGCATCGGCCCGCGCCGGCGGCGATCCCGCCCGACCAGCTCCGCCTCTCCGTCGCCCCGATGATGGACTGGACAAATGAATCAATAAATCACTTATAAATCAATAGTATATAAGGATTGATGTTGTCGCCTGTAGCATTATTGTTGTCCCTAGGCTTGAAATGGCCGTTCGCAGGCCGTGAGACGCGATCAAAATATGTTGTAGGCTGTGAACGAATGGAGGTGTCGCAATGTTTGCTAAGAGGAAGCGCTCTGAAGGCGTAAAGCACACCTTTGATAGCAACGGTGCGCTCACAGTCAATGCGTATTCGCTGCTCAAGTCAGCCGGTTTTAAGAAGCAGCTCGACGCTGCGAAGTCCGTTGTCGTAAGAACATCGGTCAAAGAGAAGAAGGACGATTCGCGTCCGTTGGCAGACAAGAAGGCGATTCCCTCAGCTCGCTAATCAACGCCTAGCCAGGGATTGGTAGATGACGTCTGTAGGTTTGTCGCTCCTCATCCTGGCCGCTGGCTGGACGCTCTACCGCCTTTGGCTTCGAACTCGTTATCGCGCGCTCAAAGACTCGGGGCATCCGCAGTACTTTGCCGCGGTGGTCGCGGCAGCGTACCTGCTATTGATTGCTTGCAGTTTCCGTTTAGCCGCAAAGCAGTACCTTGGTAGCGCCTACAACAGCCTTGAATCTGCGCTCCTCTCATCCCTTCCGACGATTGTCGGAAAAGATGAAAAAGAGAACGCAGTCCTAGCGTTTGCCTCAGTGACCGCCTGGTCGCTGCTTCTCGTCTATCCCATGTCACTTCTATTGAATGCGCCGATCCTGAGGAGCGCTCCTCTCCTGCGCGCGATAGTCAAGAAGGCCGGCGCATATGATCAACTCGAAGCAGTTACGAGCCACGTTCTCGAGCGTGCGGTATCGCTAGCGGTCACTTTGGACTCCGGAAAGGTATACATCGGGGCCCCAATCACTTCATCGACGTTCGATGAGGAGCGAAGGTGGCTCGCGATCTTCCCGCTAGTGTCTGGGATGCGGGACGAGCGAGGTAGGCTAGAGCTGACGACGAAATATATGCCGGTGTACGAGCACCTTCTCAAAGACCTGACGCCTGAGAAAGCGAGCACCGCGCTGCAAGACTTCCAGATCGTGCTGCCGCTCTCGAAGATTCAGACTTTTCAGGTATTCGATCTCCCTACGTATAACGCTTTTCGAAGCGACGTGGCATCGGAGAACCAGTCCGGTTCGCCGGAGTCTCTCGAAGCTGAAGTCTTGGAAGGTGATGCAAGGGAGGAAGAGGGTGGTGACGATGACCAAGAAGGCTTCTGGACTTCGCAGGCTGCAGCGAGTGATTTCAGTGCAGACGAACTATTCAGAGTTCGGATCTATTACGTCTTCATGGTCGTGGTGTCATTGACGTTTGTATTGCTGCCTCATGTTCCCTTGTCGCTGATACCGCTGCTCGCCGTGATCGCCTTCATTTTTGGGGTGGTTTGCTCTGAGCCGGAGTAGGCATTAGAGGCTATATTCCAGCGAATGACGGCCATTGCATGGTGTAAGTGATTGACAATAATACGATTTGACGAATTGATCAAATCTAACTATTCTTCAAATCATGGACGCCAAGACCCCAGGTCAACTTCTCACCACTCTGCTGAAGGATCGCGGGTGGACCAAGCGCACGCTCGCTTTGGTGCTGGGCGTAGACGAGTCGGTGGTCACCCGCCTGGTTTCTGATAAGCGACCCATTACAGCGGAGTTGGGGCTCGTCCTTGAGGAAATCTTCACCATCCCAGCGGAGCGATTCCTCGAGCTGCAAAAAGAGTACGACCTCGCCATGGCGCGGATCGCTTTTAGGCCGGATCCGGGTCGTGCGAACCGAGCCCAGATCTTCGGTGCGTTGCCCATTTCAGAAATGGTGAAACGAGGTTGGCTCAGGGTCGAGAACCCCCGAGATGTCGGTGAGGTCGAGGGCGAAGTGGCCCGATTCTTCAATGCTGAGTCTGTGGGTGAGGTCGAATTTCTCCCGCACGCTGCCAAGCGCACGCAACTGGCGGTCAACGCGACCCCCGCGCAGCTGGCTTGGCTGTATAGGGTTAGGGCTATTGCGGAGGAGATGCTCGTAGCGCCTTTCACGCCAGCGGCAGGGCGCGCGGCAATTGAGAAACTCAAGCCGCTGATGGGCGCCCCAGAGGAGTCCAGAAAGGTGCCGCGGATTCTCGCGGAGGCGGGCGTTCGATTTGTCCTAGTGGAGTCACTTTCCTCGGCGAAGATTGACGGAGCGTGCATGTGGCTCGCCGAAGATGCACCAGTGATCGGAATGTCAATGCGCTTCGACCGTATCGACAACTTCTGGTTCGTCCTGCGGCACGAGCTGGAGCATGTCCTTTGTGGCCATGGGCGTTCGGCGCCGATATTGGACATTGACTTGGATGGTCGTGACAGCGGCGAGGTCGTTGAGGAAGAGAAGGTGGCGAACGCGGCCGCTTCGGCCTTCTGCGTACCTCCCGAGAAACTGGCGGGCTTTATCGCTAGGAAGGCTCCATTCTTTGCGGAGCGCGACATTCTTGGGTTCGCAAAAACTATTGGTGTTCACCCGGGCCTTATAGCTGGCCAGCTGCAGCACCAAATCAAGCGGTATGACCTGTTTCGTTCGCACCTCGTAAAGATCCGGTCGTCGATTGCACCGAGCGCAATGGTCGATGGCTGGGGTGATGTGGCCCCCGTTGGAATGTAAGGAGATCCTCCCCCGTGTCGACCAAAGCCCAGCGACTGCAGAAGCTCATCAAGCTCTACAAGGAGCGCACCGGAAAAACGTCTGTGGAGATGCACGACGTTGCCAAGTTCGCCGCTGAACTTGGATGGCCGCTCCCGAAGCCAAAGAGCGCGATCGACCGCCTTGCTGAGCAGTTCTCTGCGGCGGCGCGCGAAGAAATCCGTAAGGATGAAGTGACAGGTAGGCCGTACCGGGCGAACCTGGCAGTCAGCACGTGGCATAACGGCACGCAGCTGACTCTGTGGACAGATATCGACGAGGCGCCTCGGCACATCGCTCATAAGTCCTTTGTGCAGCGCCGCGAGCAGATGGTTGGAGATGCGTTGCAGTTGACCTTTGATGTGACCCACTGGAATCGCGTCCACACGAGCGAAGATCCGATCTACATGCCCTTGGATTTCACCGACGACGTGAACTGGCGCATGAACGCGCCGGATGAGGATTCCGAAGCAGCCTAGCCAGAGGAGAGCCGCAATGAGCAAGAAGAAGGACATTCACGTCGTTCCGCATGCTGACGGGTGGGCGACCAAGAAGGAGGGGGCATCACGGGCCGGCGCGGTGCTGCCTACCCAACGTGCCGCCATTCAGAAGGCCACTGGTCAAGCGAAACGTGAGCACGTTGAGGTGGTGATCCACCGTCCGAGTGGGAAGATCCGGGATAGTGACAGCTACGGAAATGATCCGAAGTCCACCAAGGACAAAAAGCACTGAGAGGCCCACACTTCGCCTTTTGAGAGGCCCGCCAGAGTTCTTGGCGGGCCTCGTCGTTCCAGAGCTACATGTTTCCCATTGCCGGAAAAAGCAAGGAATCCCTAGAGGGCGAGTAGACCGCTCCCTGCCGTCTCGCGCGTTCAATGGCGGCCGGATCCCAGCCGGTTCGCACGAGCTGCTCGACGATATCTGGACTCAGCGGAACAGCGTCCGTGCGTCCGAAGATGCCATCGATCCGCTTATCTGCGCCACGGACGTCTTCAAGCATCGCTCGCAATCTATCCACTGGGTAGCCGCCAATGAATCGGGTTCCCACGTCGGGCACGCCGGTGGCCACCGAGAAAAATGGACCGCTCAGCTCAAATGTGCCGTCCCATTCAATCTCGATCTGGGAAGGGAGGTCCCGTACCGTGAAGGCTTGGCGTACGCCCTTCCAAGCAAGGCAGATAACCTGATCTTCCTCGGCATCGAGCATCCATGCGTCGCCATCATCGGTCGAGAACAAGATGAACGGTTGAGACGAGGACGCTTCAGGCCCGGTGCAAACCGCCTTTCCCTTACCCGCCAGGGCGCTCTGAATAATCGCGTCGATCTCGGAAATCAGGTCGCGAGCTTGGTGAACTCCGGCGGATTCCTTGAAGCACAACTGGACATGGTGCCAGTGCTCGTAGCCCGCCCCTCTGGCCACTCGATCCAACAGTTCCGTGTGCTTGCCGCGGCCGGCGCGGTGCATACGCTTGGCTTGCTTGCGCAAGGCTTCGACCTTGGCGGCCGTAGTAGGAATAAAACGCATGACTGGACTCCTCGCTGTGGGCGAACGCCAGGTGCTCACTGCCCAGATTCGCCACAGGGGGAATCAGACATGGTTTCGGTGGAAGTCGTCCCGCGAGGGTTTGCCTAGGTGAGCAGCTAGCGCCGACCAGCGCTTAGCCGCAGGATATCAAAAGGCCGGTGGCGGTCAATTAGGGCGCCTGGACGCTCGCTCCGGCGTGGAGCGGGTACCGTACGCTTCTATTGGCCTATGACTGCGCGAGGTCGCGGTTCGATCCGCGCCGACTCGAGTTGGCGCTTGTCGATGTATTGCGGCCAAGATATGGAGTGAGGGCGGAGAGGTGACCTTCTGGGTCAACGTGGTCTGCACAAATACCAGCTGTCCAGAGCGAATGGTCTAGCGCTGGTACAAGAGACATTCCAGCGAATGACGAGAGCGCCCAAGTTTGCGCGCGACCTGGGATGGTGTGAGTGCGTTCGAAAGTAGCTCCTCGACCTGCCTCGCGATCGTTGCTCCGCTGTCACCAGACAGGTTCAAGCTCTCACCCGTGTGGGGCGAAAGCTCAGCATCTAGAAGGCGAGCGCGCATGAGCTGTTTCAAGCTCTGGACGCTCTTAGAAACCGCCTGCCGCGAAATTCCGAGTCGCCGAGCAATATGAGCCTGACTCAATCCTTCGCGCGCCAGCTCGGCGATTCGCTCTCGCTGGCCAGGACGGCTTGATCCGAGTGGGCGCAAACGTGCGTGAACTAGATCGTACGCGGTCTTGCGAATCTCCTGCTCGTCAGCGCTCCGAGGAGGCTGGAAGCCAACGAGATAACTCGATTCGTGGAGACCCAGCAACGCATCGAGCTCCTTGACGAATCCGTTTCGGTACCGGAGATCCGAGCGGTATCGTGATTTCGGATCTCGCGGATCGTGAATTCTGCAGAACCGACTACTTAGCTTACTAGCGCTTGGCTTAGATGCGTTGCGGAGCGCCTTCGTGCGTAGCGACTCTCGCCAACAGAGCTCGCAGAAGGTGTGTTGCGCGTCGCGAGAGACGGCATCCGCCAGCATTTCACCGTTAGCACTGACGCCATACTCCGGCCTTAACCTCCGAAGCGCCGTAAGTAGCCCTCGAACAGTGTCTAGCGTAGCGAAGAGCTGCTGAGGCTCTTGCGTAGCTTCTACGCTCCTCGCTGACAAGCGGAGGCACTCACACCATTGCTCGATTGCAAGAACGAACTCATCGGCTCGGGAGCTGCTTTCACGCGGGGACTTGCGGAGGATACTACTAGCTGCTGGATCCTCGGCTGCATGTGCCCTTACGGCAGCCGTAGGAGCTTTCCAAGCAAGAGATGGTGCAAAACCAGCGAGGTGCCGCGAGTCCCAATGTCCCTGGTACGTCAGGAGGAATCGGCGGAATGGCGCGTCCACATGCCGCCGAAGGAGGCCCCAGACGGAGTATCGGCGAGACGTGATCGTGTGCGCGCTCGTAAGCCCGGCCCATGCTCGGGCTACAGCGTTAGCTGTGTCGGGATCGCAGCCTGAGATTGGCCGCATCGTGAGTGCAGCGCGCCGCAAACTTTTCATCGGCTTAGGCAGATCGTCGGTGTCAACCTATTCTTACATAAATTGGACCTGATCTTTGCTGGCCGGACACGTACCGTTACCGCTGGTTACTGTTACCAGCTGGAACTCACGTGGATACACGATCACTCCTCTTCGACCTGTACGGCCCGTTGCTCACCTATGCGCAGCTCGCGAAGGTGCTGGACCGAACCGTCGATGGCCTCAAGACCAGCATGAGCAAGAAGGGGACGGAGACCGAGCAGCAGCTCGGCGCTGCGAGAATTCGTATTGGACGACGGGTCTACTTCCGAACCGAGCAGATCGCTGACTTGCTTGAAAGCACAGGGAAGCAAGCATGAAGACGCTCTTCATGCTCATGGCCGAATACGGCACCGGTCAGATCCCCTTGGAGAGATGCGCAGCGCTCTTCGGCCTTACTCCTCCAGAAGCCGCCAAGCGCGCGGCTAGAGCCGCCTTGCCCGTTCCGGCATTTCGTCTTGCGAGCCAGAAGTCGCCATGGCTTGTGGACGCGTCCGCTCTTGCAGACTTCTTAGATAAACAAAGGGAACGCGCCGAAGAGGAATGGCGGCGGGTCCGTGCGGACGTCGTATCTTTCCAGACTAGGAAGGTTTCGTGACGAACCTTCAGCTGCTCGCCGCACTCTATAACCCGCAATTCAATGCTGCGGGTCGCGGCTAACTCTTCTAGCGACGCCTCCTACCACGAGCAGGTTCCCCAGCTGGCCGATTCGGGTCGGAAACCGGCTGCGTCGATACTTGACGCGTCCTCTATTCACCCCGAAAAGATATCTCGCAGCCACAGGCGCGTTCGCTGGCGCGTGCCATTGGGCGGAAAACGCCGTCCAGGCGTCCTGGACGCCACTCGTGCCCAGCTCGTGCGCAGCCTTGAGCAGCGCGAGGGCTCTGTTTGGCTGCGCATCAGCCGTGCAGTGGTCGTCGCCGGCTATCCGATCGAGCGCGCCTTAAATCGCGTCCGGGCCCTGCGGTCCGATGGCGCCGAATCGCTGCTCGCCATGGCGGTGGCGTTGCTGTACCTGGCCGACGTCCGGACGGGCTTCATTGGTAAGCCGCGCGCGGAGCGCGGGCCTTGGCAGCGCTACACCCTCCCCGACCTCGCCCAGCTCGCCTATGGCGCGCAGGGTGAGGCGGAATTGCGTCGTGCACGGCGTTCGCTGGACATGCTGGTCAGCATCGGCTGGGCGTTCCCTTCCAAGCAGGTCCGGCGCTATGCGGAAGACGGCAATTTCCGCAGCGAACCGGCGGTACGCCGTTTGAATCTCCAGCGGCTTTGCGAGATGACGGGCACCACCTGGCTGCTCACGCGCGATAGGCAGCACGCCGACCGCGCCCGTGGCAATGGCACCGCCTCATTCGAAGCCGGCCGCCAGCGTCGTCAAGAAAGGCAGCAGGAACGCGTGACGCGCTCCGACGCAGTGCGCGCACACGAGCAACGATTCCGTTCCACCGGCCATCCTCTCGCGCAATCCAGCGGCCCCCTGCAGCACGTGGCACACATCCTGGATCTATTAGGCAAAGGCTGAGCCCAGCGGGGCTCGCCACGCCTCGATGTACCCGCGCCCCTTCGACGGCGATGCGAAAGCCCAATTCGGGCGTCCTCAAAGCAGTTTTCGGCGCGTTTCATCCCCCGCCGCGGACCACTGCGCCACCCTCAACCTCCAGCCAAGCGGGTTATCCACAACGGCTGTGGCCAGCGCTGTGGACAACCTTTGTAGAAGTACGCTTATTTGTCCTCCTTAATTGGCAGACCTACCAGTCATCCTTTGGATGACAGCACTGGAAAGAGAGCGAGGAAGCAATCAAGTGTCGCCGCTTGGCGACGAGCCTGTCTGCCCCTATCGCGACTGCGATACCGATCCGCGACAGCAGGGTTCTTCAACAGCTTCGAACTCCCGCGGCGCCCTGCGGGGCGAGAAAGACGGCAGCGCGCAGCGAAGTGAGTTCCGGAAACGCGAAGGGCGCCATTTTGGCGCCCTTCGAAGTATTTCATGCGTCTGGCTACTGCCCTATGCGGACCGGTTTCGGAGTCCAGCCCTCGCGAGGATCACGATACTTTGTCGCTTCGCGAACGGAGGACTCCTTTGACGCCTCCGCCTGCTGTTGCGCGGCCATGTATGTTCCAGTTGCCTGCATCTGCGCGACCATCAACTCCCGAAGTTGCTGGAGTTGGTTGATCTGAGCTAAGGCAATCTGATTGCCCGCGTCCACTGCGGCTTTCTGGCCATCAGCCGATGCAACCGTCGAACGAAGCGACGCTAGGGCCTGCTCCTCCGTCTTTGCTCCGCGCACCTGAAGGTTGGCCACGCGCAGCGCACCCAGCACCGAATCGCGCGACGTATCGCTCCACTCACGGTAATTCTCGCTGTAGTTCGTCGTCGCCTGGTAGCCGGGGAACCGCGCCTTAAAAGCCTTTTCGTAGTCGCTCGCGGTCACCGCAAGCGCTTTACCATCGCCGATCACACGATCGAGCCGGCCAAGGGCGTCGATAGCCGTGCCCAAGTCACGCGCGTCAAGGCTCTTGGTGTTGCGAAGCATGTTCTCGTACTGCTGCAGCTGCGCTTGGATCTGCTTCACTTCATTCACGTTGCTCTGCACCGCGCGAAGCTGCTGCAGGAAGTTCTGTACGTAATTGGTCGGGTCGAACACGGCCCACTGCGCCGCGGCGGGCGGGCTGTGGATGACGCCAGCGCCGGTGATAGCAACCGCAATGGCCAAAGCGATGCTCTTGTGAATCTTCATGGTCATATTCCTGTTCTTAGTCGTCGGTGTCGAGGCGGATGGAGACAGCGCTAGCCGGCGGCGCGTCGGGCGGAAGCTGCGGCGGAGCGATTCGGCTGCCCCAATTGGGGTTGCTTGCATCGGGCTGGCGAAACTCGGGGCCACCGTCGTCGGTCGATCGGGTCGGAGTGGGTGTCAGGCGCGGCGATCCAAACTGGGCGCTCGCGCTGCTGGCGGGGGCGCCTCCGATGTTCAACTGAGCGGCTTCACTGCCGTTTGGCGTGACGGGCGCCCCTGCCTTAGCCTCGCGTGCCTGCTGCGCTTGTCCCTGCAGGTTGTTCGCTGCGCGCGTCCCCAGGTTCTCCACGCTGCGGCCGCGGCTATCGGTTGCATTTGGCGATGGTGGCCTTAGGCCAAGCCCTGCTTGCGCAGCGTGCCCGGCTTCCGATGCAGTGGCGCCGACAGCATGGCCCAGCCCCTTAAGAGCCGCGCCGAGGCCCGACGCGCCGCTCTCCTTGGCAAGCGAAACGCCGCTCGTCGTCGCCTGCATAGCTCCCTGCGTAGCCGCAGCAAGAGCCGAGACGCTGCCAGTCGCCACGGCCGCACCCATTGCCGCCGCGCCGCCAGCTGTGACCGCCGGGGCAATTGCATCGCTCGCGCCAAGCGAAACTGCACCACTTACCAGGCTACCCGCCACTTTGGGAATCGACCACGCCAGGGCCGCGAACACAGCAGAACCGACGAACAGCTGCAGCACCTGGCGCAACACGGCATCCGGCGTCGTGTCCAGCGTGAGGGAGGCTGGCCAACTGGTAACAAGCTGCATACCGAAGCCGATCACGACGTTGAGCATGAACATCTGCGTGCCCGCGCCGATCATGTAGCTCAGATAGTTCTTCGGAATGTCCCGCGTGAAGGAAATTCCGCCAAACCCCAGCAGCAGCACGCCGCCGTACATGACCATGTAAAGCTCGATCACGCGGACCAGATACAGAATTCCGACAATCGCAAAGCACACCAGGATGCCCATACCAGCCAACGCCAAGGGTAGGCCGAACGCGGCTGTGTTACCCCAACCCATCGCGCCGATCGCGTCGAAGGTTCGGAAGCACGCATCGAACCCGAGAACGACAATGCTGGAAGGAGACAAGTCCCCCAACCCGGTGACGGCGGCCCCGCTCTGGATGAAATACCCGATGAACTGCAACATCAGTTCCGGGCCATGCGTGGCAGCAAAGAGGAAGAACCCCAGCTTCAAAATTTCCATTGCAAATCGCATTACCAGCGCGGTGAGATTGCCGTCGCCGTTCGACAATTGCTTGATGAAGAACAACGCGATGCTGATAAGCGCCAACAGCCCAAATAGCCTCAACGCGAAAGGCTCAAGCACCGCCTGCATCGCCTTCGCCTGCTGCATGTAGAACGCAGCAATGTCATCGAACATGCCCATGCTGGGCGCGATCTGTTGTGCAGAGGCCGCCGCCGAGAACAGCAGGACGACCACAGCCAAGAGGCCGCCGAACATCGCCATACGCGCACGGCCTTGCAGCGCCCGCGCCGGGTGAGAGGGTTTAGCGGGCTTCATCGGTCGCATCCTTGTCGTCCTTGGCCTTCACTTCGCCGCTGAGCATGTCGATGCCCTTGGGCTTCAAGCCTTCGCGCGGATCGCGGTACTTCGTCGCCTCGCGAATGCTCGCCTGCACTTCCTCTGGCGACTTTGCCTGCTGCTCGCTGGCCAGCGTGGCGCGCGTGGGGGCGGGCATCGTGGTTTCCTTGTTGCAGCCGCTGGTGGCCAGCAGCGACGCCACCACTAGGCCCAGCAAGCCGTAGCGCTGCCATTCGGTGCTGACCAAGCATCCAACGGTGACAATCAGGACTGCGGCAAGGAACGCGAAGTGAATGAAGCCAAGCAGCACGCCGCCCAGCACGGCCAAAGGCGCGATAACGCTGCAGACGAAAGCGAAGCGATCGCGCTTGTTGGGAAATTGGGCCATCCAGCCCGCCCAGCGCGAGCGGCCGATGACGCGGAACTCTGCGTCGATGATGTGGATGTGATGCGGCGAGATTCGGCGCATAGCCATGCTCCTAAGTAAAGGGATCTAGGGGATGACCACCGGGCCAGAGCGGCGGCGATGGATGATGGTGCAGTCCTCATATGGCATTCCCAGTCCTTGGGTCGCCGCATGGAAAGCCAGGCTGAAGAGCCGATGGCGAAGGTTATGGGCAGTCGTTGCCCTTCATCTTCTCAGTGAGCTAAGTGGCGCGCGCTAGGGCATTTCCACTCAGTGAAGCTGTACACGAAACGAGGTGAAGCGGTTACTAGGCTGCGCGTGACTCCGACAGCAGTTCCTTGCGCCAGTCTCGGAAGCGATGGTGCGCATCGAGAAGGCCGACGACAAGTCCAGTTGCTAGCTGTTCCTCAGATGCCTGCAGGTCATCGACCTGCTCTACATAACGGCGGTACTGCAACAGTTCGATCGTGGTTGGGTCGCTGATTGCTATCGTCAGTGTCACCCAGTTCTCCAAGTTTGGGCGTGAGAGGAAGAACGTGTGAAAGGTATCGCACGACATACACGCGCAGCAACATGGAGTGTTTGCGTCACTTGCGTTCTTCGCGCGTAGTGCGTCGAGGGTATCGTTGAGCACGCGCATCTCACGAAGTTTGCGTGCGTCGTCGCGGTTCTGAATGATCGCGCCGCGCCGTTCTTATGAGGAGGGCCTTCGTTAGCGGTCGCCCAACGCGCTCTTCCCATCCGTGAGCTGCTGAACTCGATCATGCGTTGCCTCTTGGCGAATGTTCCTTGAGGAACATTGAGTCGAGTGCCAAATGGTGAGCCCGGCTGGCGGCCGACGCATATCGGTCCGTGTCGGTGCGGGTGATGCGATAAAGCCTGAATCGCTTCATCACGCAAGTGATTTGATCAGTGGACGGCTGAGGCGCATCACTTGTCCGGGAGGGCCAACCGCTGCGGCGGCCGCAACGGTTCGGACGGATCGGTTCGAGTTATCAGGCCTCTGGGCGGGCCTAACCGTTGCGGCCGCCGCAACGGTTGACTGGTCACGGGGGCGCGACGCCGACCAGACAGCAGCACGTTCTTCAGCAGCATGGATTTAGTGGAACATAAAGAGTGTGGGACAGCGCTGGTCCAGATCGGCCTGCATGGCGCGTCAGGTCTAGCGCTCAGCTGTGGTCCACTCCTCGCACTCGTGTGGGACAAAGGACCACGCCACTTCGCCCCCAAGTCGTCGAAACGGCTGTAGGCGAAATTGAGAGTCACCTGGTGAACCGTTGCGGCGGCCGCACCGGTTCTGACAAGTCAGGCCTGCATGATCAGCCCTTGAGCGAGCCCAACTGTTGCGGCGGCCGCAACGGTTACAGGTTCACCGAGCGACGGGGAAGTGGCCGGTTACGTCAAACCAGTTCGGTCACGCGAGAGGTGTCAGCGTGCGGAAATCGTGAACAGCCGAACGACCCCAACCGTTGCGGCCGCCGCAACGGTTGGTGAGCCAAGGGCGCCCGCGGTGCTCATTTGGCTTGCTTGCAATGGATGCAACCGTTACGGCCGCCGCAACGGTTGACTGTTCGCAGAGAGGAAGGGCGCCGGCTAGAAGGCCAGCACGTTTATCAGCGATCAGGATTTAGTGGAACATAAAGAGTGTGCTACGCGGTGACGCCAATATGCGCCTGAGAGCCCGGTGCGGCCTACTTCTCCCCTGTGGCACACACTCAGGGTCCGTGTGGCACAAATGGGCTACGGCCAACCGTTGCGGCAGCCGCAACAGTTGGCTAGGTCCATCCGCTAAAATTGCTGTGGTCAAACTAGCCAGAGCCTCTTAACCGCCTCCCCATAAACCCGAGCGGGCTGTTTTGAAGTAGCGGCCGCACGTACCACGCATCGCTGACGGCAAGCTTTTGGATCCCGTCCGCGCCGTCCCGAAGGATCCGTCGCCAAGCCCAGACATATACGCGGCTGCATGTTCGGTTCGCTTCCCAGAAGTCAATCTGTTTGCCTGCCCGCGCGAGAAGCTCGGCGCCGTCAACGCCGCGCGCGATCTCGGCAGCCTCTAGATGAAGCCGACGCAATGCCGCGTACCGCTCATCCTGCTCAGAGAGAGCTTTGCGACGGGCTGCCACCCGAGGGTCGAGTTCCTGCATGCGTAGATCCTCTATGGGTACTAGTTCACACGGCCAACTGCTCCATAGGGCAAGCGGCCGACGATCTGACGAACGTAACAGTTGCGGCTGCCGCAACGGTTTGCTTCTCGATCACGTCGGATCGAAACGTGGTTGGCCGGGCACATCGCCTGCCCGGAGCGACCAACCGTTGCGGCGGCCGCAACGGTTGCCGGCTGCCGATGAAGCGGCCAGGAAGATCACCAGCTACCACATCAGTCCAGATCAATTTAGTGGAACCTAACGAATGTGGGACAGCGCTGGTCGAGAGCGGCCTGGAAGGCGCGTCGTGCCTGGCTTGAGCTGTGGTCCATGCCCTGCCTCCGTGTGGGACAAAGGTTCACGCCAAATTGCGCTTAGACGCCGAATGCGCCGTAGGCGGAATTGACGTCAACTTGTAAACCGTTGCGGCGGCCGCAACGGTTCGGGCAAGCCAGGTCTGCATGATCGGCCCTCGGGCGAGCCCAACTGACGCCGCTACCTCAACGATTACAGGTTGGCCGAGCGGAGAGGTAGCGGCCAGTCACGCCAAAGCGGTTCAGCTGCGTAAGAGCTATCAGCAGGGCGCGGGGCGGAAACCTCTAACGGCCGAACGGTCCCAACCGTTGCGGCTGCCGCAACGGTTCGAGAGGCGAGGGCAGTCGCAGTACTGATTTGGATTTCTTTAATGGAGCCAACCGTTGCGCCGCCGCAACAGTTGGCTGCTCGCGCGGCTCCAGCCAGACCACCAGCGTGTCTATTAGCGATCTGGATTTAGTGGAACATAAAAGGTGGGGGACAACTCTTCGAGATTGAACAGCTAAGTCCCTGTGACGAATGGCTTTATAGCGTCCCCCACACCGGGTGTCGCTGTCCCCCAAATGGCCCCCACCAGACGCCGTGGCGCGGGACGAGGCAAGACCGATTCTTGAGATCACTCGGAAGTGGTGCGCGCCGCCAACCGTTGCGGCAGCCGCAACGGTCTAGGCATCCGCTCAGCGATCTCAGGCCATGCGACGCCCGTTCGTAGCATGGCTCCATGCTTCCAGACGGCTTCCACTTCGAGCACTACATCGGCGGCCCTGGCCTGTACGTAGGCGATCGGTTGGTCGCGACGACTACCCCGGCCAACTACGACCCCAATCCACCGTGGCGCATTTGCATAAACCCGTCTGGACTCCCGCGGTACGAGTTCCGAGATACGGAGGAGCAGGCGGTTCGCTACATGGCCGCATGGGCGCGGAAGTGGGAGGCACGTATCCGTGAAACGGTCGAGCAGATAGGAGATCCCTTCGCCCACCTTATGGTGAGCAGGGGGCAGTCGATCTCCAC
>Ga0055531_10001931_pt1 | contig 14503 bp, 16 predicted proteins | sample AraplaCvi_mCL_r2_FD_55008 | JGI IMG/M metagenome (GOLD analysis project Ga0055531, IMG submission 55008) | Arabidopsis root microbial communities from North Carolina, USA - plate scrape MF_Cvi_mCL_r2 | ecosystem: Host-associated > Plants > Roots > Endosphere | place: USA: North Carolina...
CGCCGTCAGTCCGACCAATGTCAGGAATTGCGAGAAGCGGTCGACGTTTTCGGTCAGCGAAGGGGCTGCGCGGTCGCTGGTGCGGATTGCCCAGCCGGCGCTTGGGAATTCGCGGTTGGCTCGGGCAGCGAGCGTCGAGCGGGTCGAAGGATCGTCGAGCCGGATCTTGTAGGCATGCTCGACAAGGCTGCCGGTGGTGATCAGGCCGGAGGCGGCGAGTGCCTCACGGCTGACGATCAGGCGCGGCGCGAAGCCGAAACCTTCCGAAAGCGCGTCGGGCTCGGCGGTGATCGTGCCGCGCAATGTCAGCCGGGCATTGCCGAGCAAAAGCTGGTCGCCGTCCCTGAGGCCGAGGCGTTCCAGCAGCAGCGGCGCCGCGAGCACGCCGAAAGTGTCTCCCTGCCGGGCAAGAAGATCGGGCAATGGCGCGGAAGGTTCGGCGCCGAAACTGCCATAGAGTGGATAGGCGTCGTCCACCGCCTTCACCTCGACCAGCGCCTGCTCGGAGCCATCGGGCTTGCGTGCCATGGAGCGCAGGCCGGTGGAGACGGAAACCTTGCCGAGGCTCGCCAGGAACGCGCGTTCCTGGTCGGTGGCTTCACGGTTGTTCAATTCGAAACGGATATCGGCGGCAAGGATTTCCTGGCCCTGCGAGGCGATTGCGCCGGTGATCGCCCGCGATACGGAATTGACGGCCGCGATCGCCCCGGTGCCGAGCGCGATGCAGGCAAGGAAGATGTAGAAGCCGGCGAGCCCGCCGCGCATCTCGCGCAGCGCCAGGCGGAAGGAAATCGAGAGGCGCGGAAAGGCCTGCCTCATGCGGAGACCGCCTGAACCGGGTGATGGGCGGCGGCGCTGTCGCCGACGATCTCGCCGGAGCGGACGCGGATCTGGCGCGAGCAGCGGGCGGCGAGCGCGTTGTCATGGGTGACGAGCAGCATGGTCATGCCACGCTCGGCCTGTTTCGAGAACAACAGGTCGGCGATCTGCCGGCCGGTCTCGGTGTCGAGATTGCCGGTCGGTTCGTCGGCGATCAGCACCGAGGGCGAGGGCAAGGGCGCGGGCGATCGCCACGCGCTGCTGCTCGCCGCCGGAAAGCTGGCCGGGATAGTGGCTCAGCCGTTCGCCGAGGCCGACGGCGGTCAGTTCGCGCCGGGCGATGTCGAAGGCGTCCTTCACATTGGCGAGTTCGAGCGGCACGGCGACGTTTTCGAGTGCCGTCATGTTGGCGATCAGGTGGAAGGACTGGAAGACGATGCCGATATTGCGGCCGCGGAAATCCGCCAGCCTGTCTTCGGACAAGGAATGAAGGGGAGCGCCGTTGATGACGATTTCGCCGCTGTCGAGGCGTTCGAGGCCGGCCAGAACCATCAGAAGGGTCGACTTGCCGGAACCCGAAGGCCCGACGATGCCGACGGCTTCGCCCGCGTGGATGTCCAGGTCGATCTGCTTCAGCACATGCACCGAGGCCGCCGCGCTGCCGAGCGTCAGATCGGCTTTCTTCAGCGTGATGATGGTTTTAGTCAAATCGAACCGTCCTATATTAGGCGTGAAGCGTAACCCGAACACCGCGTGGCGGTAGCGCTCAATCTAGGAGACGGATCGTGAGTTTTAAAGCAAGCCTGCTTCACTTCATTGTCATGTCCGGGCTGGCACTGGCCGCCTTGCCGGCCGCGGCGCAGGACCGGGCGATCCAGCTCGTCGGTTTCGGCGACAGCCTGATGGCGGGTTACCAGCTTGCGCCTTCCGAATCCTACACCGCCCAGCTCGAGGCGGCGTTGAAGGCCAAGGGCGAGAATATCGTGGTCACCAATGCCGGCGTTTCGGGCGATACGACGGCGGGGGGCTTGTCCCGCATCGACTGGTCGGTGCCCGACGGCACGGATGGCGTGATCCTCGAACTCGGCGCCAACGACGCGCTGCGCGGCATCTCTCCCGATCAGTCGGAGAAGAACCTCGATGCGATCCTGGCGCGGCTGAAGGAGCGGAAGATCCCGGTCTTCCTGATCGGCATCCTGGCGCCGCCGAACATGGGCGGCGATTATGCCGAGAAGTTCAACCCGATCTACAAGCGGCTGGCCGACAAATACGCGGTGCCGCTCTATCCGTTTTTCCTCGATGGGGTCGCGACCATTTCCAGCCTGCAGCTCTCGGACGGGATGCATCCCAATGCCAAAGGCGTCGCGGTGATGGTCGAAAAGACCGTCGAACCTGTCAAAAGCTTCCTGGGGGCTATTAAGGATACGGGAAAATAACAGCTTGCGCGGAACCTCGTTGCATGATTCGCTGTTAGCATCTGCAAAAGATTCGAGGAGGTCCCTATGCCGAGACTTTTCACCGCCCTCGAAATTCCGCGCAACGTAGCGATGAGCCTGTCTCTCCTGCGCGGAGGGATCCCCGGCGCCCGGTGGATCGACGTGGAGAACTACCACATCACGCTGCGCTTCATCGGCGACGTGGACGGACGCACGGCGGACGAGATCGTCGATCGTCTCGACCGCATCGACCGGCCGGAATTCCAGGCAACGCTGACCGGGATCGGCTCCTTCGGATCGAAGAAACCGCATTCCATCTGGGCCGGCGTTTCGCCCTCGCCGGAAATCTACGCGCTGCAGGCCGAAATCGAACGGATCTGCCAGCGCATCGGCCTGCCGCCGGATCCCCGCAAGTTCACGCCGCATGTGACGCTGGCGCGGCTCAAGAACTGCCGGCTGGACGACGTGGTTCACTACCTCTCCGGTCGCGGCAATTTCCATACCGCTGCCTTTACAGTCCCCCGTTTCGTGCTGCTGTCATCGAAGGAATCGGTCGGTGGCGGGCCGTACCTGACGGAGGAAATCTTCCCGCTGCAGGAGGCAAGCTACGGCAGTGCCTATGCAGGCGAGATGGAGCCGGTTAAGAGCCTCCTTTAAACCCGAAGGAGCCCTTTATCCCGAAGGAGCCTGGCGATGAACTACGAAAAGCTGGACGCGGCTGCCGTCGAGCGCGAACTCGCGACGCTTCAAGGCTGGGAACTGAAGCCTGAAGGCGATGCGATCTTCAAGAGCTTCAAGTTCAAGACCTTCATCGAGGCCTTCGGTTTCATGGCCGAATGCGCACTGTCCGCCGAAAAGCTCAACCACCATCCGGAATGGTCGAACGTCTATTCGAGGGTCGACGTGCTGCTGACCACTCATGATACGAAAAGCCTGACCAACATCGATTTCAAGCTGGCCAGGGCGATGGACAAGGCATCCTTGCGCCGCAATTGAACTTCATGGTCGAGAGCCCATATTGGATGGCACACGTTGAGCGAACGGAGCGACCATGGACGACGTGAAGATCGGTGAAATCCTGCTGCCGGGTGACGTGGACACGCAAGACCGCCGCGAACGGCGGGTGCGTGCCAAGTTCTGGCCGACCCTCAAGCGGGCCGTCCGGCAGGTGCCGTTCAGCCGCGACCTGATCGCCGCCTATTATTGCGCGATCGACCGGCGGACACCGACGCGGGTGCGGGGCGTGCTGCTTGCGGCGCTCGCCTATTTCGTGATGCCGATCGATTTCCTGCCGGACATGTTCGTTCTCGTCGGTTTCACCGACGACGTCGCGGTGCTCGCGGCCGCCTTCCGGATGATCCAGGGGCATATCGCCGACCGTCACTACGAGGCCGCCGACCTGGCGCTCATGGACAATCCCGACCTCGCCCCGGACCGCGCCGAGGGCGTGCGCGGCAAATAGTCACGGCCGCCCCTACGGCTCCGCAGAATCGGCAAGAGCCCTTCGAAGACGCTCGAATGCGAGGCGGATTCGCGACTTCACGGTGCCGAGCGGAAGACCGGTGGACGAGGCGATTTCCGAATGGGACTGGCCGAGGAAGAACGCCGCGCGCACCAGTTCCATCTGTTCCCCGGGGATATTGGCAAGGGCCGCGCGCACCTGCGCATCCCGTTCCTCGCCTTCGAAGATCGTGTCGGCGCCGGGCGCCTCGGTGACCAGGTACAGGGGTTCGTAGACGTCCAGCTGCTTGTGCCTTGCCCGGCGTTCCGCATCGATGCGGCGGTTGCGGGCGATGCGGAAAAGCCAGGTGGACAAGGAGGATCGGGTCGGATCGTAGAGGCCGGCGCGGTGCCAGAGAACGGCCATCACCTCCTGGACAAGCTCCTCCGCATCGTCCGGCCGCATCGACCGTTTGACCAGCCAGGATTTCAGACGCGGCGCGAAATAATCGAACAGCTCGGTAAAAGCTGCCTGATCGCGCTCATCGGCCACTGCCCTTACCAAGCCGGCGAAGTGGTCTCTTTCGTCTACATCCATTTACGCTGCGCAAGGTTTCCGATGAGATTCGCGTCATATTCGACCATTCTAATGTCATTGTGAGAGTTAGGAAAAGAACAAACTCTCGCCCCAATCCTTGTGTCACTGATTGACGAAACGCATGGGATTTCTGCTGGTTGGGTCTTTTTCGGTAAATCGGGAGTGCCATTCTCGTGCGCCGGTCGGCCAAGCCAGGGAATTCGGCGGATTCCAATCGTCTGGTTGACGGTTTGGTAACCAGGATCAAGTCAAAATGCACCGAATCAGGATCATGCCTGGCAAGGCTTGCCCGCTCGGGCCGTGGAACGAACAAAACCGGCAGGAGACCATGTCTGTAAGAACAATCGCAACCGCATTGGCAATCTTGGCTGCAAGCTCCGGTCTGGCATCGGCCCAGGCGCCCAAGGCCACCGCCCCGGCCAAGCCGCAGCCGGCCCAGGCAGCGCCTGCAGCCGGACCCACCCGTATCCAGCAATTCAAGGCATGGGGCGCCTATTCCTACAAATCGGGCGCCAGCAACGTCTGCTACGTGCTTTCGGTGCCGACCACCAAGGAACCGGCCAGCGTCGATCATGGCGATATCTTCTTCATCGTCTCGCAGCGGCCCGGCCAGAACATTTCCTATGAGCCGCAGGCGATGGTCGGTTACGTGTTGCAGCCGAATTCCAAGGTGACCGTGACGATCGACAAGAAGAACTTCACGATGTTCACGAAAGACAAGGCGGCCTGGGTCGAGAACGCGGCCGAGGAGCCGGCGCTCGTCGCGGCCATGAAGACAGGTCACAACATGAGCGTCAGCGCCGTTTCTGGCCGCGGCACCAAGACCTCCTATGCCTATTCGCTGCAGGGCATTGCGGCGGCGCTGAAGCAGATCGAAACCTGCAAGTAAACGTCTGCTCGCAAGAACAGTCGAAGGCCGGTCTCGTGACCGGCCTTTTGCATTTCTTGAAGAATAGTGACGTGGCGGCTATTTGATGATAAAGCCCCGCCTCAACGAAGGTCCGGCACATGTGCCCGATGGGCCGATACAGGTTTCACGCATTCAACATGCCCTGACTTTCCCGCTGATCGAGCGTGGGAAAGCCGCATGTGTTCGAACGGGATAGAAGAATGTCAGTCTCAGAGGCTCTGGCGCCGGTCGCCATCAAGAAGCCGCTCGTCGCCAACCCGGATCTGTTTGGCACCAAGCCGTCGCTGATCGGGCTTTCGCGCGAGGACATGGCGGCAGCGCTCAAGGAAAAGGGCGTGCCGGAAAAGCAGGTGCGCATGCGTGTCAGCCAGCTCTGGCACTGGCTCTATATCCGCGGCGTTTCCGATTTCGACGCGATGACCAATGTCGCCAAGGACATGCGCGAGATGCTGAAGGCGCATTTCACCATCGCGCGTCCGGAGATCGTCGAGGAACAGGTTTCCAATGACGGCACCCGCAAGTGGCTCTTGCGCTTTCCGCCACGCGGCGCCGGTCGCCCGGTCGAGGTCGAGACCGTCTACATCCCGGAAGAAGGCCGCGGCACGCTGTGCATCTCGAGCCAGGTCGGCTGTTCGCTCACCTGTTCCTTCTGCCACACGGGCACGCAGCGGCTGGTGCGCAACCTGACGGCGGAAGAAATTCTCGCCCAGCTTCTGCTGGCGCGCGACCGGCTCGGCGATTTCCCGGGCACCGACACGCCGCCGGGCGCCTTCGTGCCGACCGGCGAGCGCAAGGTCACCAATATCGTGATGATGGGCATGGGCGAGCCGCTCTATAATTTCGACAGCGTCAAGACGGCGCTCCTGATCGCGACCGACGGCGACGGCCTGTCGCTGTCCAAGCGGCGCGTGACGCTCTCGACTTCCGGCGTGGTTCCGGAAATCTACCGCACCGGTGACGAGATCGGCGTGATGCTGGCGATCTCGCTGCATGCCGTGCGCGACGAGCTGCGCGACATGCTGGTGCCGATCAACAAGAAATATCCGCTGAAGGAACTGATCGAGGCCTGCCGCAACTATCCGGGGCTCTCGAACGCCCGCCGCATCACTTTCGAATATGTGATGCTGAAGGACGTCAACGACAGCCTGGAGGACGCCAAGGCGCTGGTCCAGCTGCTGAAGGGCGTCCCGGCGAAGATCAACCTCATCCCCTTCAACCCCTGGCCGGGCACGAATTACCAGTGTTCGGAATGGGCGCAGATCGAGAAATTCGCCGACTTCATCAACCAGGCGGGTTACGCCTCGCCGATCCGCACCCCGCGCGGCCGCGACATCCTCGCCGCCTGCGGCCAGCTGAAGTCGGAATCGGAGCGCATGCGCAAGACCGAACGTCTCGCCTTCGAGGCGATGATGATCGCCGGACACGGCGAAGACGATTGATGAGCAACCTCGTCCGGAACGAAAGGACGAAGTTGACGGCGACCTATTTTAATGGGGCCGCCGTCGCTGTCGCGGCGGTCTGAACGCTCGCGCCACTGATTTCCAGCCTCAATACTCCGGCCGGAATACCCAATCTTTCAACGGCCATTTCATGTCTGGTTTGTCTTTTGGCATCCGGCATATTACATTTTATTGCAAGGCGTCTGCTGAAAGGGTTGATCGAATGAACATCCCCGAATTCCTGACATTCCTGATCATGCCGGTCGGGTTGATTATTTTTGCCGGGATCATGCTTTACGTCACGCGGCAGGACCGGATCGACGCCAAGAAGAACAACTCTTCGCACTGACCTCTATCGCGCCTGGGTGAAGAAGATCTTCGCCGCAAAACCGAAAAAACGCCCGCAAACGTATAGTCGAGTCCGCGCAGGACCTTCGGATTGGCCTGCAGCCAGCCCGAAAGCCAGTCGGCCGCCAGGACGACGATCAGGTTCACCGGCATGCCGATGGCGATGAAATAGAAGCCGAGGAAGATCAGCTTGCCGGTTACATGGGGATCGCCAGCGGTGACGAACTGCGGCAGGAAGGTCATGAAGAAGATGATGACCTTGGGGTTCAGGATGTTGACCCAGAAGCCCGTCGAGATGTTGGCGAGCGGGCTGCTTGCGGTCTTTTCGACCTGTTCCACCGAAAAATTCGAGCCGAAGCGGATCGCCTGGACCGCCACCACAGGAGATAGGCGGCGCCGCCGGTCTTCAGGATGAAGAAGGCGGTCGGCGACGCGGTGATCAGTGCCGAGATGCCGAAGGCGACCAGCAGCGTATGGCAGACGACGCCGAGGCTGGTGCCGAGCACCACGAACAGAGCCGGGCGCCGGCCCTGGCCGAGCGCGCGGCTGATCGATAGGGTCATGTCCGGTCCCGGCGTCAGCGCCAGAAGCAGGCCGGCGGCGGTGAAGGCAAGCAGGGTGGCAAGGCTCGGCAGGAATTCCATGGGTACGCTCGAATAGCCGGGTAAAGGAATGTTCCATTTACCCGGCTTTCGAAGCCGTGCCAAATCAATCTATCAACGTCCGTTGATGAATTCCTTTGATGCATCGGCAAAATCCGGATGCCAGCGCGACAGCGGCGGGCGGTTTTCGATGATATCGCCGATTGCCCAGGCCATACGGCGTTCGTCGGTTGCGCGGTCCACGTCGTTGTCGGGGCAAAGGATGTAGAAATCGCCGCGCCCGAGGCTCGCCAGCATGAACTCGACGGTCTGTTCCGGTGTCCAGGCGCCAGCTGGCTTTTCGATGCGGTCGCCTTTGGTGAGGCTGGTAAACACGAAGCCGGGGATGAGGAGATGCGCCGAGACCTGGCAGTTCGGCGTGTTGCGCAGCTCGTGCTGCAAGGCTTCGGTGAACGCCTTCACGCCGGCCTTGGCGACATTGTAGGCGGGGTTGCCGGGCGGGGTGGTGATACCCTGTTTGGAGCCGGTATTGATGATCAGCGACGGTTCGCCATGGGCGATCATTGCCGGGCCGAACGTCCGTGTCCCGTTGACGACGCCGAGAAGATTGACCGCGAAAATGCTGTCCCAGTTGACCTGCGGCCCGAAGATCGAGCTTCCCGGGCTGATGCCGGCATTGTTCATCAACACGTGGACCCGGCCAAAACGCTGGATGACGGCGCGTTCGAGCGCCTCGATCTCGTCCGGCTTCGAGACATCCGTGCCGATGGCAGCGACATCCGCATCCCCGTCCTCGGCGAGAGCCGCGACTTCGCGGCACGCTTCGGCGAGCCGGTCGCCTTCCAGGTCGGCAAGGACGACGGAGAGGCCCATCTTGGCAAATTCCTTCGCGGCGGCAAGGCCGATGCCGGATGCGGCACCGGTGATCACGGCGACATTGTCCTTTTTCAGAGCGGGATGAGTGATGGTCATTTGCAGATCTCCTCTGGGGCGCTGCTGTTCAAAGGTCGGGCGGGATATGGTAACCTCATCAAAACCTGTCAACATGACAAGGGTGTCACAACAGAGGCTGTTGTCATTCGCGTCCTTCACCAGCGGATGAACATCGGCCGCCATCTCTGATCGGTCTCTCCCGGTTTTTCTTGCGTGCCTCAAGAAACTCGCTAAAAGTGCCGCAATTCCCGACAGAGCGGTTTTTTAACCGCTTCCACCCGCAGACGGACGCAATCGACATGGCACTCCCGAAAGACGTAAAGAAGGTCGTTCTCGCCTATTCCGGCGGTCTCGACACCTCGATCATCCTGAAATGGCTGCAGACCGAGCTCAACGCCGAGGTGGTGACCTTCACCGCTGATCTCGGCCAGGGCGAGGAACTGGAGCCAGCCCGCAAGAAGGCCGAGATGCTCGGCATCAAGGAGATCTATATCGAGGACGTGCGCGAGGAGTTCGTGCGCGATTTCGTCTTCCCGATGTTCCGCGCCAATGCCGTCTATGAAGGCGTCTACCTGCTCGGCACCTCGATCGCCCGCCCGCTGATCTCCAAGCACCTCATCGAGATCGCCAAAAAGACCGGCGCGGATGCGATCGCCCATGGGGCCACCGGCAAGGGCAACGACCAGGTCCGTTTCGAGCTTTCGGCCTATGCGCTGAACCCGGACATCAAGGTCATCGCGCCGTGGCGCGACTGGGCCTTCAAGAGCCGCACCGATCTTTTGAACTTCGCCGAGCAGAACCAGATCCCGGTTGCCAAGGACAAGAAGGGCGAGGCGCCGTTCTCGGTCGATGCCAACCTGCTGCACTCCTCCTCCGAGGGCAAGGTTCTGGAAGACCCGGCCATCGAGGCTCCGGAATACGTGCATATGCGCACGATCTCCCCGGAAGCCGCGCCGGACAAGGCGACCGTCATCAAGGTCGGCTTCAAGAAGGGCGACGCGGTTTCGATCAACGGCGTCGCGATGTCGCCGGCAACGCTGCTTGCCGCGCTCAACAATTACGGCCGTGACAACGGCATCGGCCGNCTTGACCTCGTCGAGAACCGGTATGTCGGCATGAAGTCGCGCGGTGTCTACGAGACCCCCGGCGGCACGATCCTGCTTGCCGCCCATCGGGCGATCGAGNNNATCACGCTCGACCGTGGTGCCGCGCATCTCAAGGACGACATCATGCCTCGATATGCGGAGCTTATCTATTACGGCTTCTGGTTCTCGCCGGAGCGCGAAATGCTGCAGGCGCTGATCGACAAGAGCCAGGAGCATGTGGAAGGCGAAGTGACGCTGAAGCTCTACAAGGGTAATGTCATGGTCATCGGCCGCGAGAGCGAAAAATCGCTCTATTCCGACAAGCTGGTCACCTTCGAGGACGACCAGGGCGCCTACGACCAGAAGGACGCGGCAGGCTTCATCAAGCTCAATGCCCTTCGCCTGCGCACGCTCGCCAAGCGCAATCTCGGCAAGTAATTTCCGATAGCCCGGTCATTGAAGCCCGCTTGCCCGACGAGGCAGGCGGGCTTTTTCATGGCCTGCGGCTGGCGATCCGGAAACCGATGTAACCGAGCACGGCAATGAAGTGCATGGCCGGGATGATGATGCCGAAGGCCGGCAGCGGCGAGCCGATCGAGGCGGCGCGACACCGCCCAGGAAGCCGGCGCCCATCTGGATGAAGCCCATCATCGCCGAGGCGGAACCGGCAATATGCGGGAAGGGGATGAGGCCTGCCGCGGTCATGTAGGGCGACACGAAGGCGATGCCGAAGGCGCACATGGCGACCGGCCCCATGACCGACAGGAAGGACGGCGGCAGGTAGTGGACCGAAAGGGCCATGACGAGGCCGCCGCTGCCGCTGAAAATCAGTCCGACGAGGGGCGCGCGTTCCGCCGGCAGCCATTTCGAGATGACGCGGAGACAGACAGACCCCATCAGGAAGAAGCCGGATTGCATCAGCATGCTCAGGCCGAACTGGGTCGGCGTCAGCCCGACCTTCTCGATCAGGATGAACGGCAGCACGGCCGCCTGGGCATACATGGAGCCGACCGCACCGGCGAGAACGACCGCGGTAAACAGGAAGCGCGGCAGGGCGACGATTTCCGCATAGGCCTGGGCGAGCCGCAGCGGCTTCAGCCGGCTGCGATCGGGGACCGTGGTTTCCGTCAGGCAGACGGTCGACAGGAAGACCAGCAGCGCGCCGAAACCGACCATCAGCAGGAAGACCGATCGCCAGCCGAACGCGGCCAATGCGAGGCCGCCGACCGTCGGTCCGAGGGACGGCCCGATCGCCAGGATAATGCCCATCGTGTTGATGATCCGGGCTGCGTCGCCGCCGTTGAACTGGTCGCGCACGATGGCGCGCGACACCGTGATGCCGACCGATGCGCCGATACCCTGGATGAGGCGGCCGGCGAGCACCCACTCGACCGTCGGCGCAAAGGCTGCCAGCAGCGAACCGGCAAGATAGATCAGCAGGAAGCTCAGCGAGGCCGTCTTGCGGCCGAAAGCGTCGGAGACGGGGCCGGCGACCAGCTGCGCCAGCGCAAAACCGGCGAAATAGAGCGACAGCGTCATTTTGATCGCCGCTTCCGTGGTCGAGAAGGCGTGCACCAGTTCCGGCATGGCGGGCGTGTAGATCGCCATCGAGATCGGCCCGATCGCCGTCAGCAGCGCGCCGATGATCGTGGTTCGGCGCTCGCTCATCCGAGCGGGGACAGGCGGCATGTTATCGGNTTTCATCGGATGCGGTCTGGAGCANNNCGGAAGGGGCTGCGGTCTGGAGGTTGGCGTTGAATACGGCAAGCGCCTCGCGCAGGATGCGGTTGTTTTCCTCGTTCAATCCGTCGGTCGCCTGGGCCAGGATGGCGTTCAGTTCCTTGCGGATCGAGCCGATCATCTCGTCGGAGGCGCCGGTGAGGTTCACCCGCTTGGCACGGCGGTCGGCCGCGCATTGCTGCCTTTCGACCAGTCCTAGTCCCTCCAGCTTGTCGAGATAGGCGCAGAGCGTCATCGGTTCGACACCCATGCGCGCGGCGATGTCCAGCTGGCGGCTGCCGTCGACGGCTGCGATGGTGAGGAGCGCCCGTGCCTCGCCGGGCGTCAGGCCGAGACCGGCCTGGGCGATGCGGCGCTCGAATGCGGCGCGCAGCAATCGGGCACTGTCGACGATCAGAAATCCCAAACGGTCCATTGTCCGGCGCCTCTCGCCCTGTCTGTCAATTTTGTAAGGCACCCTTACTATCTTTCGGGTGGGAGGCAAATGGAAAACCGGGTCCGACTGCATTGACACCGGCGAAACCTGCGAGGAAATTGTCGCAGCCTTCCGACGGAGCCTCTCCATGTCCTCATCGCTGCTTGCCGGTGCCTTTTTCGCGGCGCTCGCCTATACGCTCATTCCCGGGCCCGCCTTCCTGGCGCTGCTTGGCATCGGTGCCGGCCAGGGGAGGCAGGCCGGCGCCTTCTTCATGGGCGGGCACCTGGCGGGGGATATCCTCTGGTCCGGGCTGGCGCTGGTGGCGATCATCGGCGCCAAGACGATCGGCACGACACTTTTCGATATACTGGGGGTTTTCTGCGGCCTCTATCTGGGCTGGATCGGCTGGAGCGCCTTGCGGGCGAAGCCCAAGGAAAACGGCGGCGGCCTGATGACGGTCGAAAAGCCGCTGCGGCGCGGGCTGATCTTCGGGCTGACCAATCCAAAAGGGTATCCGGTGGCGCTGGCGACGTTCACCGCGCTGCTCGCGAGTTCAGCCGACGCGCTGGATTTCAGCGAACTGCCGGTGCTGCTTGCGGTATCGCTGATCGGGTTCCTGACGGCAGACGTGGTGCTGATCGGGATTATCGGCGCCGGCGTGGTTCGGCGGTTCTACCGAAAGCACGAGAGGGTGATCGTCCGGCTTTCCGGCCTGCTGTTCATGGGCTTTGCGGTGCAGGCGCTCTGGCATTCGGCGCCAGGCCTGTTCGGCTACCGGCGCGCCTGAGGGGTCAAGGCTGGCTGATCAGACTTCGATAAAGGCCATGACCGCGCGCAGGACGTTGGCGCGGGACGTATCGCCAAGCGACATGGCGATTTCGAGCTGGTTGCGATAGAAATCGTGGAAGTTGAAGCCGGTTTCGTCGGTGACCTGCGACAGGTCCATCAGCTGGCCCTGAGCATCGACGGCATGCGTGGGAAGTTCTTCGGAGAGCGTTATGTAAGTGTCCTGGTCGATCTTGCCGGCCTGGTAGTTTTCCAGCGCAAGGGCGCGCAGATCCCGCGGGGTGATCGCCGAATAGTCGATCGGCGATTCATCCATGTCGGGCACCTGAAAGGTGATCTGGCTCTGCCGACTTCCATGCTCCGATGTTTTCTCGACTTTATTGTTTCGAGAGTGGTCTCTTTGCAGTAAGTTGGTAGACCAGCGCAAGGAACTGATTTCCATGGCTATATCCTGATTCATCGGATACTGGGTAAAAACTACCTTTGATTACTGCACTGCGTCAAATGGTTAATAACCGTTAATTGTTGTGTATGATTTCTTAGCGAAAACGAAAATGGGCGGGCGCATACCCATTCCTGCCGCCTTCTCCTATATGAAGGGCGAAGCATCGTTGCGAAGGATATCTGCATGTCTTCTAATCCTGTGAACTCCGCCCTCGTGGACTGGAACGGCCATCACGGCCTGCCGCGTTTCGATCAGGTGAAGGACGAGGATTTCGCGCCCGGTTTCGACGCGGCACTCGGTCTGCACGAGGCGGAGATCGATCAGATCGCCAACAACCCGCAAGAGCCGACCTTCGCCAATACGGTCGTGGCGCTGGAGACGGCGGGAGACGAGCTGTCGCGGGTCTCGTCGCTGTTCTGGGGCAAGGCCGGCGCCCATACCAACGAGAACATCCAGGCGCTTGAGCGCGAGATCGCGCCAAAAATGTCGCGCCATTATTCGAAGATCGGCATGAATGCGGCGCTGTTTTCCCGCATCGACACGCTCTGGGAAAAACGCAAGGAACTTGGCCTGACGCTCGAGGAAGAGCGGGTGCTCGAGCGGCACTGGAAGGGCTTCGTCAAGGCCGGGGCCAAGCTCGCCAAGGCCGAACAGGAACGGCTTGCCGATATCAACGAGAAGCTTGCCGGGCTCGGCGCCAGGTTCGGCCAGAACGTGCTCGGTGACGAGAAGAGCTGGTCGCTGAAGCTGACCGAGGAAGCGGAACTCGACGGCCTGCCGGCCTTCCTGCGTGATGCCATGGCAGCCGCTGCGCGCGAGCGCGGCGCGGCGGACGGCTATGTGGTGACGCTGTCGCGCTCGATCATCGAGCCGTTCCTGACTTTCTCAACCCGCCGGGATCTGCGCGAACAAGCTTTCAGGGCCTGGGCGGCGCGCGGCGCAAACGGCGGCGACACCGACAATCTCGGCATCGTGCGCGAAACGCTGTCGCTTCGGGCGGAAAAGGCAAGGCTGCTCGGTTACGAGAACTTCGCCGCCTACAAGCTCGACAACACGATGGCGAAGACCGCGGATGCGGTGAACTCGCTGCTCCGCAAGGTCTGGGACAAGGCGCGTTCCAAGGCGCTGGAAGAAGAGGCGAGCCTTGGCGGGCTGATCGCCGAGGAGGGCAAGAACCACGAGGTCATGCCCTGGGACTGGCGCCATTATGCCGAGAAGCTGCGCCAGCGGACCTTCGATTTTTCCGAAACCGAGCTGAAGCCCTATCTGCAGCTCGAAAAGATCATCGAGGCCTGCTTCGACGTCGCCGAGCGGCTGTTCGGCGTCACCGTGGTGGAGGTGAAGGGCATCGCCGCCTATCATCCGGATGTGCGGGTGTTCGAGGTCCGCGACAAGGACGGCTCGCTGAAGGCGTTGTTCATGGGCGACTATTTCGCGCGGTCCTCCAAGCGCTCCGGGGCCTGGATGAATTCGCTCCAGTCGCAGCACAAGCTGCCGCTGAAGA
>Ga0055531_10001946_pt1 | contig 14433 bp, 17 predicted proteins | sample AraplaCvi_mCL_r2_FD_55008 | JGI IMG/M metagenome (GOLD analysis project Ga0055531, IMG submission 55008) | Arabidopsis root microbial communities from North Carolina, USA - plate scrape MF_Cvi_mCL_r2 | ecosystem: Host-associated > Plants > Roots > Endosphere | place: USA: North Carolina...
CGGCCGAAACCACTGCCAGCACGGAAAGAACGCTTTTTACGCAATAACTAGACGACATGCACGACTCCTGATGAATTGAGGAGTCGGTAGTATCAAGTGGCGTTTCCCCCTCGATGCATGCGCAAATAAGGCCTGCCATGCAGAAAGCGTATGCGCCGTTTTGGGGAGCCCCGGCCTGGGCCATGCCCTGCCCATTTCATAGCCCCAACGGCAAGCCGCGCAGGCTGCCCGTGCGCAGCTTATTTCTTCGCGTCGTTCTTCGCCCGCAGCTGCTCGAGCTTCTCAGCAATTTTTATTTCCAGGCCCCTGCTGACCGGCCGATAAAAGCCGGGGGCCTGCATGCCTTCGGGAAAGTAGTTTTCGCCGGCCGCGAAGCCGTCTTCCTCGTCGTGGGCATAGCGATAGTTTCTGCCGTAGTCGAGCTGCTTCATGAGCTTTGTTGGTGCATTGCGCAAATGCAGAGGCACCGGCCGGGTGCCGTCCTTGCTGATAAACGCCTTGGCCTCGTTGAAGGCCTTGTAGACCGCGTTGGATTTGGGCGCCACTGCCAGGTAAATCACGCACTGGGCCAATGCCAGTTCGCCTTCGGGGGAGCCCAGGCGCTCATAGACCTCGGCGGCGTCCAGCGCCATGCGCAGCGCGCGCGGGTCGGCCAGGCCGATGTCCTCGCTGGCCATGCGCACCAGCCGGCGCGCCATGTAGCGCGGCTCGGCGCCGCCGTCGAGCATGCGCATGAACCAGTAGAGCGAGGCATCGGGGTCCGAACCGCGCACCGATTTGTGCAGGGCCGAGATGGTGTCATAGAACTGCTCACCGCCCTTGTCGTAACGGCGCAGGCGCTCGCCCAGCACCTTGAGCAGCCAGGCATCGCTCACTTCGGTTACCTTTTCGGCCTTGGCCGCCACGCTGAGCGATTCCAGCGTGTTGAGCAGGCGCCGGGCGTCGCCGTCGGCATAAGCGACCAGGCGGTCCACAGCCTGCGCATCCATGGCGGAGATGGCGGGCAGCGCGTTTTCGGTCAGCACCTTGTCGACGATCTGCTTCAGGTCGGCCTCGCCCAGCGGCTGCAGCGCGTACACCACCGCACGCGACAACAAGGCCGAGTTGACCTCGAAGGAAGGGTTTTCGGTGGTGGCGCCTATGAAGGTAAAAAGCCCGCTTTCCACATGAGGCAAAAACGCATCCTGCTGGCTTTTGTTGAAGCCAGATACGATCCTATGCATCTGTTGTAAATCAATAGGTTGGAGTGCCTGACTCACGGTGTTTTGCACAAAACACCGCTTTTCATGCACAATTTTTTGCACCAACAAAATCGATTGTGCAAGCCAAGGCTCAAAGTGGCTTGTGCAGGTCAGCATAGGAAGGGGTCGCAGTGTCGGTCTACCCAATCAAGTACAAGGTTCTGAACAAGGAGACTGGCCGCAAGGTCAGTGTCACTAGGTGGCGTGTCCAGATCCGCAAAGGAGGTGAAAACCTCTCCAAGCTCTTTGATGATGAGGCTGTGGCTAGGTCATGGGAAGAGCAAGAGCTGCACCGTATCAATACTGGTGTTCCTCAGAATCTCATCTTTGATCAGAAGTATCAACTTGAAATGCCTGACATGAGAAGGCTGCTCAAGGACTACTTTGAGCAATACATGAGCAAGCATTGTGTGGATCTGCCTCAAAGTGCGCCGCTGTTTCCGCGATTTTGTTGCCTCGATTCCCAGCCAGGTGGCTAGCTTCTCGGCGTAGGGATCGAGCTTGCTGGAGCTGACCCATCTTGGGTACTTGAGCTCGTTCTCTTCCGACCGCAGGTGCTTCTTTATTGTGTTGCGAGCCAGGCCTGTACGCCTTGATATCTCGCGGATGGACATCTGATCCCGCAATGCCCAACGTCTGATGACATTCAATGTCGCCACGTCTATCACTCCTAAATTCCCCTGCTTTTAAAACAAGCAAGGTAGTGCCTACGTGGGTCAGTTTTGGATGGAAATTACTGCGCTAAATGGGTCAGATTTCGATGGAACTCAACAAGACAAAATCTTGCCCTATGCGGCTGGGGTGATTTTTCTCACTCAATGGGTTGCTTTAGTTAAATTCTTTCTGTTTCCAGATTACTGACCGCGAGGCTAGAACGCTTCGTCGTTCTTCTAACTCGTGAGGTCCGGGGACCGGCGAAAGCCAAGGCGATCAAAGGCAGTCTTGCTTTATCTGGCATAGCGACTGATGCACCAGCCGCACATCCATTCACCATCGTCATAAATTCCGCCAGTCATGTCGGTCTTTTGGTGGCACCAGCCACACACCGCATGGATGGCCATGTCTTCATACCGATCTCGCGCTGGCTCACGGTAGCCCCTCTGGTTGGACGGCAGCAGCTTGGGATCTGGTGGCGTGGCGAACCTGCCGCAGTTGCTACACCAGTGGCCCCCATGATGAGGAATGGTGCTGGCCTTCTTGCAGTGTGGACACACCACCTGGTCAGGAGCGAGAACAGGCACCACCGTAACAGGCACCAGTTCAGCAATGCTCTCCACCCTCTTGCAACTCATACCGTTGCTGTTAAGGTGGTTCAGCAAGGGATCAAAGCCCTTGTCCCCGCTGAGCACGAAGCATTGGGTGTCAGGGGCTGTCTCAAAGGTTCTGCCCAGTTCAAAGGCGATGTGGAAATCCAAGGCATTCTTGCCAGCACCTGAAATTTTCAGGAAGTCCACCCGCTTGAACCTATGGGCTGTTGCTGGCTTCTTGGAAGCCTTGGGAGGGTTCTGGTTGGCGCCGACGAAGATGATGGCCCTGAAGCTCTCATCCAAAGGGGATAGGTCGACCTTGTGCTTGTTCTCAAGGTCCACGAGCAGCAGCTTACTGCCGCTGGACGATGATTTAGTGCTGGTCATTTCTTCGCCCACCACGAACCAAATGTTCAATGTAGGGAGAAATTTTCTCCATCATGAAACCCGTAAATTCAGCAGCCTTTTCTTTCGGAATAATCTCGTTCTCTTTTATTCCAAGACTTTTGGCAGCATGATCAAAGCCTTCTTTAACGGCTCGCTCTAAGGCTCTGCTCTGACCTCTCGCCAGAATAATTGGCAAAGCATAGTCTGCTGCTGCCTTATGCTTTTCTTGGTCAAAGCCTTCACCCCTCATCAGGGATGAAAATTCTTCTTCGCTGATTTGAGGATTCACCTTGACGGCAACCCGCTCCCCATCTACTGGGTTGACGGTGTAAATCTCGTTCCTGTGGGGGCCTGCATACTGGTCACTCAGGAGAACAACAATCCTGAAGATGCCAAAGTATTCAATGTAAGACCAGAGTCGCTTTTTCTTCGGATCACCATGCAAAGACACACAATGAAAAATGCTGTTCGAGGGTCTTCCTTGAACCAGGTCAGATAGATAAGCAAATCCGAATGGGCTGTCTTCCGCCTGAGGGTTCAGCAGATACTCCAGCGCCTTCTCGCATTGAGCGTGTGGCACTCCGCATTCAGATGCAAATGCAAAAGCCGTCTTGACCAATGATCTACCAGCCTCTGGCCCGCCCAGCGAAAGACTGACATGAAGAGGTGAATCCAAATAGTTGGTTTTCACCTCCAATTCACCCAGAGCCTTTTCAATATCGAAATTCGGATGCTTTCTGGCAATACCCTTAAGCCGCTGCTTTGCCTCCTCAATGGTCTTGGCTGTCAGGTTGATCTCGATCTTCCCTCCGAGATCCTTTTCTGAATATGTAGACTTCTCCGGTGTGAACGAGCCGTCATTGAGCAACCAATACTTATCACCCTCGACTGTCTGCACAATCTGCTTAGGAGGCTCGCCACGCTCCCTACTGATACCAACAGCCAACGAAAACCAATTCAATTGCCTTGCAAGTTCTGCATCCCAGCTTTCACCAAGCTTATTGTTGCAGTCGTTGCAAATAAAACCAGTTGTCTTCTTCCTGCCGCCAATTGCATTGGGAATGATGTGCTCTTTCGTTTTGTTCTTCCCTGATAAATTCTCAGAGCACAACGCACATTTTCTAGAGGAAGTCATCAAGCCCTCATCAAATGAAGTTGAGCAGGAGACGACCAATAGAGTTGGTCAGATCACGAGCAAAGAGAGCCAGCCACCGCTGGGAATCGTCACCGAAGTGAGACTCACTGAAGCCGTTGCGCGAGTTCGCGATCGCATTGGTCAAGGTCGGCATGGCATTGACGATCTCCACAGGAAACGGGCCTTGCGCTTGAAGTTTCTTGCTGATGTCCTCCTTCACCACCTTGCATAACGGCATGAGGTCCGTCAGGGCAGCTTGGGCAGGAACATGCTTGCGAACATATGCCTTGTAGAGCCCTTCAAGACAGGTGTAGCTCAACGTCGTTGCCCTGTTGTAGTGGTGGGCATCAATGGCTTGGTCGATGTCCTTGAGGCTCTTGTTCAGCTTCTCCGAGTTCCAGAGGTCAACGGGAACCACCGTGGTAGGCACCGCATAGCCACCACCAAATACGATGTTCCTGATGTTGTCTGCCGCAGGCTTGTCTTGAACTTCAATGTGGTTGATGAAGACACGATAGAGGCTGAACCTGCTGGGCTCTGGAAGACCTTGGATAAGGTCCCAATAAAAGTCCTTGCGTGAATTGGACTTTCCTTGGCTTTGCCTCAACGGCAGCAACTGCTGATAGCTTGGCGAACCAGGATCGACCTGCTGCACCATGCGGCAGAAGGTCGCACCACCGACATACAGATCCTTGTTTTCGCTGCTGTTGAGTGAAGCGAACAAGTAGTTGTAGGCCGCGATCCAGTTGACCGTAGACATCACCTTCTAACCCCGGCCGCTTCTGTAAGCTGGGCTACAGCACAGGTCTCAGCCCCACTTTCAAAAAAGCGATCCTCATAGAAGCTTTCCTCTTGCTCCATTACGCTATCCCGACTCCATCAATGATTAAACAAAGAGTACCGCCGCTCTAGATGCTGGCCCAGCAGATGGACAAGCGACGAAGGGACGATCCAGATCAGAACAAGGATGGACACATAGGCAAAATCCACCAACCCCGTTTGATGCTTCAGTGCAATAAAGATAACAGGACAGAGAGCAAGTTCAAGCAGGAAGATAAATGCGGTGTTGCCATGCTCCCGCAGGTGCTTGTACGACTCGGCCAAATCCACCAATCTTGAATCTGTTTTTTCGGCGGTGTTGCCTTCGTCATCTTCCCAGGTGCTCTTTTCCTCAATTACCCCTCTTCTTTTGGAGAGTTTATTAAGATAGGCGTATGCAATACTGGCCTCGTAGCCTTGACTGAATCCAAACAGCTCTCTTCGGGCATATACCTTGTAGAGCCGAGCTAGTTGAACTGCCGCAAAGACCGACACACTGGCGAAGGCGAGCCAGAGCCAATCAAACCAAGCTGCGGCAAAGGCTCCCAGTGCGAAGAGAACAGCATGTCCATATGGACTGAGCCAGATTCCAGATAGCGTGCCTTTCCTATCCTTGAAATCCAAGACTCGGGTTGCATGGAAGACAAGAATGGGATATGAAGCGATATAGCAGTACAGAGAGCCGAAGAGCAGCCAGACGATTAGATGGGCAGTGCCGAAGTCCTTCCACTCTTTTAGAAGAAAGACCGGGACATAGTTAGAAATCGCATCCTTGGCATTCAAGTCCAACCATCGGATGATCAGCATTCCCGCCACGGAAGGCAGGAAGTAGCGGACAAGATAGTTTTCCCACCAGCGGGTGGCGGCTGAAGCGCTGCTCATCTTTAAGGTTTCCTGTCAGTTCTTGTTAGCCTCATCATCCCACTTCTTCAGCAGGGCCAGCTTCTCAGCAATCTTGATCTCTAACCCTCTTGGCACTGGTTGATACCACCCAGGTTCATGCATGCCTTCGGGGAGATAGGTTTCACCAGCAGCATAAGCATTCGGCTCATCATGAGCATATCGGTACTCATGCCCGTAGCCCAGCTCTTTCATGAGCTTTGTTGGTGCATTTCGCAGGTGAACAGGAACCTCCCGGCTCTTGTCCTGCTTCACGAAGGCTCTGGCCTGGTTGTAGGCGTTGTACCCCGCATTGCTCTTAGCAGCCATCGCCAAATAAATGACAGCTTGCCCCAAGGCTAACTCACCTTCAGGGCTTCCCAATCGCTCATAGGTCAAGGCAGCATCATTGGCAATCTGCATGGCCCGCGGATCAGCCAAGCCAATGTCTTCCCACGCCATACGAACGATTCTTCTGGACAGGTATCTTGCATCGGCACCGCCGTCCAGCATGCGTGTCAGCCAGTAAAGCGCTGCATCAGGATGGGAGCCACGTACAGACTTGTGCAAGGCTGAAATCTGGTCATAGAAGTTGTCCCCGCCTTTATCAAAACGCCTTGCATTGAGAGACAAGGCATTCTGGATAAAGTCGGCATCAATCTTCTGAACACCAGCAGCACCAGCAGCCGTCTTGCACTGTTCAAGCAGGTTTAAGAACCTTCTTGCATCACCGTCTGCATAGCCAACAATCGTATCAACAGCCAAGTCTTCAAACTCAAGATCACCAAGGGAACCTTCGTCTTTGGCCCTTTTGAGCAAAAGCTTCAACTCTTCATCAGTCAATGACTTCAGGACATAGACCTGAGCGCGAGACAGAAGAGCCGAATTAACCTCAAAAGAAGGGTTCTCAGTGGTGGCACCAATGAAGGTGAACAAGCCCGACTCAACATGAGGCAAAAGAGCATCTTGTTGAGACTTATTGAACCTGTGAATTTCGTCTACGAACAAGATGGTGTTCTTGCCCTGTGCAAGAAACTGCCTTGCTTGTTCCATTGCCTCTCTGATGTCTTTGACACCAGACAAGACCGCAGACAATGCAATGAACTCGCACTTGAAAGCACTGGCAGTGAGGCGTGCCAGAGTCGTTTTACCGACACCGGGCGGCCCCCAGAAGATCATGGAGTGCGGCTTGCCTGACTGAAAAGCTAGTCTCAGAGGCTTGCCTTCACCCAGCAAGTGAGACTGCCCAATGACCTCGTCCAAGGTCTTGGGGCGAAGTGCTTCAGCGAGCGGTGCAGAGGGTGCTTGTGCGAACAGATCAGGCATGGTTTGCCCCCACCGAACAATGGGGAAGCCCAAAAATTTGCACAATCGATCTCGTAAGTGTTTGATTTATATATGACTTGACAGCTTTGTTGAAGCGGTGCACCTCGTCGACAAACACAATGGTGCGGCGACCGCCCTGGGCTTGCCAGATGCTGGCCTGCTCCACCGCTTCGCGTATGTCCTTGACGCCGCCCAGCACGGCGGAGATGGTGATGAAATGCGCGTCAAAGCTGCTGGCCATGAGCCGCGCGATGGTGGTCTTGCCCACGCCGGGGGGGCCCCAGAGGATGCAGCTGTGCGGCTGGCCGGATTCGAAGGCAATGCGCAGCGGCATGCCCTCGCCCAGCAAATGCTGCTGGCCTATGACCTCGCCGAGGTTTTGCGGACGCAGGCGTTCGGCCAGGGGCTGGTGGGTGGAAGACGTAGACGTGGCTTTCACAAAAGGCGGAGCTGGAAGCGGAAAAAGAAGAAGATCGGGACCCGATGCTAGAGTCTAAGCCACCCATCAAATTCCTGAATTCCGCGCGCAAAAGCACAGACGCAGGCACAGGTACACGCAAGCAATGACAGACCCTTACACCATCACGGTTGCGACACGCGAAGAACTGGACCTGCTGCTGGGCTGGGCGGCCGACGAGGGATGGAACCCGGGGCTGCATGACGCCGGCTGCTTCCGTGCGGCGGACCCTGGCGGCTTTCTGCTGGGGCAGCTGGAGGGTGAGCCAGTAGCCGGCATCTCGGTCGTGAAATACGGCGAGGCTTTTGCCTTTCTGGGCCTTTACATCGTCAAACCGGGCTTTCGGGGCCGCGGGCTGGGCCTGCGGCTGTGGCAGGCGGGCATGGCCACAGCGGCGGGGCGCAATGTGGGGCTGGATGGCGTGGTGGCGCAGCAGCACAACTACCGCAAATCGGGCTATTCCCTGGCATGGCGCAACATCCGGCAGGAAGGTACGGGCGGCGGCCCGGCGCCGGCCGATGCCCGCATCGTTCCGCTGGCCGCCGTGCCGTTGGCCGCCGTGCTCGCCTACGACCGGGCATTTTTCCCGGACGGGCGCGAGCACTTCCTGCGCTGCTGGATCCAGCAGCCGGGCAGCACGGCCCTGGGCTGGATTGAGGACGGCACGCTGCGAGGCTATGGGGTGCTGCGGCCCTGCCGCTCGGGTTTCAAGATAGGCCCGCTGCTTGCCGACAGGGCGGTGGTAGCCGAGGGGCTGTTCAGCGCCCTCAAGTCGGCGGCGCGCAGCGATGCCAAGGTCTTCCTCGACACACCGGAAACCAATCCAGAAGCCATCGCACTCGCACGCCGGCACGGCATGGCCCCGGTGTTTGAAACCGCGCGTATGTACACCGGGCCGGTGCCGCCCATGCCGCTGGAAAGGCTGTATGGCATCACCACTTTTGAGTTGGGCTGAGGGTATCTTGCCCCGCAGCTGCAGGGCCCGGACAAGTCGTGTACAACAAAAGATCCGGCAATGCCTCCTACTTGCCCCTACCCTTTCTTGAGGAAAAGCCCATGCCAAGCCGCGAAACACTGGAGCGATTCATCGCACGCGTTGAAGAAAACGCCCACGCCGAAGCCATCGAGGAGTTCTACACCGAGAACGCGTCCATGCAGGAAAACCAGGCCGCACCGCGCGTGGGCCGCGTCAACCTGGTGACCGGCGAGCGCAAGGTGATGGAAAGGGCGAAGTCGCTGACGTCGACCTGCGTGCGCCCCGCCCTGCTCGACGGCGACCACGTGGTGATACGCTGGATATTCCGCTTTGAATGGCAGGACGGCAGCCGCACCGAGATGGAGGAGCTCGCCTGGCANCGCTGGGAAGGCGANCGCATCGCGGAAGAAACGTTTTTCTACGACCCCGCGCAGCGGGTTCCCAAGCCGCCGATCGTCTGAGGGTTGGGCGCCCTANTGCCGGATCACATCCGCGCCCTTGGGCGGCGTGAAGCGGAAGGTGTCGNCNGGCANGTTGGGGTTGACCTCGACCTTGCTGAAATTCAGCACCGAGCGCTGGCCGAAGCTGTCGAGGATCTCCAGCGCGGCCAGGCCCGAGGATTTTTCACCGGGGCGAAAGCCCACGCGCACGGACTGCAGCTGGCCGTCCTTGCTCTTGGGTGTGGCCACCACCCATTGCAGGCCGTCGGCGTCGGGCGCGGCGGCCAGCGTGAAATCAGCCTGCAGCGCGCGCAGGTCGGGTGCCGCGGCNATCANNGCGGCGGGNGTGGTGCCCAGCGCACTCGACTGCTTGCGCGAGGTGACCTGGTTCAGGTCCACATCATGCAGCCACAGCGTCTGGCCGTCGGCCACGATGCTTTGCTCAAAAGGTTTTTTGTAGANAAAGCGAAAACGGTTGGGCCGGGAAAACTCAAACGTGCCGGTGGAGGTCTTGCTGCGCGCGGCCTGGCCGTCCTTGGCCGGCGCGGTGACGACTTGCGTGAAGTCGGCACGGCCGCTGTTGACCGTCTTCACGAACTGCTCCAGGCTGTCCAGGCCNTTGGCCCAGGCGGGATGCGCGCAAACCGCCACCAGCATCATCGCNANAAATTTCTTCATGATCGTCACTCCGCCCTTGCNGGCACCAGGATGTCGCGCTGGCCGCTGCCGCTCATGGCACTGACCAGCCCGGCTTTTTCCATGTCTTCGACCAGCCGCGCGGCGCGGTTGTAGCCGATCTTCAGATGACGCTGCACCAGGGAGATGCTGGCCTTGCGGTTCTTCAGCACGACCTCCACGGCCTGGTCGTACATTGGGTCTTTCTCGCCGCTGCCGCCGTTGCCGCCGTCGCCCAGCAGGTCGCCGTCTTCGCCGTCGACGGTGCCGCCTTCGAGCACGCCGTCAATGTAGTTGGGCTCGCCCTGCTGCTTGAGATAGGCCACCACGCGGTGCACTTCGTCATCGCTCACAAACGCACCATGCACCCGAATTGGAAAGCCTGTACCACTCGGCATGTAAAGCATGTCACCCATTCCTAACAAAGCCTCGGCGCCCATCTGGTCCAGGATGGTGCGNCTGTCGATCTTGCTGCTGACCTGGAAGGACAGGCGGGTCGGGATGTTGGCCTTGATCAGGCCGGTGATCACGTCCACGCTGGGGCGCTGCGTGGCAAGCACCAGATGGATACCGGCGGCCCGGGCCTTCTGCGCCAGACGTGCGATGAGCTCTTCGATCTTCTTGCCGACCACCATCATCAGGTCGGCCAGTTCATCAATCACCACCACGATNTAGGGCAGGCGCTCCAGCGGNTCGGGCTGTTCAGGCGTGAGACTGAAGGGGTTGTAGACAAATTCGCCCTTGGCCTTGGCTTCGTCGATCTTGCCGTTGAAGCCGGCCAGGTTGCGCACGCCCAGCTTGCTCATGAGCTTGTAGCGCTTTTCCATCTCGGCCACGCACCAGTTCAGGCCGTGGGCCGCCTGGCGCATGTCGGTGACCACCGGAGCCAGCAGGTGCGGAATGCCTTCGTAGACGCTCATCTCAAGCATCTTGGGGTCTATCAGCAGCAGGCGCACGTCGCGCGCATCGGCCTTGTAGAGCAGGCTCAGGATCATGGCGTTGATGCCGACCGACTTGCCCGAACCGGTGGTGCCGGCNACCAGGCAGTGCGGCATCTTGGCCAGGTCGGCCACCACGGCGTTGCCGCCAATGTCCTTGCCCANGCCTATGGTGAGGAGCGACTTGGCTTCGTTGTAGACCTGGGAGCCCAGGATTTCGCTGAGCTTGATGGACTGGCGCTTGGCGTTGGGCAGTTCCAGCGCCATGTAGTTCTTGCCCGGGATGGTCTCGATCACGCGGATCGATACCAGGCTCAGGGCGCGGGCCAGGTCCTTGGCCAGGTTGACGACCTGCGATCCCTTGACGCCGGTGGCAGGTTCGATCTCATAGCGCGTGATGACGGGGCCGGGCGCGGCGGCAACCACGCGCACCTCCACACCGAAATCCTTGAGTTTTTTCTCGATCAGGCGCGAGGTCATTTCCAGCGTCTCGGGCGCCACGCCCTCCTGGCGCTGCAACGCGCCGTCGAGCAGGTCGACCTGCGGCAGCCTGGAATCGGGCATTTCGCTGAAAAGCGGCTTTTGCCGCTCCTTGGCCACGCGCTCGCTTTTGGGAATGTCGACCAGCACAGGCTCGATCAGCACCGGCACCGGGTGGTGTTCCTCGATTTCGATGCGCTCGTCGATCAGTGTTTCCTCGCGTTCGCGGGCCGCCAGCTTGCCGAAGGCGAGGTCCTGGGCGATCTCGCGCTTCTCGCGGCGCGAGTCGATCAGGTTGTCTATCCAGGCGCCGATACGCAGCGCCACGTGAGCCCACGAAAAACCAAAAACCGCCGACACGGCAATGACGCCAAGCGCGATAAACACCAGGCCGGAGCCGGCAAACCCCAGCCATTTTTCGCCCATGGAGCCGGCCAGGTAACCCAGCACCCCACCGGCATGACCCGGCAGCTTGAATTCAAAGCGGTAAAGCCGCGACCATTCCAGTGCCGCGCTGGCCAGCAGCAGCAACAGCAGGCTGAGCCAGAAACGGATGCGCCGCGGCTCATCGGCCTCCAGGGGCTCGCCGCGCAGCCAGCGCGCCAGCGACCTCAACCAGGCCTGGCCGCCGGCGGCCAGTGCCCACCAGACCGAGAAGCCCAGCAGGTAATAGCTGGCATCGGCCAGCCAGGCGCCCACCCGCCCGCCCCAGTTGAGGGCTGCGGCAGGGTTGCCAGCCACGGCCTGGGCTGTGCCGGACGTGGACCAGGCCGCGTCCTGCGGCGAATAGCTGAGCAAGGCGGCCAGCCAGAAAACCAGGCCTAGCAGGCCCAGGATCAGGCTGACTTCATGGGCAAAGCGCTTGATGCCGCCGGGCGCGCCCGTGGCGGGGGAGTTTCGGGAGTTCAGGGTGTCGAGTGAGTAAGTCATGGCCCGGCTTGAAGCTTAACGCAGTTGGGCAGGGCCTGAAGGGCGCCAGGGGCGCCGGACAAGATGACGGGGCAATCGGCAGGCGCGCTAACCCAGGGTGTGCAGGCGTTCCTTGACCAACACAGAGCCGTCGTCGCGGGTTTCGATAAAGCCGCGCTCTTCGAGGTCCTTCATGACCCGGCTGACCATTTCGCGCGAGGCGCCGACCATCTTGGCCANGTCCTGACGCGAGACCTTGTCGCGGATCACGGTGTTGCCGGTGCCGTCCTCGCTGGCGAACTCCAGCAAGGCCCTGGCCACGCGGCCGTAGACGTCCATGAGAGCCAGCGACTCGATCTGGCGGTCGGCATGGCGCAGGCGCTGCACAAGGCCCTTGAGCACGGCATAGGCCATGGAGCTGTTCTCGGGCAGGCAGCGCGCGAATTCAAGTCGGCCCAGGATCAGGGCATCGGTCTGGATCTCGGCGCGCACCGTGGCCGAATGCGGTTCATTGTCGATCAGGCTCATCTCGCCGACGTAGTCGCCGGGGTGCATGGTGGCCAGGATGACCTCGCGGCCGCGGGCGTCGGTGGTGACGACGCGAGCGCGGCCCGTCAGGATGATGGACAGGGCATTGGACTTCTTGCCCTGCTCGACGATGGGCTCACCACGCTTGAAGCGGCGCTTGACCACCGTATCGGCGACAGAGGCCGCCTGGGCGGCCGTCAACACGGAGAAAAGAGGTACCCGGCGAATCAATTCCAGGTTGGACACCATCGTCGTCATATCTGATATCTCCCAACCTCACAGTCGACAAGGGAGTCGCGTGAGTTCTTACAATGGCACGTCATTTATAAAACCAAATGCCGCAAAAGTACTACCTTGACGGTTTTACCCTGCACTACGCTTATGCGGCCCGACTCTACCCGAGTTCTTACACTTTCCCAATCAGTTTTTCAACATGAAACATTCAAGAGTCTTAATCCTCGGTTCGGGGCCTGCCGGGTACACCGCGGCCGTCTACGCGGCGCGTGCCAACCTCAACCCGGTGCTGATCACCGGNATCGCGCAGGGCGGCCAGCTCATGACCACCACCGAGGTCGACAACTGGCCCGCCGACGTGCATGGCGTGCAGGGGCCGGACCTGATGCAGCGCTTCCTGGAACATGCGGAGCGCTTCAAGACCGAGATTGTTTTTGACCACATCAACAAGGTTGATTTCAGCAAGCGTCCNTTCACCCTGACCGGTGACAGCGGGACCTACACCTGCGACTCGCTGATCATCGCCACCGGCGCCTCCGCCAAGTACCTGGGCCTGGAGTCGGAAAGCGCCTTCATGGGCCGCGGCGTTTCGGGCTGCGCCACCTGCGACGGCTTCTTCTACCGGGGCCAGGAGGTCTGCGTGGTGGGCGGCGGCAACACCGCCGTGGAAGAGGCCCTGTACCTGTCCAACATCGCCAGCAAGGTCACCCTGGTGCACCGCCGCGATAAATTCAAGGCCGAGGCCATCCTGATCGACAAGCTGCACGAGAAGGTCAAGGCTGGCAAGATCGAGCTCAAGCTGCACCACACGCTGGACCAGGTGCTGGGCGATGCCTCCGGCGTGACCGGCGTGCGCCTCAAGAGCACCCAGAGCGATGCCACGCAGGACCTCAACCTCAAGGGCTGCTTTATCGCGATCGGCCACCAGCCCAATACCGACATCTTTGCCGGCCAGCTGGAAATGAAGGACGGCTACATCATCACCAAAACCGGCCTGCAGGGCTTCGCCACCATGACCAGCGTGCCCGGTATCTTTGCCGCCGGCGATGTGCAGGACCACGTCTACCGCCAGGCCATCACCAGCGCCGGAACCGGTTGCATGGCGGCCCTGGATGCCCAGCGTTTCCTCGAACAAGCGGAGTAGGCCGGAAATCCTTTATAATTCAAGGCTTTGCTAAATTTGCCCGGTAATTCCGATTAGGGGCCGGTTTGGCAGTCTCGGGTTACCGCCACCCTATTCTGGCGAGGTGAGGCAGGCATGACGACGGCACAAGGTGTGCTTTTCGGTGTGGCTGCTGTTGAAAGTACTGGAGTGCACATGGCACGCGTATGTGAAGTCACGGGCAAAGGCCCAATGGTCGGAAACAATGTTTCCCACGCCAACAACAAAACCAAGCGCCGGTTCCTCGTGAACCTGCAATATCGCCGTTTCTGGGTCGAGAGCGAAAACCGCTGGGTCCGCCTGCGCGTTTCGAGCGCCGCCCTGCGCCTGATCGACAAAAACGGCATTGATTCCGTGCTCGCAGACCTGCGCGCACGCGGCCAAGCTTAAGGAGCACCATCATGGCTAAAGGCGCACGCGAAAAAATCAAGCTGGAATCCACCGCCGGCACCGGTCACTTCTACACGACCACCAAGAACAAGAAGACCACGCCCGACAAGATGCTGATCATGAAGTTTGATCCCAAGGCACGCAAGCACGTGGAATACAAGGAAATCAAGCTGAAGTAATTCAGTACTTCCTTCCAAAAAACCGCCGCAT
>Ga0055531_10001975_pt1 | contig 14304 bp, 10 predicted proteins | sample AraplaCvi_mCL_r2_FD_55008 | JGI IMG/M metagenome (GOLD analysis project Ga0055531, IMG submission 55008) | Arabidopsis root microbial communities from North Carolina, USA - plate scrape MF_Cvi_mCL_r2 | ecosystem: Host-associated > Plants > Roots > Endosphere | place: USA: North Carolina...
GGCGATCTTCTTGCCGAACTTCTTCAGCGTCGCGCCGTTGTTGCCCAGGATCTTGCGGCCCAGCAGGTCCAGCGACTGCACGGTGTTCGTGCCTTCGTAGGTCATGTTGATGCGTGAGTCGCGGACGAACTGCTCCATGCCCCACTCGTGGATGTAGCCGTGGCCGCCGAACACCTGCATGCAGTGCGAGGTCGCGATCCAGGCGTTGTCCGAGATGAAGGCCTTGATGATGGGGGTCAGCAGCGCGACCTCGTCCTCGCAGGCCTTGGCCTCGTCGGCGTCATCGCTGGCCAGCGCCTTGTCCAGCTGCAGCGCCACGTAGGCCGACAGCGCGCGGCCGCCTTCGGCATAGGCGCGGGCGGTCAGCAGCATCTTGCGCACGTCCGGGTGGACGATGATGGGATCGGCCGGCTTGTCCGGCGCCTTCGGGCCCGACAGCGCGCGCATCTGGATGCGGTCCTTGGCGTAGGCGACGGCGTTCTGGTACGCCACTTCCGTCAGGCCCAGCGACTGGTTGCCCACGCCCAGGCGGGCGGCGTTCATCATCACGAACATCGCCTGCAGGCCCTTGTTGGGCTGGCCCACCAGCGTGCCGACGGCACCGTCCAGCACGATCTGCGCGGTGGCGTTGCCGTGGATGCCCATCTTGTGCTCCAGGCCGCCGCAGTAGACCGGGTTGCGCTCGCCCAGCGAGCCGTCGGCGTTGACCTTGAACTTGGGCACGATGAACAGCGAGATGCCCTTGGAGCCGGCCGGCGCGTCCGGCAGGCGCGCCAGCACCAGGTGGACGATGTTCTCGGCCAGGTCGTGCTCGCCGGCGGAGATGAAGATCTTCTGGCCGGTGATCTTGTAGGTGCCGTCGCCCTGCGGCTCGGCCTTGGAGCGCAGCAGGCCCAGGTCGGTGCCGCAGTGCGGCTCGGTCAGGCACATCGTGCCGGTCCATTCGCCGGAGGTCAGCTTGGGCAGGTAGGTGGCCTTCTGCTCGGGCGTGCCGTGCGCATGCAGCGCCTCATAGGCGCCGTGGCTCAGGCCGGGATACATGGTCCAGGCCTGGTTGGCCGAGTTCATCATCTCGTACATGAACTGGTTGACCAGCACCGGCAGGCCCTGGCCGCCGTACTCCGGATCGCAGGAGAGCGCGGGCCAGCCGCCCTCGACGTACTGCGCGTAGGCTTCCTTGAAGCCCTTGGGCGCCTTCACCTCNTGGGTGGTCTTGTCCAGCGTGCAGCCTTCCAGGTCGCCCGACAGGTTGATCGGGGCCAGCACCTCGGCGGCGAACTTGCCGCCCTCTTCCAGCACCGCGTTGATGGTGTCCTCGTCGACCTCGGCNTGCGCGGGCAGCAGCTTCAGTTCGTCGACCGCGTGCAGCAGCTCGTGCAGCACGAACTGCATGTCGCGCAGGGGCGGGTTGTACTGGGGCATGAGGACTCTCCTGAGAATGGTTCTGGAAGGGATCGGAAGATCGACGGATCGAAAGACCGGAAAGGGCTCGCGCCGCTCAGCCGCGCTTGCGGCCGCTGGCCGCGCTCGCCGGAGCGGTGGGAGGGGTCGTCTGCCGCGCCTGGGCATCGGCCTTGCGGCCGGCCGGCGTGGCGAAGCTGTCGAGGATGCGCTCCAGGCCCGTGCGGGCCCGCGCCAGCGCGCCGGGGCTGCGCAGGAAGCGCGCGTCGTGATGCAGCGAGAGGATCAGGCCGTGCATCTCGAACAGCACCTGGTCNGGATCGGCGTCCGGCGCCAGATGACCGCATTCCTGCGCCAGCAGGATGGCCTTGCGGATCGCGGCGTGCCAGTCGCGCACCATGGCCACCAGCGCGTCGCGCACCGGGCCCGGCCGGTCGTCGAATTCCACCGCGCCGCTGATGTAGATGCAGCCCGAGTCCACTTCGACCGAGGTGCGGTGCACCCAGCGCTCGAACAGCGCGCGCANGCGCGGCAGGCCGCGCGGCTGGCGGATCGCGGAGAAGAANACTTCCTCTTCGAACTTGGCGTGATACTCGCGCACCACGGCGATCTGCAGTTCCTCGCGCGAGCCGAAATGCGCGAACACGCCGGACTTGCTCATCTTCGTCACATCGGCCAGCGCGCCGATGGACAGGCCCTCCAGCCCCATGTGCGAGGCCAGTCCCAGCGCCGCGTCCAGGATCGCGGCGCGCGTCTGGGCGCCCTTCTGGAGCGAGCGCGCGCCACGGCGCGCCACGGGCGTGGCGGGGGCGGCAGGCTTGGCGGCAGTGGCGGAGGTGGTGGACACGATGCCCGGAATAATAAAACGAACGATCGTTCTATTTTGATCAGTTCCGGGCGGGAATGGCAATCCTTGACCACCCTTTTTTAGTGGCGATGACCTAAAAAACTCGGCCGCTCACCAGGGCCCATCACCCTGCCGCCGATTCGCTTCAAGGGTTTACCCGAACCCGGCGCGATGAGCTTCTCTGCGACGCTGAGCGACTCGCGGGCGCCCGGCCAGTGACCTTCGGCAACGCCCGCTCGCCTGACGTCGGCATAGACTGACGCAAACAGGGAGCCGGAAGGATGCACAAGCCATCGAGTGGCGTGGTTCGAGTCCTGGTGTGCCGGGTGCAGTCCCGGCTCTGCGGCCTGCCGCTGGATGCGGTCGAGGAAACGCTGCGCCCGCAGCCGCTCAGGCCGCTGGCGGCGCCCGTCGTGCATGTGCCGGGCCTGGCGCGCATCCGCGGCGACTGGATCCCGGTGGTGGATCTGGCCGGCCTGCTCGGCATGAACGGCGCGGCCCCGGCGGCGCGCTACGTGATCGTGCGCACCGGCGGGCGCCGCGTCGCGCTCGCCGTGGCCGAGGTGCTCGGCCTGCATGAGCTTCCCGCTTCCGATCTGCGCGCCCTCCCCCCGCTGCTGCGCGATCGCGAGCATGGCGCGGTCGCCGCGCTGGCCGAACGCGACGACGAACTGGTGGCCGTGCTCGACCAGGGCCGGCTGCTGCCCGCTGAACTGCTCGGCCACGCCGCGGCGCCGCTGGCGCCGGCCCAGGCGGGAGCCGCCTCATGACGCGCGCGGGCCTGCCCGACGCCATGCCGCCGCCGCTTCTCTCGCGCCTGCGCGCGCTGCTCGCGGCGCGGCTGGGCCTGCAGTTCGACGAGCGTCAGGATGACCGCTTGAGCGCGGCGCTCGGACGTGCCGCCGGCGATGCGGGCCCGCAGCGCTTCCTGGATCAGATGGAACTGGCGCCGACGCGGGCCGGCCTGGACGCGCTCGCGGCCGAACTGACGGTGGGCGAGACCTTCTTCTTCCGCCACCCGGAGCANNTGGAGGCGCTGCGCGCCGAGCTGCTGCCNTCGCTGGTGCGCGGCCTGCCGCCCGGTGGCCGGCTGCGCGTGCTGTCCGCCGGCTGCGCCACCGGCGAGGAGGCCTACACGCTGGCGATCACGCTGCACCGCGCCGGGCTGCAGGCGCAGGGCATCGACTGGGAGGTGCTCGCGCTCGACGTGAACCCGCTAGCGCTGGCGCGCGCGGCGGCGGCGCGCTATGGCGAATGGAGCCTGCGCGCGACGCCGCCCGAGCAGCGCGACCTCTGGTTCCGGCGCGTCGGCGATCACGAGTGGACGCCGCTGCCGTCGATCCGCCAGCGGGTGCGGTTCGAGCTGCGCCAACTCGGCCAGCCCGACGCCGCGTTCTGGACGCCGGACCGCTTCGACGTCATCTTCTGCCGCAACGTGCTGATGTATCTGGAGCCGGCCGCGCTGCGGCAGGCGATCCGCCACCTGACCGGCTCGCTGACGGCGGGCGGCGCNCTGTTCCTGGGCCATGCCGAGACGCTGCGCGGCCAGAGCCAGGCGCGCGCGGCGGGCCTGGCNCTGCGGCAGTCGCACGGCTGCTTCTTCTACCGGCGCGAGAGCCCGGAGGCGCCGCCCGCCTGGCCCTTTCCCTGGGGTTCGCCCGGTCCCGCCGCGGAACACCCGCCGCCGCTGCCTGCCGCCGCGCCGCCGCCCGGACCGGCCGCTGCGCAGAGCGCGGACCAGGCCCTGCTCGACGAAGCGCTGCTGCTGGTCGAGGCCGGCCAGGTGGAGGACGGCCTGCGCGCCTGCGCGCGGCTGATCGCGCCGCGCACGCCGGCCGCGCTGCAAGCAGACGTGCTCTTCCTGCAGGGACTGGCGATGGAGGAGCGCGGCCAGTTGCCCGCCGCCGAATGGCATCACCAGCGCGCCGCGGCCAAGGACGCGGCGTTCGCGCTGCCGCACCTGCGGCTGGGACTGCTGGCACGGCGCCGCGGCGAGGTCGTCGCCGCGCGGCGTGAGCTGCGGCGCGCGCTCGAGCTGCTGGAGGGCGAGTCCACCGAGCGGCTGCGCCGCTTCGGTGGCGGCTTCGAACGCGATGACCTGCGGCGCCTGTGCCGCGACGAGATCCAGGAGGTCCGTTCATGACGGAAGCGACCCGCGCGCGGCTGCGCGACTGGCGCGAGGCCTTCGACCGCTCCTTCGCCGAGCCCTTGCGCCGGCGCGAGGACGAGGCCGCGCTCGACGTGCTGGGCATACGGATTGCCGGCGACCCGTTCGCCCTGAACTTGGCCGACCTGGCCGGACTGACGCCCGCCATGCCCCCCGCCCCTTATCCGGCCACCGCCCCGGGATTGCTCGGACTCGCCGGCCATCAGGGCCAGGTCTTGCCGCTCTACGACCTGCAGGCGCTGATCGGACGCGGTCCGGCGACGGCGCCGCGCTGGTGGGCGATCACGCGGGCCGCGCCGCTGGCGCTGGCCTTCGAGGGCTTCGACGGGCAGTGGCGCCTGTCGCCCGGCGACCGCCTGCAGCAGAGCGACGCCACCGGCACCGGCTGGGCCGTGCGCTGCGGCGGCGCGCTGCGGCCGCTGATCGAGCTCGAGGGGGTGATCGCCGCGATCGCGGGCGGCCAGCTCGACAGCGCGGCCTTCGCCGACCGTGACACAAGCACAACGACCGCCGGCCGCGCCGGCCGATGACAGGGAGCGAGCCATGTGGACCTTCGGAAGAAAGCTGGCGGTGGGATTCGCGTTGTCCTTCGCGCTGCTGATGCTGATCGGCGTGCTGGCCTATCGCGGCGTCGACGTGCTGGCGCAGAACAGCTACCAGGTCACCCGCACCCATGCGGCGGTGACCCACATCGGCGGGCTGCTCAGCCTGATGAAGGATGCCGAAACCTCGCAGCGCGGCTATCTGCTGACCGGCGAGGAGGGCTACCTCGAGCCCTACCGCAGCGCTCTCACGAGCTGCCCAAGCTGATCTCCGAACTCAAGCCGCTGCTGCGCGACAACCCGGCGCAGCAGGCGCGCTTCGAGCAGGCCAGCGCGATGATCGACGGCCTGATGGCGATGCACAAGGAGCGCATCGAGACCCGGCGCGGCGAAGGGCAGGAAGCCGCGATCCGCAACGTCAAGCTGGGCGAGGGCAAGCGCCGCATGGACGAGTTGCGCGCCGTGATCACCCAGATGGAGGATGAGGAGACCGACCTGCTGCGCGAGCGCGCCAGAGAGGTCGAGTCCACCGCCAACGGCGTGCGCCAGACCATCGTCTGGGGCACGGTGGCCGGTGCGCTGCTGGTGCTGGCGGCGGCGCTGACGCTCAGCCGCGCGCTGACCGGCCAGGTCGGCACGGCGGTCAAGCATGTGCAGCGCTCATCGGCCGAGCTGCAGGCGGCCGCGAATCAGCAGGCCGCCGGCGCGCGCGAGACGGCGACCTCGATGACCGAGATCTCGACCACGATCTCCGAGCTGCTGGCCACCTCGCGCCAGATCGCCGACAGCGCGCAGCGCGTGGTCGGCATCGCCGAGCAGACCGCCAGCTTCGCGCGTGGCGGCGACGGCACGCTGCAGGCCGCGCGCGAGACCATCGCCGCGATGCGGCGCCAGATCGATCTGGTGGTGGACCACATGCTGGACCTGGGCCGCAAGTCGCAGCAGATCGGCGTGGTGCTGGATCTGGTCGGCGAACTGGCCGAGCAGACCAACATCCTGGCGATCAACGCCACCATCGAGGCCACCGTGGCGGGCGACGCGGGGCGGCGCTTCAGCGTCGTGGCGGACGAGATCCGCAAGCTCGCCGACCGCATGACGGCATCGACCAAGGACATCCGCGTGCAGATCGACGACGTGCGCGGCGCGGTCAACACGACGGTGATGGCCACCGAGACCGGTTCCAAGGCCGTCGACGCGGGCGCGCGCCAGTTCGACGAGGTGGCCGCGACCTTTGGCCGCATCGCCGGCCTGGTGGTCACGACGATGGACGCGGCACGCGAGATCGAGCTGTCCACCAAGCAGCAGGCGACCGCGGTCGAGCAGCTCAACGTCGCGCTGTCCAACACCGCGCAGGCGTCGCGCGAGACCGAGGCCAGCTCCGGCCAGACCTCGCAGACCGCCACCGAGCTGGCCGAAATGTCGCGTGATCTGCTGCGACTCGTGCAGGCTCAGCCGACCTGAGCGGCCGCCCTTCCCTTCAACCCGACAGCGCGCGCCCGTGGCCAAGGACCCCTACCGCTTCTTCCGCGTCGAAGCCCGCGATCTGCTGCGGCAGATGAGCGAGGCCGTGCTCGCCGCCGAGCAGGGCTCCGTGCCCGACCTCGCGCCGCGGATGCTGCGCCTGGCCCACACGCTCAAGGGCGCGGCGAGCGTCGTGCGCCAGCCCGCGATCGCTGCGCAGGCGCATGCGATCGAGGACCTGCTCACGCCGCTGCGCGACAGCGGCGAAGCTCCCGACCGCGCCGGCATCGACGCGCTGCTGGCGCTGATCGACGCCGCCGGCGACGCGATCTCGGCCCTGGACGCGCCGGCGGCTTNGCCCGCGCTGGCGGCCGCGGGCCTCCCTTCNCCCCCTCTCCCCTCTTCCCCGGTTTCCGCGTCACCCGATGGACAAGCGGCCGCCGAGCCGTCGNCNCCGGCCGCNGGGCTCCCCGGTGANGAGCCCGGCGACGATCCCATCGCCGGCCTGCTGACCGTGCCGCAGCTGTTGCCNGAGGAACTCGACGGCCTGCTGGGCGACATCGCCCGCGCGCAGGGCCATCTCGTGCCCATCGAGCGCGCCGCGGCGCTGCTGCGCGAACTGCGCGGCACGCTCTCAGGCCAGCAGGAACTGCTCGCCGGCCCGCTGGCGCGCATCGAGGACCAGATCGAACGCGGCGTGCGCCAGCTTGCGCGCGAGCTCGTGGCGCTGCGCGATGACGCCGAACAGCTGCGGCTGCTGCCCGCGTCGCAGCTGTTCGCGCCGCTGCAACGCAGCGCACGCGACGCGGCGCGCTCGCAGGACAAGCAGGCGCGGCTGACCGGCTCGGGCGGCGACGTGAAGCTGGAGGCGGCGCTGCTGAACGCGGTCTCCGGCGCGCTGGTCCAGATGGTGCGCAACGCCGTTGCGCACGGCATCGAGACACCGGCCGAACGCGCCGCCGCCGGCAAGCCGCCACAGGGGCGGATCGAGCTGCGCATCGAGCGGCGCGGCCGCGACGTGCTGTTCTGCTGCGCCGATGACGGCGCCGGACTCGATCTGGACGCGCTGCGCCGCACCGCGGTCGACAAGGGCATCCCGGGCGCGGCGCGCCTGGACGACGACGCACTGATCGAGCGCCTGCTGCGCGGCGGCCTGAGCACCGCGCGGCGCGTGGACGCGCTCGCCGGGCGCGGGGTCGGCATGGACCTGGTGCGCGACACGGCGGACCGCCTNGGTGGCCGCCTGACACTGCGCAGCCGCCGCGGCGAAGGCACGACGGTGGAGCTCTGCGTGCCGCTGCAACTGGCGGCGCTGCGCGCGATCCGCGTCTGCGCCGGCGCGATGTCGGCGTGGGTGCCGCTGGATGCCGTCGAGTGCGTGCTGCAGCGGCCCGTGCTGAACGGCTCGCACGTCGCCGTGGACGACGAGCTGCTGCCCCATCTGTCGCTGGCCGATGCGCTGCGTCCCGGCGATCCGCCCTCGCCGCCGCGCTCCGCCCTCGTGCTGCGCGCCGGCGGACAGCGGGCGGCGCTGGGCGTCGACTCGCTCGACGGCGTGACCAGTGTCGTGCTGCGGCCGCCGCCGGCGCTGCTGCCGCCCTCGCCGCTGATCGCCGGGCTCGCGCTGGACGCGGCGCGGCAGCCGGTGCCGGTGCTGGCGCCGGACGGCCTGGTCGCCGCCGCGCGCAACGCCCGGCCCCGCGCGNCGCCGCCGCCGCCGCGCACCGGCACCATCCTGGTCATCGACGACTCGCTGACCACCCGCATGCTCGAGCAGAGCATCCTCGAAGCCGCTGGCTACCGCGTGCACATGGCTGCCTCCGCCGAGGACGGCCTCGAGGCCGCGCGCCGGGAGCGCTACGCGCTCATCCTCGTCGACGTCGAGATGCCGGGCATGAGCGGCTTCGAATTCGTCGAGACCATTCGCGGCGACGCGTCGCTGCGCGACATCCCGGCGGTGCTGGTGACCTCGCGCAACGCGCCGGAGGACCTCGCGCGCGGCAAGTCCGCGGGCGCCGACGGCTACATCGTCAAGGGCGAGTTCGCGCAGAACGAGTTCCTCGCGCAGGTCGCGCGGCTGGTGGCGCGCTCGGCGCAGCCCGCGGCGGAGGGGGCGTCCGCATGAGCGGCNTCGGCGGCATCGGTGGCATCGGCGGGCTCGGNGGCGGCGCGCCCGCCGACCTGGCCGGCGCCAGAGCGGGGCGCCCGCTGCGGGTGCTGGTGGTCGAGGACTCGATCACCGTGCTGGCGCACATCCGCGAGGTGCTGGCCTCGCAGCCCGACATCGAGCTCGTTGGCGAGGCGCACGACGGTGCCCAGGCGGTGGCGCTGTGCCAGCGGCTGCGGCCCGACGTCGTGTCGATGGACATGATGCTGCCCGGCATGGACGGCCAGGCCGCGACCGAGGCCATCATGGCCCACTGCCCGACGCCGATCCTGATCGTGTCCTCGTCGACCAACCGGGGCGAGCTGCTGCGCACCTACGAGGCGCTGGCCGCCGGCGCCGTCGAGGTGCTGGAGAAGCCCACCGCCACCATGCCCGACGGCGAATGGGAGCGCCGCTACCTGACGCTGCTGCGGCTGGTGGCGCGCATCCGCGTGATCACGCATGTGCGGGCGCGCATCCCGGGCCGGTCCTCGGCGCGGCTGCCGCATGCGCCGCCGACGCCGCGCCGCGCGCTGCTGGCGCTGGGCGCCTCCACCGGCGGTCCGGGCGCGCTGATGAAGGTCTTGCAGACGCTGCCCGCGCCGGCGCCGCTGCCGGTGTTGATCGTCATGCACATCAACGCGGTGTTCAGCCGCGGCTTCGCGGAATGGCTGGACGCGCAGACGGCGCATCCGGTGCGCTACGCCCATGGGGGCGAGCGGCTGCACGAACTGGCCGGCCAGGTGCTGCTGGCGCCGCCGGACTCGCACCTGGTGCTGCAGTCCGGCCAGCTGCAGCTCAGCCATGCGCCGCCGCGGCACTCGTGCCGGCCGTCGGTGGATGTGCTGTTCGAGTCGCTGGCCACGGAGATCGGCAGCGGCGTCGCGGCGGCGCTGCTGACCGGCATGGGACGCGACGGGGCGCAAGGCCTGCTCGCGATCCGGCGCGCGGGAGGCGCCACGCTGGCGCAGGACGAAGCCAGTTCGATGGTCTATGGCATGCCGCGCGAAGCCGCCCAGCTGGGCGCCGCCGAGCGCGTGCTGCCGTTGGCCGACATCGGCCCCGCCCTGATGGGCTTGAGCGGTATGGCCTGGGGAGGAGCCCATTCATGAACAAGAGAACTTTCATCGTCGAGGACAGCCTGACGGTCCGGATGGACCTGCGCGAGGCGCTGGAGGACGCCGGCTTCGACTGCGTCGAATGCGCCTCGCTGGCGCAGGCCCGGGCCGCGCTGGCCGGCGGCGTGCCGGCCCTGGTGCTGCTGGACAACCTGCTGCCGGACGGCGACGGCGCCGCCTGGCTGCCCGAGCTGCGCGCCGCGCCCCAGGGCGCCGAGTGCGTGGTGCTGATCCTGTCCAACGCATCGCAGGCCAGCGACCGGCTGCGCGGCCTGGCCCANGGCGCCGACGAGTACGTGGGCAAGCCCTACGACCGCGTCTACGTCGTCGACCGCGCGCGCGAGCTGGTGCGCCAGCGCCAGGCGCGGATGGTGCCGGCGCCGCACGCGGCCACGGTGCTGCTGATCGACGACAGCGAGACCTTCCGCGAGGCGCTGCGCGACGCGCTCGAGCCGCAGGGCTACGGCATCCACATGGCCGCGCATGGCGAGGAGGGATTGCGCCAGGCCGCCGCGCTGCGGCCCAACGCGGTGATCGTCGACCAGCACATGCCCGGCATCGATGGCGCGGCGGTGATACGCCGGCTGCGCCTGGATCCGGCGCTGCGCCACACGCCCTGCCTGCTGCTCACCGCCGACGAAGGGCCCGAGGCGGAGCTGCGCGCGCTGGAGGCCGGCGCCGATGCGTTCGCGCGCAAGCAGGACGACGTCGACCTGATCCTGGCGCGCGTCGCCGCGATGCTGCGCAGCGCCGCGGCCAGTCTGCCCGAGCAGGGCGCGAGCCTGCTCGGCCCCAAGCGCCTGCTGCTGGTGGACGACAGCGCCAATGTGCTGGCCGAGCTCGGCGCGACGCTGCGCGACGACGGCTTCGACGTGATCGCGGCCGGCAATGGCGAGCAGGCGCTGGAGCTGCTCGCGGTGCAGACCGTGGACGCGGTGCTGCTGGACGTGCAGATGCCGGGCATCGGCGGCCTGGAGACCTGCCGCCGGATCAAGTCCGCGCCGGCGCTGCGCGACATCCCGGTGCTGCTGCTCACGGCCTTCGAGGGGCGCGCGTCGATGCTGGCGGGCCTGGAGGCCGGCGCCGACGATTACGTCGTCAAGGCCAATGGCGAGGTCGAGCTGCTCAAGGCGCGGCTGCGCGCGCAGTTGCGCCGCAAGCAGTTCGAGGACGAGGCGCGCCGCGTCCATGCCGAGCTGCACAACAGCGCGATGGAGGCCGCCGAAGCGCGCGCCGCGCGCAACCTCGCCGACAGCCGCGCCGAGTTGCTGGCCGCGCTGCAGCAGCGCAATGACGCGCTGGAGCAGCTCAACGCGGAGCTCAGCCGGGCCAGCAGCGCCAAGACGGCCTTCCTGTCGACGATGTCGCACGAGCTGCGCACGCCGCTGAACGCGGTGATCGGCTTCGCGCAGCTGATGCGCGACGGCGCCGCCGGACCGGTCAGCGAGCGCCAGGCCGAGTTCTGCAACCACATCCACAACGCGGGCCAGCATCTGCTCTCGCTGGTCAACGACCTGCTGGACATGGCCAAGATCGAGGCGGGGCGCGTCGATCTCGACATCGAGCCGGTCGATCTGGACGAGCTGCTGCGCGACGCGCTGACCATCGTGCAGGAACGCGCGCGGCTGAACCGCGTCGAGATGAGCTTCTTCGGCGTCGGCGCCGGCCAGCGGGTGTGCGTGGACCGGCGGCGGCTGCGGCAGATCATCTACAACCTGCTGTCCAACGCCGCGAAGTTCACGCCCAGGGCCGGCCACATCCGGCTTGAGGCGCGGCGCGTGCCGCGGGCCCGCGCGCGCGAGGCGCTGCCGGGGTTCCCGTCGGGACGGCGCACCGACCTGCCCGAGAGCGACTTCAGCGAGTTCGTCCAGATCAGCGTCACCGACGATGGCATCGGCATTCCGCCGGAGGGGCTCGAGAAGCTGTTCCAGCCCTTCAACCAGATCCGCAACGTGATGACGCACAAGGTCGAGGGCACCGGCCTGGGCCTGGCGACGGTGGCGCGGCTGGTGCAGCTGCACGGCGGCGCGGTGGCGGTGAGCAGCCAGCCCGAGAAGGGCAGCTGCTTCACCTGCTGGCTGCCGTGGCGTGAGCCGGTGATCCCCGACGTCATCCTGCCGGACGAGGCCGGCGCNCGGCCGCTGGCGCTGGTCATCGAGCACAACCAGCAGGCGGCGGCGCTGATGGAGACGCAGCTGAANGCGGCGGGCTTTCGCGTGCGGCATGTCGACTCGGCGGAGGCGGCGCTGGAGCTCGCGCACCAGCTGCGGCCGGACCTGATCACGCTGGAGGTCAACCTGCCGGGGCTCGATGGCTGGGAGCTGCTGTCGCGGCTGAAGAACCTGCCGGGCTGGGCGCACATCCCGGTGGTGGTGGTGTCGGTGGACGCGGGCCAGGAGGTGGCGCTGTCGCTGGGCGCGTCGGCGGTGCTGCACAAGCCGGTGTCGCGCAAGGCGCTCAGCAAGGAACTGGAGATGCTCGGCTTCAAGCCGACCGCGACGCGCAAATTCCTGGTGCTGGCGATCAGCGACGCGCCGGGCGATCTGCAGTCGCTCAGCGCGCACCTGTCGCAGCCCGGCTTCTCGGTGCTGCGGGCGACCGGCGGCAAGGAGGGCATCGAGCTGGCGCGGCGCCATGTGCCCGACCTGATCGTGCTGGATCTGCTGATGGCGGAGGTCGATGGCATCGGCGTCGTCGAGGCGCTGCAGCGCGATCCGCTGACGGCGGCGATCCCGGTGATCGTCGTGGCGGCGTCGCAGCTGACACCGCGCGACCGCGAGCTGCTGAACCGCCACGTGCAGCGCGCGACGCGCGATCCGGCCGCCGCGCCGGTGGCCAATGGCGCGAATGGCACGCCGGTGCCCGCGCCGGGCGTGCGCGCGCCGACGGGCCCGCAGGGGCATTTCATGGACGAGGTCAAGCGCGCGATCAGCCGTACGAGCTGGGGCGAACTCGATCCGCTGGATGACTGACCTCGCGCGGCGAGGAGGACGCGACCGAACGATGCAAGCGAATGCGACACCTTTGACCGTGGTCCTCGTCGAGGACTCCTTCACCATCCGGCGCCAGTTGCTGCAGCGGCTCGACGCGGTGCCGGGACTGCGCGTGGTCGGCGAGGCCGCGGACGAGACGACCGCGCTGGCGCTGGTCGATCACCTGAAGCCATCGGCGGTGCTGCTGGACCTGTCGCTGGCGCAGGGCGGCTCCGGCATCGCGGTGCTCAAGACGCTGCGGCGCCAGGGCTATGGCGGACAGGTGCACGTGCTGTCGCATCAGACCGAGGCGTATCGCGCCGCGGTCCTGGCGGCGGGGGCAAACGGGTTTTTCGACAAGGCCGAGGAACTCGACGAGATGCTGCGGCAGTTGACCGGCCAGCCGGAAGTGCCGGTGCCGGCGCCGCTCGACGCGGCGGCACTGCGCGAGCAGCTCGACCAGACGGTGAAGCTGGCGATGCGCGATGGCGGCGAGGTCGTCGTGCATGTGATCGCCGGCCGCGCCGAGGAACTGCCGCCGCTGGCGGCGCAGTTGATCGCCGCTGTCGACAGCGGCGATCTGGTCGGCTGGGTNCATCCGGNCGCGGCGGACCGGCTNTGCGTCGTGCAGGTCGACGGCGAGGACACGCCCTCGCTGCGGGAGCGGCTCGACGTGCTGGCGCCGGACGTGCGGATCGGCCGCGCGCGGCTGCCGGAGGACGCGCTCTCCAGTGGCGGGCTGGTGGCGCTGGCGGAACTGCGGGCGCTGGGCAAGCTGCCCTCGTGAGGCGTGACGCGGCCGAGACACCTGGACTGAGCCGAAGGAAGCAGTTCGGAATGGGGATACGCCGGGTTGAACCTTGGCCCATGGGCGCCTATCGTCGGCGAACAGCCTGAATATCGTCTCGGCGGCGCCACCGTGCGCGGCTGGCACTTGAGTTGCCCCCTGCGACTGGATTACCCTTTGTCGCTGGAGGTCATCGACCGTGGACGTTCTGCAGCTGGACATCTCGGGCCGACCGCAGGCCTGGATCTCGACGAAGGAAGCAGCGGTGCTGTATGCCAGCGACGCGGTGGCGTGGACGCTGGGCGAGCCGTGCCACATCNTGCGCGGCGGCTTCCAGCGGCTGACGGGGNTGCAATCGCGGATCGAGCTGCATCCGATCGTCGCGGTGCGCGGCGCGATCCCGAGCCGCGCCTGGCGCCAGGCGCCGGCGCTGTCCAACTTCAAGCTNTTCGCGCGCGACCGGCATGTCTGCGCNTANTGCGGCCACCGCTTCCATCCCGACCAGNTGACGCGCGAGCACATCCAGCCGGTNTCGCGCCGCGGGCAGGACTCGTGGATGAACTGCATCACCGCCTGCCGCGCGTGCAACGGCCGCAAGGGCAACCGCACGCCGGAAGAGGCACGCATGTCGCTGCTCTATCTCCCGTACGTGCCCAGCCTGCACGAGGACATGATCCTGCGCGGCCGGCGCATCCTGGCCGACCAGATGGAGTTCCTGCTGGCGAGCGTGCCGAANTCGTCGAGGTTGTATGCGTCGTAGCAGCCCGCCACGCCATGCCCGTCGCGCCGTAACCGCTTGACCGCGCTGCCATCGCAGTCGTTCGGCGGTCTTAAGGGGCGTCAAAGCGGGCTCCGGTAGAGTC
>Ga0055531_10001986_pt1 | contig 14211 bp, 10 predicted proteins | sample AraplaCvi_mCL_r2_FD_55008 | JGI IMG/M metagenome (GOLD analysis project Ga0055531, IMG submission 55008) | Arabidopsis root microbial communities from North Carolina, USA - plate scrape MF_Cvi_mCL_r2 | ecosystem: Host-associated > Plants > Roots > Endosphere | place: USA: North Carolina...
GAAACACCGGACGGCGTGCGGGCATTATCCTCCAGCACGTAGAACTGGTCCTCGCCGGTGCGCACGATGTCGGTGCCGACGATATGGGTGTAGACGCCGCCGGGCGGCTTGAAGCCGATCATTTCCGGCAGGAAGGCGACGTTCCTCTCGATCAGCTCGCGGGGGATGCGGCCTGCCTTGATGATCTCCTGCTTGTGGTAGATGTCGTCGAGAAAGGCATTGAGCGCCAGGACCCGCTGCTCGATGCCCTGCGCGAGCTTGCGCCATTCACGGGCAGAAATGATGCGGGGGATGATGTCGAAGGGGATGAGCTTTTCGGAACTGTCCGCGTGTCCGTAGACTGCGAAGGTGATGCCTGTCTTTCTGAATATGTTTTCCGCATCCTGGGTCTTGCGGATCAGGTGCGCAGCGTCCTGACTGGCATACCATTCGTGATAGGTCTTGTATGGCGGTCGCGGATTGTTGTCCGCAGTCAACATTTCATCAAATGCCAATGGCGCGTTCCCTTGTTTTCCTGCCATTTGAGTACAACGCTGAAGGCAATGCAAGAACTGTGCGCAATTGGCCGAAAAGAATTCTGCGCGGTGAAAAAAGCGAGGTTCGAACCGTCCCGCGCCAATAGATGCGCCGATTCAGGCGCTCGGCAAGCTCCCCGCTTCGGGACGAGCTGGAACGGCCTTCTGCCCTGAAAAACATCAGCTGCCCAAGCTCTGTTCAAATGCTGCCGGCCGGCATCCATTCAGCCCGCTGTTTGCGGGAGGGGCGGGGCCCGGGAAACCGCCGAATCTGCTGCTTGACAGAATTTCGGCTGTTCCGCATAAAGACCCCGGACGTGCGAAAGTCACGGCCCGGTAGGTAGTCCGGGTGGCGCTTTGCGTTCGTATAAGGGTTCGCTCATGGTGAGCGGGCACATCCTGTACGTCCTTTTCCGATGGCGGAAGAGGAGCGTCCCATGCCTAAGCTGAAAGTTATTGTCGTCGGTGCCGGCCTCGGCGGTCTTTGCCTTGCTCAGATGCTGCGTCGCGCCGATATCGAGGTTGAAATCTTCGAACGCGATGCCGGCCCCTGGGCCCGCCAGCAGGGTTATCGCCTGCATATCGATCGGGATGGGGTGAATGCCCTCAGGGAAGTCCTGCCCGACGATCTCTACCGGCTGTTCGAAGCGACCGCGATGCGGCCCTTGCCGTTCACGACGATCGTCGATACGGGCCTGAAGGAATTGCGGCGGATGCCGAGTGGCGGCCCGGACAGGGCGCCGCGGCACTGGCTTGCGGAGGGCGATCCGCAGCATGTCAATGTCGATCGCACCACCTTGCGGCATATTCTTCTGACCGGGCTGCAGGATGTCTGCCGCTTCGGCGCCCGGATGCTGCGTTATGAAACGGATGCCGAAGGGGTGACCGCCGTGTTTTCCGACGGCAGCACCGCGCGGGGAGACATTCTGGTCGGTGCCGACGGGATACGCTCCGCGGTGCGGCGGCAACGCCTCCCCGAGGCGCGGATCGTGGATACCGGAGTGCGCGCCATCTACGGCCGCATTCCGATCGAGCGGGTTCGCCACCTGCTGCCCGGGCAGGTTCTGGGTGACGTCTTCACTGTCGCGTCCGACGATCGCCGGGTGTTCTTCGGACTGGGGCCGGTGGTTTTCCCGAACCGTCCCGATGTCGCCTCCGGCCGGATCGCTCCGCAGGCGGGTCTTTCCAGCCAGGAGGACTATGTCGTCTGCATCGTCGGCGGTCGCCGGGAATATTTCCCCGGTGACGGTGCCATGCCGCGGGAGGCCGGCGGCCCGGCGCTTCAGGCGCTTTCGATCGGGATGCTGGATGACTGGCCGGAGGCGGCCGGGACTATCCTTGCCCACGGAGATCCGTCCTCCTTCTTCGCGATCGAGATGCACACGAGCGTGCCATGCGATCTCGAGGAGACTTTTCGCGTGACGCTTCTCGGGGATGCCGTCCATGCGATGACGCCGACGCTCGGACGAGGGGCAAACGTCGCCATGCGTGATGCGGCGCTGCTCGGACATGCGATCGTCGCCGTCGAGCGCGGCGAGGTCGGTCTTGCGCTTGCACTCAACGCCTATGAGCGGGAGATGACCGATTATGGTTTCAGCGTGGTGCGCGAGTCGGCTGCCATGGGGCAAAGGCTGATGGGGCAGGATCCGCTTCCGGCGCAACGATCGCACCGCGTCGCCTTTCTCAAGCGGCGTTCATTGCAGCCATCAGTTTTTCTGCTTTGACGCATGCCCGGACAGGCAATAAGCAGGCGGCTTCCTCCTAGAAACAGCGATGCCGGAAATGCCATCATGCTCGATCGTCTGGCTCCGGCCCTCTTCGTCCTCCTCTGGTCCACGGGCTGGATCGTCGCGAAATATGCGGCGAAACATGCCGATCCGCTGACGTTCCTGGCCGGGCGCCATGCGCTCGCCGCCGCGGCTTTTTTCGTCGTCTGCCTGATCGCCCGGGCGAAATGGCCGAGGAGCCGTGTCCAGATCGGGCACGCGATGTTCTCCGGCGTTTTCCTGCACGGGCTTTACCTTGCCGGCGTCTGGTATGCGATCGGGCAGGGCGTGCCGGCCGGCCTTTCCGGCATCATCGCCGGGCTGCAACCGCTCCTGACCGCCATGGTCGCGCCGCTTTTCCTCGGCGAGCGCCTCAAGCCCCTGCAGAAGGTCGGCCTGGCGCTCGGCTTCGCCGGCATTCTGCTCGCGATCTCGCCGCAGCTTCTCGACGTCTTCGAACGCGGGCTGGCCGGACTTGCGGTTCCGGTGCTGATCAACCTCGTCGCCATGACGTCGGTCACCTACGGCACGCTCTATCAGAAGCGCCACCTGCAGGAGGGCGACCTGTTCTCGATTGCCACGCTGCAATTCGTCGGCGCACTGGCCGTCACGATCCCGCTGGCGCTCGCTCTTGAAAACCTGCGCTTCGACTGGACCCACGAGGCGGTCTTCGCCATGGGCTGGTCGGTTTTCGGCCTGTCGATGGGCGCTGTCGGCCTGCTGCTCTACCTCATCCGCCGCGGGCAGGTGTCGCGTGCCGCCTCGCTCATCTATCTGATGCCGCCGGTCGTGGCGATCGAGGCGGCCATCCTGTTCGGCGAACCGCTGACCTGGCCGATGATCGTCGGCACGGTGATCGTGGTCGCAGGCGTCTACATGGTGAACCGGAAGGCTTGAGGGCGTTTTTCGCCCGGTCAGGAAACGGGTGTCGGCGGGAGCCGGGCAGTCATAGACAGCGGATGTAAACCCAACAGGAGCTACATCATGCTGACCAACAAGGTTGCCATCGTCACCGGCGCATCCAGCGGCATCGGCCGCGCCGCCGCCCTTCTTTTCGCCCGGGAGGGCGCGGCTGTCGTTGCCAATGCGCGAGGCGAGGCAGAACTGCTGAAGCTTGTTTCCGAGATCGAGGCGGCCGGCGGCCATGCGGTCGCCGTGGCGGGCGATGTCGCGGACGAGGAGACCCACCGGAGATTGCTCGACGCCGCGCTTGGCCGGTTCGGCGGTCTCGACATCGCCCTGAACAATGCCGGCACGGTCGGGCCCTACAAGCCGCTCGGGGAGGTGACGCGACAGGAGTGGCAGGACACCATGACCACGAACCTCACGAGCGCCTTCCTCGGTGCTCGCTCGCAGATCCCGGCCATGCTCGAACGCGGCGGCGGATCGATCATCTTCACCTCCACCTTCGTCGGCACCAGCGTCGGCATTCCCGGCATGGGCGCCTATGGCGCATCCAAGGCCGGAATCATGGGTCTGGTGAAGGGGATTACCGCCGACTACGGCGCGCGCGGCATACGCGCCAATGCGCTGCTGCCCGGCGGCACCGACACTCCTATGGCCGGCGATGCGGCACAGAAGGAATGGGCGGCGGGTCTGCACGCCCTCAAGCGTATCGCCCAGCCCGAGGAAATCGCCCGGGCGGCCTTTTCCTGGCAAGCCCGATGGCGAGCTTCGTGGCCGGGTCGGCGCTTTTTGCCGACGGAGGGAACGCCGCGGTCAAATGACAAAAAAAGAGGCCGCGTGAGCGGCCTCTTTCTCTTTGTTTTGTTGTGCTTACGCCGTTGTTTAGCTCTGCTTACGCCGGGCGGCGCTTGCGGCCCTGCTGGCCGCCGTTGCGGTTGTCGTTGCCGAACTTCACCGGGCCGCGGTTGTCGCCGTTTGCCGGGCGGGCCTGGCCGCCGTTATGCGCCTTGCGCTGGGCTCCCGGTTCATGGGCGCCGTGTGCCGCGTGGGCGGCCGGAGCACCATTGCCCTTGCGGTGGTCGTTGCGGGCCGGACGGCCTTCGCCGTTCTTCATCCCATCCTGGGGACCGAACTGCTTCTTGGCCGGGCGGAAATCCGACGTGGTCGCCAGGTCGTTGTCGGCTTCGAAGCGCGGAGCTTCCTCGCCGCGACGCTGGCCGCGGAAATCGTCATTGCGGCGGTTGTCGCGCTGCGGACGGTCACCATGGGGACGATCGCCGTGCGGGCGGGCCGGGCGTGCGGGGCGATCTCCACCCTCGGCGCCGTCGGCAGCGAAAAACGGCTTGCGGGCCGGACGTTCGCGACGCTCGGGACGGCCTTCGCCCTGCGGACGGCCTTCGCCGCCATGACCGCGACCCTGGCCATTGCCGCCACGGCCGCGATTTGCGCCGCCGCGGTTGTTGCCGCCGCCACGCGACGGACGGCCCATGCCTTCCGGACGCTGGCCGGATGCGGTGGTGATCTCGATGCCCATCAGCTTCTCGATATCGCGCAGCAGGCCGGTTTCGTCCGTGGCGCAGAAGGCGATGGCGATGCCGTCGCGGCCGGCACGCGCGGTACGGCCGATACGGTGCACGTAGGCGTCCGGCACTTCCGGCAGGTCGTAGTTGAAGACATGCGTGACGCCGGGAATATCGATGCCGCGGGCGGCGACGTCGGTCGCCACCAGAACGCGGATCTCGTTGTCACGGAAGGCCTTGAGGGCGCGTTCGCGCTGGCCCTGGCTCTTGTTGCCGTGGATCGAGGCGACCTTGAAGCCGACATGCTCGAGATGCTTGGAAAGCTTCTCGGCGCCGTGCTTGGTGCGCAGGAAAACCATGGCGCGGCCATCCGGGTTCTCTTCGAGCGACTTCTTGAGAAGATCGGTCTTGTCGTTCTTGCCGGCGACGAAATGGACGAACTGTTCGACCTTGTCGGCGGCCTTGCCCGGAGGCGTGACGGAGACCTGGACCGGATCCTTNAGGAAGTCGGCGGCAAGATCGGCGATCGCCTTCGGCATGGTGGCCGAGAAGAGCAGGGTCTGGCGGCGGGCCGGGACCATTTTCGAAATCTTGCGCAGGTCGTGGATGAAGCCGAGGTCGAGCATCTGGTCGGCTTCGTCGAGCACCAGGTAACGGACCGTCGTCAGGCCGATGGCGCGGCGGGCGACGAGGTCGAGCAGGCGGCCGGGGGTCGCGACGAGGATGTCGGTGCCTTTTTCAAGCTGCAGCTGCTGCTTGTTGATCGAAGCGCCGCCGACCACNGCATTGATCTTCAGCGGCGTGTTGCGGACATAGCTCTTCAGGTTGACAGCGATCTGGTTGACCAGTTCGCGGGTGGGCGCAAGGATAAGCGTCCGGGTGGTGCGGTTGTCGGGGCGCTTCTGCTCCTTGAGGAGCATTTCGATCAGGGGGAGACCGAAGGCGGCGGTCTTGCCGGTGCCGGTCTGGGCGAGGCCGATCATGTCGCGGCCTTCGAGAAGCTGGGGGATCGCCTGGGCCTGAATAGGGGTGGGCGTCTCGTAACCAAGCGCAAACAGGGTGGCTACGAGCTGCTTGGTGAGGCCAAGCTCATGGAAATTCGTCAAGTCGAATACCTTTTCGGGGCGCCAAAAGCGTATCGCCGGGCTGGCACCATGCCGTCCGGTCTGCCTTTGGCGTCAAGAACCCCGCGTGAAGTGGGAACTTGCAAGTTGGAAATTGCTCTCCAGCGCTTAAACCCTCCGGGATCGAGGGCGATCTATCTTTGCGCCTTGTTCCTTCTTCGCGGTTGTCTTTAAGACGCGGGGCCAACTCACGCGGCGGCCGGAAGGTGAAAGCTGAGGCGCATTTGGTGGTTTTCCGGGCAAAAGTCAAGCAGATGTTTCGCAATCGCGAAATGGAGCGGCCTTCGGGCGCGGTCCGAAACAGCGCCCGAANGCGATTTCAAATGCAAAGAGCCCGCCTCCGCCGGTGGCGGAAGCGGGCTCGATTTCATTTTTCGGATCCCCGATCAGCGNGAGCAGACCTCGACGCGATAGGGCTCGCCATAACGGTTGCGGCGCCATTCGAGTTCGCAGACCGGCGGATAGTCGCGATAATAGGCGCGGCGGTAATAAACCGGCGGCGGGGGCGGGGGAGCGTAGTCGTANTCCGGCTCCACATATTCGGGCTCGGCATAGGCGGGCCGCTGCGATCCGGCGATGATCGCGCCGCCGATGATGCCGCCGGCAAGGCCTGCGGCCACGCCCGGCCAGACGTTGCGATGGTGGCGGTCGCGGGCTTCNGCCGCCGGAGCGGTCACCGTCAGGGCGCCCGCTACGGACAGTGCGACGAGGCCAAGTGATATCGTCTTTCTCAATGCCGACATGTTTTTTCCTTTCCCTTTTTGTCCTCAAGGGGTGCAGAAATGGTCGCGCCGAAACGCGGCAGATTGATGAAGACGATTTCCCAATAGTCTGAACGGACATTCAGCTTGGTGCCGCCTTCGGTTGATTTTCGTCAAGTCTGAGCAATCGCTAATGGATATTGCGGCGAAATCGTGGCGGCAATGTGGAAAAGACTTGACGCCGCCCTCTCTGCCTAAGTCTCGGATTTTGTGTTCCGATCGCGCTTCGGTCAGCCGCAGACGGCGCGGCAGGGACGAAGTTGAGAATGTCGGCATTCGACCTCAGGCTGTGGTCTCGGGTGAATGCCGGCGCCTATGATTGACAAATGCCAGAAATGACAAGTCATACTGTTTCAACAACACGATGTTAACACCCGCTATGGTGTTATCAGTCGATTGGGGAAAAACGAATCGAGCCGGGTATCGGCCGGCACGAAGGAGCGGGGGAAGGTGGACACCGAAAGCGAACTCTTGAAAACGGCATGCGCGCGGATCAACGATCTCGCCGAACCTGCCTTCATCAAGGACAGCGCCCTCAACTACGTGGCGGTAAACNCCGCCTATGCGCGCCTTTTCGGCCTGCATCCGAGCGACTTCGCGGGCAATACCAGCCGTGGCCTTGCAGGGGCGCCGGAAGATGCCGACCGCAAGGAAAAGGAATGCCGNGCGATCGTTTTCGGCACNGACGAGACGGCGCTCTGTTTCGACCGGTCCGGCGTCGTTCGCCACGAGATCAATATCGAGCGGTTCCTGACCGAAGACGACCATACCTATCTTTTCGGCGCGTTCGGAGCGATTCCGCGCATCGGCGCCGTTTCCGAGCCCAGGGACGTTGCCCCGCCCGCGGTTGCTGTGCGCGCCGTCGTCCCAGCCGGCGGGTCGCATACCGGAAGTGCAAGGCCCGTCGCGCCGTTTTCGCCGTTCAACAATGCCCTTCTCGACGATGCCCTCGACATGCTCGAAATGGGCATAGGCATCTACGACAAGCATAACGTTCTGCTCTACTGCAACTCGCAGCTCATCAACCATTTCGAGTCGATCTCGATCGACGTCCAGCCGGGCATCACGCTCAGGGACATCCTCGGATTCGCCTACGATCGCCGTCACCGGGTGTCGCCGGCGAGTTTCGGCCCCGATGCTCCTGACAAGGAGGCATGGATTGCCGAGCGAATGAAGCCGTTCGACCTTCCCTATTCGGAAAGCACCGACCAGCTTTCGGACGGGCGCTGGCTGCGCAGCATCAACAAGCGCCTCGAAAACGGCCTGCTGATCGCCATCCGCCACGACGTGACGGAATTCAAGGAGCAGGAAATGCTCCTGCGCGCCCATGTCTCGGAAACGGACCTGTTTCGCGCCGTGCTCGAAGACCTGCCGGTGCCGGTGTTCGTGCGTAACAGCGACCGCCAGCTCACCTATGCCAACGCCGCCTACGAGGCGATGCTCGGCAAGCCCAGGACCCATTTCCTAGGCAAGACCGAAACGGAAATGTTCCCCGGCGCGGCCGATCGTTTCCGTCTCGAAAACGACCGCGTGATGATGGGCGAGGATATCGAGAAGTCGGAGGAGATCACCTTCCCCGACGGATCGATCGTGCCGGTCATCACGCATCTGCGCCGGGTGACCACCAATGACGGCGCGCACAATCTCGTCGGTTCGCGCATGGACGTCTCCCTCATCAAGGAGGCGCAGAACAAGGCGGAGAAGATGGGCAAGGATCTGCAGACGATCCTGCACGCCATGCCTGTCGGCGTGGCGATCCTCGACGCGCAGTTCCTGTTCGAATACGCCAACCCGGCCTTCTATGCCTTCTGGGATGCCGGAGAGCAGTTCGAGCTGCCGGGGCGTTCCTACCGGGATTTTCTGAAAGTCAATTTCGACCACGGCATCTACAGCGGCTCGACGCGCAGCTTCGAGGAGATCTACCAGGAGCGCATCGCCGCCCTGACCGACGGCCAGGAACGGCCGCCGATCGAGGTGAAAAGCCGCAACGGCCTGGTGATCGTGATTTCCGGCACCCAGCTTTCCGGCGGAAAGATCCTGCTGAGCTACATGGACATCACCGCCGTGCGCAAGCGCGAGCAGGAGATCCAGGAAGCCCGCGCCGCGCTGGAAGCCCACGGCGCGCTGATGCGCGACGCGACGAGCGCCATGTCGCAAGGCCTGCTCATCCTGCATGACGGCGAGATCATCTTCTCCAACGACGCGCTGCCGGCCATGCTCGACATGCCGGCCGAGATGGTGGGCGCCGGATGCCTGTGGCGCGATCTCTTCCGCTATTGCGCAAGGCGCGGCGATCTCGGCACGCCCGAGGAGGCGGTCGCGACGCTCAAAGCCTGGGAGGATAACGTCGCTGCCGGCAAGCCGGTATTCGCCGCCTTCCGCATCGAGGGCGCCAAGTGGATCCATGTCGAGGCCAAGCTGACTGGCAGCGACCATTGGCTGGCGGTCTTCACCGACGTCACCGAGATGAAGAGCCGCGAGGAGGAGCTGACCCGTCTCCTGCAGCGCGCCGAGGCCGCCGACCGGGCGAAGTCGGAATTCCTCGCCAATATGAGCCATGAGATCCGCACCCCGATGAACGGCGTGCTCGGCATGGCCGAACTGCTTGCCAAGTCCAATCTCGACACCCGCCAGAAGACCTTCATCGACATCATCGTCAAGTCGGGCAACGCGCTCTTGACGATCATCAACGACATCCTCGACTTCTCCAAGATCGATGCCGGCCAGATGAAGCTGCGCAAGGCGCCGTTCGATCCGGTCGAGGCGATCGAGGACGTGGCGACGCTTCTGTCCTCCTCGGCCGCCGAAAAGGATATCGAGCTGATCGTGCGCGGCGACGCCTCGGTCCGCGAGACGGTGATGGGCGATGCCGGCCGTTTCCGCCAGATCATCACCAATCTCGTCGGCAATGCGGTGAAATTCACCGAAAAGGGACATGTCTTCATCGATCTGAGGTCGGAGGCGAAAGGCCCCCGCGAGATGATGCTGTCGATCCGCATCGAGGATACCGGGCTCGGGATTCCCGAGGAAAAGCTGAAATCGGTCTTCGAAAAATTCTCGCAGGTCGATACGTCCTCGACGCGCCGGCACGAGGGCACCGGGCTCGGGCTTGCGATCACCGCGGGCCTGACCGAGCTGTTCGGCGGTCATATCGACGTGACGAGCGAAGTCGGGCGCGGTTCGGTCTTCACCGTCCACCTGCCGTTCCAGGTGGTCAGCGAACGCAATATCCTGACGGCCCTGCCGATCAACACGAGCGGCGCGCGCATCCTCGTCGTCGACGACAATGCCGTGAACCGCCGCATCCTCACCGAACAGCTCAGCATGTGGGGTTTCGACACGGTGGCGGCCGAGAGCGGCGCCGAGGGGCTGGCGATCCTCACCGAGGCGGCCCGTATCGGCGTTTTCGTCGATGCGATCGTGCTCGACTACCACATGCCGGAGATGAACGGGCTCGATTTCGCAAGACACCTCAGGCGCGACCCGCGCTTCGACGGTACCGGCGTGGTTTTCCTCACGTCGATGGACATGGCCGGCGACGACAGCATGTTCGCCGCCCTCAACATCCAGGCGCATCTGATGAAGCCGGCGCGCGCCAACCTGTTGCGCAGCACGATCATCGATGTCGTCCGTTCGATCCGCACCAGGCGGCGGGCAATCGAGGCGGAGCAGGCGGCGGCCCGGCCGCAGGCGCAGCCGGTGGTGCAGGCCGTGGCTCCGGCCGCCGTCGCCGCGCCGTCGAGTTCCGTCCCGGTAATCGCCGAGGAACCGGCAGCCCCGGTCTCCACGCCTCCCATGCAGGCCGCACCGACGCTCGACGTGCTGGTGGCCGAGGACAACGAGGTCAACCAGATCGTCTTCACCCAGATCCTGCAGACGACCGGCTGGCTGTTCCAGATCGTCAAGAACGGCGCGGAAGCCGTCGAGGCGTGGAAGAAGCACGATCCGGCCGTGATCATCATGGACGTCTCGATGCCGGTCATGAACGGGCATCAGGCGACCCAGAAGATCCGTGAGCTCGAACAGGAGACGGGCACCCACACACCGATCATCGGCGTCACGGCGCATGCGCTCGAAAGTGACCGCGAGCTCTGCTTCCAGGTCGGCATGGACGATTATCTCTCGAAGCCGATCAGTCCCGAGGCGCTCGAGGCCAAGATCCGCAACTGGCTCGGCGGCGCGATCGTGAGTTCCGCCTCAAATTAGCGGGCAAGACCGTCAGTATCGCCTTTCCCGCGATGCCGCCCACGGCATGCCGGAAAGCGAGGGGCTGGAAAGCGAAGGGCCGGAAAGCGAGAGGCCGGAAATCGATGGGGCCGGGAGGGTGTCGGCCGTGATCCTCATCTGCACTCTGCCCGTCGTCGGGTGAAAGGCGATCCAGCGCGCCAGGTCGTCGCCCAGGCTGGCATCGACAAGCTTGATGCCTTCCTCCAGAAGAAAGCGCCTTGCGAAGGCCGCATTGAGAGATCCCGGATCGTAGCCGCTCGATTTGCGCGAGCGGCCGCCGAACAGCTTGGCGCGAAGATTTCGGCGTTCCGCGCCGAGGCTATAAAGATCGTCGACCAGCGCGCGCATGGCCGGCTCGCCATACCGTTCCGGGCGGTCGACGGTCTCCTGTCCGCCGCATGTCGGCAGGAGGAAATGGTTCAGTCCCCCGATGGCAACGAGAGGATCGTAGATGCAGGCCGAGACGCAGGAGCCGAGGACGGTCATCAGCACGACACCGGGGTCGCACGATACCGCGTACTGGCCGCCAATGACGTGCAGGGGTTGGAAGTCCATGAGGTTCATCTAATGCCCTAAATCCGTGTATGCCGACAGCAGCTTCCCGCAAAAGTATGAAGGTGCCGGGCTGAGAGGAAGGACCAAGAATGAGGGGCGAGAAATTCGGACTAGCCCAGTTTTCATAACTGGAAGCAGGTTTTTGGCATTTTTCGCGCGTCAATTGTGCCGGGTCGAACCTGCCGATGCGCCGATCCGGTGATCGCACGTCGGTGCGATCGGTTTTCCGTTCAGGAACCATTAAGCACGGGACGTGCATTGTCCGCGAATACCGAGCCCCTTCCTGCCGCTTTAGAGCGCGACTCGGTGGAAACGGAGACGCTTGCGATGAAGAAGATGATTGTCTCGGCGCTGATCCTGGCCGCTACCTGCACCAGCATCGTGTTGCCGGCCGGCGAAGCGGCGGCCCAGCAGTGGGACAGACACTACGACCGATATGACAGATATGACCGATACGACCGCCGTGGGCCTCCGCCGCGCAGACATCACAACAATACCGGTGCGGTGATCGCCGGCGGCCTGGCCGCAGGCGTCATCGGCGGCCTGATCGGCGGCGCAATCGCCAATGACGGCGGGCCGCGCTACATCGATCCGCCACCGCCGCCCCGGCCGCGCTGCTGGTACGAGGACCGCCGCGTGCGCAACGCCTATGACGGCGGCTGGCACATGGAAAGCCTGCGCGTCTGCCAATAGGCCGCCGCGTGACCCGATGGATGGCAGCCGGTCGTCAGGCCGGCTGTTCTGCGTCGGGTGACCCCTTTTGCGCCGGGTGACCGTTTCAGGATGCCGGCTTGATGCCGCACAACATCTCGCGCTTGCCCGCAAAACCTGGACGCCGCTCCACCACAAAGCCTGCCGCCTGAAGGTTTCGCCGTACGAAGCCGGCGGCGGCATAGGTGCCGAACGTGCCGCCGGGCAAGGTCCTGCCGTGGATCGCCTGCATGATTTCGGGCGACCACATGTCGGGATTGCGGGACGGCGCAAAGCCGTCGAGGAACCAGGCGTCGAAATCCGCCTCCGCCAGGGAAACGCCTTCGAGCGCCGGGCCGCAGACGACGGTGAGCCGGGTCTGGGTATCGGCCTCGATCACCACATGGCCGGCGGGCCCGTCAGGCCACGCCCCGACCAGCGCCTGCCGTTCCGCGTCGATCTCCGGCCAGCGGGCAAGCGCCCGATCGATCTCGTCGCGCTGCATCGGATAGAGCTCGAACGAGGTGAAATGCAGCTTTGCGCCGGGGGCGCGGAAAAGCTTCCATTGCCGCCAGGTCTCGCAGAAATTCAGGCCGGTGCCGAAGCCGAGTTCGCCTATCCGGAAATTCCGACGCCCTTCCCAGCGCTCCGGCAGGCCGTTGCCGGCCAGGAACGTGTGGCCGCATTCCAGCCGGCCGTCGGTGCGGCAATAAAAGTGATCGCCAAATTTCTGGGAATAGGGCATATCGCCCTCATGCCAATCCAGGGCCTGGGCATCGGGATTCTGGCTGTCGGTCGCACGAACTTCAGGATGACGATCACTCATGGGACATGCGGATAATCCTGCCGGCTTCGGCGGTCAATCTCATGTCCTTCCGTCATCCGCGGATCTCGTCATCGTCGGTGGCGGCGTCATGGGCCTGTGGGCGGCGGTCAAGGCCGAGCGTCTGGGTATCCGCACCCTGCTTGTCGATGCCGGCCCGCTGGGGCAGGGGGCGAGCGGCGGGCTGCTCGGCGCCCTGATGCCGCACATGCCGGACAAATGGAACGACAAGAAACAGTTCCAGTTCGATGCGCTCCTGTCGCTGGAAGACGAGATCGCCGAGCTTGAGGCCGAGACCGGCATGGCCTGCGGCTACCGCCGTTCAGGACGCCTGATCCCGCTGCCGAAGCCGCATCTGCGAAAGATCGCGCTCGGCCATTCGGCCGATGCCGAAGCGTGCTGGCGGCGCGGCGACCGGCGTTTCCACTGGCATGTGCTCGACCGTCCCCTGCAGAAGGGGTGGCCGGATGCCTCCTTTGCCGCGGCCGGATTGGTGCACGACACCTTTGCGGCCCGCGTATCGCCGCGCGGCCTGGTTTTAGCGCTTGCCGCCTTCCTTCGATCCGCGGGCCATGTGCAGGTCGTCGAGGGGATCGAGGCGGAGACGATCGACCCGGTATCGAATAGGATTATATTCCGCGGCGGCGGAAGCGTCGCGTTCGGGCACTGCATCGTCTCGGCCGGCCACCGATCCTTCCCGCTGCTTGAAGGGATTTCGCCACCCTATCCGCGTCTCATCGGCCAGCCGGTCAAGGGACAGGCGGCCCTGCTGAAGGCCGATATCGACCCCGCCCTGCCGGTGATCTTCCTGAACGGTCTTTATGTGGTCGCCCATGAGGGCGGCCATGTGGCGGTCGGCAGCACCAGCGAGGATGTGTTCGACGATCCGTCCTCGACCGATACCCAGCTCGACGACCTCATCTTGCGCGCCCGGGCACTGGTGCCGGCCCTGGCCAAGGCCCCTGTCGCCGAGCGCTGGGCGGGATTGAGGCCGAAGGCGATCGACCGCGATCCGATGGTCGGCCCGCATCCCGATCACGCCCGAGTGATTGCGCTCACAGGTGGTTTCAAGGTGAGTTTCGGCATCGCGCACAGGTTGGCGGATGCGGCGCTCAACGCCGTGAATGGCCGGGAAATGCGGCTTCCGTCGTCATTCACGCTCGCCAATCATCTGGCGGTCGCCTCGCGTTAAACGCGAGTTTTCGGCCCTCCGCGTCGTTATTCTGTCACGCAAATCACTTAACCCCCACCGCAGGGATTGTTGAGCAATGCGTAAAACAACGGGGTTGCTGAAAAGGACGTTCAGAAGGTGACGCATGCGCTA
>Ga0055531_10002006_pt1 | contig 14134 bp, 10 predicted proteins | sample AraplaCvi_mCL_r2_FD_55008 | JGI IMG/M metagenome (GOLD analysis project Ga0055531, IMG submission 55008) | Arabidopsis root microbial communities from North Carolina, USA - plate scrape MF_Cvi_mCL_r2 | ecosystem: Host-associated > Plants > Roots > Endosphere | place: USA: North Carolina...
GTCGGCGACGAGGCGCAAGTCGAGATCGAAGACGTTGCCCGCCCGGACAGGCGTGGCGGGCCTGACCGGACCGTTCGCGACCAGCTCGCTGCGCCGCCGGATCCCGGTCAGTTCGGGAATTTCGGCCGCGCCCTGACGGATGATCTCGTAACGCGCTTCGGGAATTTCCAGCCGCCCCTCGATCTTGGCGACCTGCGCGTTCCTGGTGATGGTGATGCGCCCCGTCGCGGTCGCCCCCAACGCATCGCTCTTGGCGAGTTGGGCGTTCTTGAAGTCTGCGGTCAGGCTCATCGGATAGCCGTTGGCCGCGGAGAGGCCGATGCGGCCCTGCGCGGTGACTGTCCCCTCGCCCGCGCGCCCGTTGGCTTCGTCAAGGATCAGCTCGTCGTCGGAGAAGCGGCCGACAATCCGCATGTTGGTGATCCGTGTGCCGTAAGTCTCGTTGCCATAGGCCAGATTCTCGCCGCGCACGACGCCGGTGAGATCCGGTTCGTGTACCCGTCCCGAGAAGTCAGCAGCGATGCCGATCGAGCCCGTCAGATGCTGGTTGCTGAGCCCCGCCAGCGAGAAGGGCACAGCCGCCGGGCCGTTATAGCGAATCCCGCCTGAGAGCGGCGCACCCATCAGTCGCTCGGTCCAGCTGCCGGCACCCGGCCCCAGCGGCCGTAGCGTGGCGACGACTCGGCCGATCGTCGTGGTCCCACGCTTGATCAGCGCGCGCGCATCGCCGCCATCGGGAAGCAATTTTGCGACGAGGCTGACATCGACCGGCGTCGATACGGTGGCAAGGCTCGAACGGGTGAAATCGTCGATCTCGAGCCGCGCATCGGCATTCGGGAACGCATCGGGCCTGGCCTGGGCGAAGTCGAGGCTTCCCGTCGCCGTCCCGCCCAGGCCGATGCCGGGCATGAATCCATTGACGAAAGCCAGGTCGAGCTTGTCGAGCCGCGCCTGGAGCGCAAGGCCGTCGCCATAAGTGCCGGCCAGCCGCAGGCTGCCCTGATCGAAATCGACCTGCGTCGGCAGCAGCCGATAGGTATCACCCGCAATAGCGACACGCGCGGGATTTACGGTGTGGAACCGGATGCCGCTCCCCTGCCCCTGCAGGGCCACCAGCCATTGCTGGGGCGAGAGCCGGGCGTTGGCCGCGATCTGGAAGGGAACACCGGAGGATCCGGTCGCGACTGCCTGCGCCGTGCCGCTGCCGCCCTGATAGTTCACCTTGGCACGCGCGGTCTTGAGGACGAACTGGCCGCTGCGGAGATTTGCGACCTGAACGTCAGCGACGATCTGCGGTGTTTCGGTCAATACGACATTGGCGGAGATCAGCGCCCGCCCGATGGTGAGCTCGGCATTGCCGGGAATCACTGCGTTGAGCGCGCGCGCCTCGATCTGCGCCGCCTGGTACCGGCCCTGCGCGGCGAGCTGGGCATTGCCGGTTACGCCCGAGCCCTGGAAGCGCAACTGGCCTGAAAAAGGTCCCGCCGCCGTCTGCTGGACGTTACCGGTGATATCCATGCCGGCGAAGCGCGCGCTCTCGATGTCGATGGCGAGCGTCCGCCCGTTGCGGACCAGGACATTGGCATTGAACGGACCGTAATTGGTGCCGCCGCTCGCGATGACTGCATATGCATTGCCGCGGCCGCGTATCCGCGCCTCGAGATCGACCAGCCCGACGCCCAGCCCCGGCTTCTTCGCGCGCAACAGAATCAGTGGCGCATTGAGCGTGCCGGACACGCGCGCGCTCAAAGGACCATAAGCGTTGGAGACACCGTCGGCGTTGATCAGGATCGGTCCGGCCGGATCATAGCGTCCCGATCCGCGCAGGATCCGGAACTGCGGCGCGCGCATGCGGATGTCCTCGACCGCGATCACTCCCGTGGGTCCGAGCGTGACACGCGCCGAGGCGACCGCATTGCCGCCGAGGAAATTGCGCACGCCGGAATTGGTGAGCCGCCGCGTTTCGGCAGCGACATGCCCGCGAATGCCCCAGCCGCCGTCACGCGCCGCGAAGAGCTCGGCGTCGGTCTTGAGATCGACGATCCCGACGCCGTTGACCGCATAATTGTTGATCCGGCCCTTGATGGCGCCGGTGTAGCGGCCCTTGCCCATGTCGGCGGCGATGATCGCAGTCGCATCGACGCGATCCGAGCGCAGGCGCAGATTGTCCGACAGGATCTGGTCGCCCGAGATGGCGAGGTCTCCCGCGACGGACAGGTTGGTCACCAATCCGCCAACCGCCGCGTTGAGGCCGGACACTCGCGCGGCGCGCGCGCGCACCGGAACGAGGATGCGATCGGCGTCGACGCGCGCTTTGCCCTCGGCATAAAGCCCTTCGACCACGGTCTCGCCGAAGCCGAGCGCCGCCGCGGTGATCTTGTAGTCGACCACCGGCCGGTTGAACGGCCCGTCCAGCGCCAGCGCGGCGCGCACCGATCGGCCGCGCAGATTGGGCGCGATCGCCCCGGGCGTGAGCAGCATCGCATCGACGTTGAGGTTGCCGAAGCGATTGTGGCCGAGATCGACCAGCCCCTTCGCCTCGACCGACAAGGCGCTCGATCGCAGCTTGAGCACTCCGTTCGCGGTGCGATCGGCCCAGACCGCGTCGAGCGCCACGTCGAGCCGCGGCGATGCCAGCCGCTCGACTGGACCCTGCATGTACACGCCCGGCCAGGTCGGCCCACGAAGCTGGAAGCGCCCGTTCTGCGCAGCGACCGTCAAGTCAGCGATCTTCTGCCCGCCCAGCGCCCCGGCGGCCTGCCCGCGCCAGTTCCGCCAGCTCCCGCGCCCGCCCAGATTGAACGTCAACGGCCGGTCCAGCCCGGCCAGGCCGGTGATGAAGCCCTTCACCGGCGCATTCATGCGCATGTCGATGTCGAGCTTGTTCTGCTCGGGCACCGCGTCGAGCCTGAGCGCGACCGTGTCGCCGCCCGCCACGCCCGGAGCGGCGATGGTCGCGGCGTCGGCAACGATCTGCGCACGGCCGCCGCTGATGTGTGCGCTGCCGCGCAGGCGCCCGAGATGGCGTTGCCCGCTGACCGCGGGATCGATGTCGATCCGGGCGACGTCCAGCTTCGCGATATCGATGTCGAGATCGGGCAGCAAAGGCGCCTTGGGATCGGTCGAGGGCTTGAGCGCGGGCATCCGCAGCAGCCGCACCTCGGGACTGGTAAGGCTGCGGATGTCGACATGATCGCGTAGATAGGCGAACGGCCGCCAGTCGACGGCGATCTGGGGCGAAGTGGCGAACACGCCTCTGGTGTCGCGGACCTGGACGTCGCGCAGGACCATCGCGCCGAAGAGAGATCCCTCGATCCGTCCGATCCGGAAGTTGAGCCCCGAGGCGAGTTCGAGCCGGTTGATCTGCCTGGTGACGAAGTCGCGCCCGGGCTGGGTGTTGATCCCGATGACGAGCACGCCCAGCGCCAGCACCACCACCCCGAGCGCGATCGCTCCCCATTTGACGACGCGTTGCCACGCCGGCCGGCGTTCCACGATCCGCTCGACCGGCGCCTCGGCCGTGTCGGGATCGGGGACCTCGGGCGGTTCGGTCGCCATCAGAAGGCCTGTCCGATCGAGATGTAGAGCGCGATCTTCGATTCGCCCGGCTTGCGGTTGATCGGCGTCGCCACGTCGACGCGCAACGGTCCGAAATTGGTGTAGACCCGCCCGCCGATGCCGGCGCCGAAGCGCATGTTCTGCAGCGTCGGATAGAGCCCTTCATAGACCTGCCCGGCATCGATGAAGGGCACGATCCCGTAATTGCCGAAGCGATAGCGTGCCTCGAGCGCGAATTCGTTGAGGCTGCGCCCGCCCACCGGCCGGCCGTCGGGCGAGCGCGGGCCGAGTTCCTGATAGCCGAAGCCGCGCACCGATCCGCCGCCGCCGGCATAATAACGCCGCGACGGTGGCAGATCGTTGCGCGCGATTCCCGGTATCGAGCCGACGCGCGCGCGCGCCGCGACGACGATGCTCGACGAAACCGGCCGGTAGACCGTGCCCTCCAGCATCAGCCGCGCATAGGGCCGCGCCGCGCCGCGCACCGATGTCTCGGGGCTGACATTGGCCTTGAGGCGGAAACCGCGCGTGGGGTTGAGCAGATTGTCCGACGCGTCATAGCCGACAAAGGTCGGCAACGCGGCGATCAGCCAGGTACCGCGATCGCGCGCGGCCTTATTGTAATTATACTGGTCCTCGTTCGAGCCGACGAGTTCGCCGCCATAGAAATAGGTCCAGCGCTTCTGCCAGATCGGCGTCGAATCGCGTGACCAGCGCACCGCGACCGATCCGGTGTAGGATTCGAACGCGGCATAATCCAAATGGTTGATCCCCGCCTGGATCTGGAAGGTCCGGTCGCGCAGGCCCGCGTTCGAACGGCGGAAAGTGCCGGTAAGCCCCTGTTCCTGCGTCCCCGCCACTGCGCTGGCGATCAGCGCGCCTTCGGGCGGGAACAGGTTGCGGTGAGTCCATGTCCCCTCCGCGCGAAGGCCCTGGCCGGTGCTGTAGCCTATTTCAGCGGCGAGCGTGCGCGGACGCCCCGCATTCTGCCGCACCTGCAAATTCACTATTTCCGTGCCGTCCGGCCCCGGCTTGCCGGTCTTCACCGGCTCGACCGACACCACCGAGAACAGGCTGGTCGCGATCAGCGCGTCGCGCAGATCGTCGACCTGGCGGCTGTCATAGATCTTGCCCGGCTTGTAGCGCCGCAGGATGTTGATGTGCTCCACATCGAACACCGGGCGCCGTCCCGTGGTGACGATCTCGCCGAACACGGCGCGGGGCCCCAGATCGACCGGCAACGTATAATCGCCGCGATGCGTCTCCTCATCGAGCAGGATGTCGCGGTCGCCGAGCTTGACGAAGGGATAGCCCTGCTGCGGCAGCCTCAGGCTCACATTCGCCTCCGCACCCTGCACGCGCTCCGCCTGGATCGGATCGCCGGGATTGAGGTTGAGCTCGCGGTCGAGCAGCCCGGGGGGAACGGTGGGCCCGCTGACGATCTCGATGTTGTTCAGACGATAGAGTTCGCCGGGCGTCGCGGTGATCGTCGCGCGGACATTGCCCGAATTTTTGGGGTTCTGCTCGATCGTCGAGATCGCGGTTCCGTCATAATAGCCCAGCGACTTCATCAGCCGCACCGCGAGCAGTTCGTCCTCCCGCGCTCGTGCCGCGACCATCGCGGCATTGGCGGCCTTGCCGTCGCCGTCCTCGAGCGCGGAAAGATCACGGAACCGGTCCTTGAGCCCGATCGCATCGAGCCCCTCGACTGCGGTCGTGTAGCGAATCGTAGTGACCTTCTCGTCGTCCAGGCCTTCGATCTTGACCGGTTCCACCTTGAACTCGGCGAGCGGCGTCAGCGGCTGGGCGAATTCGGGCGCCTCTGCGGCCGGCGGCGGAAAGCTCTCGATCTGATCGGTGACCGCACCCGGCGTCGGCTGCTGCACCGGCACGGGCTTGTTGAAGTCCTTCATCGGCTCGAGCGGCGCGTTGATGTCGTCGCTCAGCTTCGGCAGTGCCGCCTCGAATTCGGCGTCGGGGACGATCGTCCCATCCTGCGGCGTGGTCCCGGTGGTATCGCGCGGCGGCGAGACCGGCGCACCCTGCCCCGGCGTGGGATTGGCGATTTGCGCGCACGCCACGGCCGGCAGGAGCGCTGTCCCTGCCAGCGCGGCAACCCACACCGCTCTAACCCCTTTACGCACGCGCCTCCTCGGGAGCCGCGAACCCCGGCCCCTCTCTCTCGCCTCCGTAACGACCGATTGGGGCTTTGGCTCCCCCCAAGCGCGATTTGCGAGCAAATTCAGCGGCTAGCCGTGCTTTGCACGGGCGCGGAAGTGATGGAGCAGCGGCTCGGTATAGCCGTTGGGCTGAGCCACGCCTTCGAAGACCAGTGCGCGGGCGGCCTGGAAGGCGAGGCTCTCGTCCTCGCGCCCCGCCATCGGGCGGTACAGCGGGTCTCCGGCGTTCTGCGCGTCGACCTTCACCGCCATCCGCCGGAGCGCCGCCTCGACATCGCCGGCACTCGCCACATTGTGGAGCAGCCAGTTGGCGATGTGCTGCGATGAGATGCGCAGGGTGGCGCGATCCTCCATCAGCCCGACATCGTCGATATCGGGGACCTTGGAGCACCCCACCCCCTGATCGATCCAGCGCACGACATAGCCGAGGATGCCCTGGGCATTATTGTCGAGTTCATGCGCGACCTCCTCGGGCGACCAGTTGCGGCCCTGCGCGACCGGGATCGTCAGCAGCGGCGCGAGACCCGGGACCGGTTCCGCCGCGATTTCGCGCTGACGGGCGAACACGTCGGTGCGGTGGTAATGGAGCGCGTGCAGCGTCGCCGCGGTAGGCGACGGTACCCAGGCAGTGTTCGCGCCGGCCTGAGGATGGACGCTCTTTTGCGCGAGCATGTCGGCCATCCGGTCCGGCGCTGCCCACATCCCCTTGCCGATCTGCGCCTTGCCCGAGAGCCCGCAAGCGAGGCCGATACGGACGTTGCGGTCCTCATAAGCCTTGATCCAGGCCGACGCTTTCATCTCGGCCTTGGGCACCATCGGCCCGGCGCGCATGCTGGTGTGGATCTCGTCGCCCGTACGATCGAGGAAGCCGGTGTTGATGAAGGCGATGCGGTCCTTCACCGCGTGGATGCACGCCGCGAGATTTGCCGAGGTCCGACGCTCTTCGTCCATCACACCCACCTTGATCGTATGGCGCGGGAGACCGAGGAGATCCTCGACCGCGTCGAACAGCCGGTCCGTGAAGGCGCATTCCTCCGGACCATGCATCTTGGGTTTGACGATGTAGATCGAGCCCGCGCGGCTATTGCGGAAACGCCCGAGCCCGCGCAGATCGTAGAGCGCGATCAGGCTGGTGACGATCGCGTCGAGAATGCCCTCGGGCGCCTCCTGTCCGTCCGCGAGCAACACGGCGGGGGTCGTCATCAAATGTCCGACATTGCGAACGAACAGCAGCGATCGTCCGGGCAGGTCGCCACGGTCGGGGTTCAATTGGCGCGTGACGCTCCGCCCGTTCTTGTCGAACCGCTCTTCCAGATCGCCCTGCATCAGCCCGAGCCAATTGGCATAAGCTGCGACCTTGTCCTCGGCATCGACCGCCGCGACCGAATCTTCAAGGTCGACGATCGTGGTGAGTGCCGATTCGAGCCGCACGTCGGCAATCCCCGCCGGATCGTCGCGGCCGATCGGATGCATGCGATCGACCACCACTTCGATATGGAGACCGTTATTCCGAAAGAGGAAACCATTGTTCGATCGCCGAATCAGCTTCTCCGGTTCGCACAGAAACAGGTCGATCTCTTCTAACGAGACGACATCCGCCCAATCGATCGCGAGCGGCACGGCCTCATCGAGAAACGCCTTTGCTTTGGCGATCACCTCCGTCCCACGTTCGGGATCGTATCCGCCGGGCTTGGCGGCGCCCGGAAGCGCATCGGTGCCGTAGAGCGCATCGTACAGGCTGCCCCAGCGCGCATTGGCGGCGTTGAGCACGAAGCGCGCGTTGAGCGCAGGCACCACCAGCTGCGGCCCCGCCATCCGCGCGATCTCGTCGTCGACGTTCCGCGTGCCGATCGTGAAGGGCGCCGGTTCGGGAACGAGATAACCGATCTCGCGCAGGAACGCCTCCTGCGCGGCCGGATCGGCGGCGCGGCGCGGGTCCGCCGCACACCATGAATCGATCTGGGCCTGCAGAGCATCGCGCTTCGCCAGCAAGGCGCGATTCTCCGGCGCAAAACGCGCGAAAATCGCCGCCGCGCTCGCCCAGAACGCATCCGCCTCGATCGCCAGCCCCGGCAGCACGCGCGTCTCGACGAAGCGCGCGAGCACTTCGGCGACCTTCAGACCGGCGCGATCGAGATAAGCAGACATGAAAACTCCTCCAGCAACGTCACGGTGCCTGGGGAGGGCATGCGCGGAGTATCCGGCGCGCGGCCGCTAATCAACCCCGCGATCGAGCGCGATCGCCGCCGCCTCGATCCGTTCGAGCATCGCGCGCAATTGCTCGCGCTCCTGATCCGAAAGCGTCGCGAAGATCCGCGCCTCGAACTCCAGCGCCTTGGGCGCCACCTGTTCATACAACGCCCAGCCCTGTTGCGAGAGCGTCAACAGGTGCGAGCGCTGGTCTTCGGGATTGGCGCCGCGCTGGATCAATCCGCGCTCGGCCAGCGCAATCGCCGCGCGACTTACGGTCACCTTGTCCATCCGCGTCCGGCCGCAGAGCGCCTGCTGGCTCATCGCGCCGCCTTCGGCGAGCACCGCCACCAGCCGCCATTCGGGAATACGCAGTCCAAATAGAGTGCGATACGCAGTCGCCACCGCGTCCGACACGGTGTTGGACGCGATCGAGAGACGATAGGGCAGGAATTCGTCGAGCTTCAGCTTCTTCGCCATAGCCGCACCGTGCTGCCATATGCCGTTTGCTGCAAGTGACAACGTTGGCCGATTGCATTTTCTGCAATGGTACCGGTATCATTTCGCACTTGCAACATCACCCGCTGCACTGCAGAAAGATCAGGCCTTTCAGGCATCCTCTCCTAAAACTTTCAAACGGCCGTCCTTCGGGGCGGCCTTTTTTTTACTCGTCGTCCCGGCGCTGGAGCCGGTGCCATNGCTTGCGAGCGCCCANGCCGACGACAAATTCGAAAAGCCCGTAGGCGACGATGAGCCCGACGAGGACTAGGGCCGCGATCCACCGAAAGGGCTCCGGTGGACCGCCCAATCCGGAAAGGATTGCATCGATCATTTCATCTGCCGCTTGATCGTGGCTTGCGTCGCCTTGCCGTAGGGCGGCTTCATCCCCGCCAGCTTCGCCACGTCGAGCCGTGCCTGCTTGTAGATGCTGCGCGCGTGGCTGAAGGTCCGGAAACCCGCTTCGCCGTGATAGGCACCCGTCCCCGACGGGCCGATACCGCCGAAGGGCAATTCCTCCTGGCTGACATGGAAAATCACGTCGTCGAGCGTCACGCCGCCCGAGATCGTGCGATCCAGCACATGCCGCCGCTCCGCCACGTCGCTGCCGAAATAATAGAGTGCCAGCGGCCGGTCGCGCCGGTTCACTTCGGCGATCGCGTCGTCGATATGGGCGTAGCTGCGCATCGGCAGGACCGGCCCGAATATCTCCTCCTGCATCACCGTCATGTCGTCGGTAGCTCCGCGGATGATGTGGAGCGGCATTTTCCGGCTGTTCGAGCTCGCGAAATCCTCATTCGCCGGATTGACCGCGATCACCTCCGCCCCCTTGGCCCGCGCATCCTCGATCCAGTCGTGGAGCCGCGCATGGTGCCGGTCGTTGATCACCGCCGTATAATCCCGATTGTCGAGCAGGGTCGGGTACATCGCCGAAGCCGCGCCGGTCAGCCCGGCGATGACCTCCGCCTCCTTCTCCTCGGGGACCAGCATGTAATCGGGCGCGAGGCAGATCTGCCCGGCGTTGAGCATCTTGCCCATCACCACGCGCTCGGCCGCCTGTGCGACGTTCGCCGAACGCCCGACCACCACTGGCGATTTGCCGCCCAGCTCGAGCGTCACCGGCACGAGATTGTCCGCGGCGGCATGGAGGATGTGCTTCGCGATCCCGGTCGCGCCGGTGAACAGCAGATGGTCGAACGGAAGCTCGGCGAAAGCCTTGCCTATCTCCGGTCCGCCGCTGACGAAGGCAAGTTCCTCGGGCGCGAAATAGCGCGGCGCCAGTTCCTCGAACAGAGCGGCCACCACCGGGGTGAACTCGCTGGTCTTGACCATAGCGCGGTTGCCCGCGGCGAGCACTCCGGCGAGCGGGCTCATCACGAGGTTCACCGGGAAATTCCAAGGTGCGATGATGCCGACCACGCCCTTGGGCTGATATTCGATCCACGCGCGCCCACCGAGCAGTCCCAGCGGGAACATCGCCGGCTTGCGCTCGCTCCGCGACCAGCGCCCGACATGCTTGAGCGCATGTTTGAGCGGCCCCACTGATGCGGCGATGTCGGTGATCATCGATTGTTCGCGGCTGCGATGCCCGAAATCCTCGGAGAGCGCGTCGCAGAAGCGGCCGGCATTGTCGGCGATCATCGCGATCGCGCGCCTGAGCCGATCCTTGCGCGTCTCGACCGAAACAGGGAGCTCGGCCAAGAAGGCCGCACGCTGACGTTCGAGAATGTTCTTCATCGCATTTGTGTGATCCGAACCGGGCTCCTGCGCAAGCAGGAGCCCAGAGTCACAGGCGCATCGCTTCGTCACCCTGGATTCCTGCTTTCGCAGGAACACGGATTCGTGCGTTATGCCTGACTCAGCATTTGGCTAAGCCACACCAACCATGCGGCGGCGGCCAGCATCACCCCGAACGGCATCCGGTCTGTCCCGGTGACCTTGCGTCCCGCACTGACGAAGCCGAGCACCGCCGCCAGCCCGATCGACGCTCCGGCGAGCAGCACCATCGGCAGCGCCTGCCAGCCGAGCCAGCAGCCGATCGCCCCGAACAATTTAGGATCGCCGCCGCCCAGCCCCTGCCGCCCTCGGATCAGCCGATACGCCGCCGCGACCGCGGCCAGCGCGGCGTAACCACCGATACCGCCGATCAGCCGCGCGTCCATCGCCGGCGGGATGCCGAGCGCTCCTGTCGCCAGCCCCGCGGCGGCCAGCGATCCGGTGAGGAGGTTGGGCAGCCAGAATGCCGCAAGGTCCAGTGCCGCGAGCGCGAGCAGCAGCCATCCGAACACTGCACCGGCCACCCCGCCCGGGCCCGGCATGGCGACTCCCGCGGCGCCCCCGATCGCCAGCCCGAGCANTTCGGTAATCAGATGGCTGGGATGGATGGGCGCACCGCACCCCCGGCACCGCCCGCGCTGGAGTACGAAGCTCGCCACCGGCACCAGTTCCGTTCCGCCCAGTGCCTTGCCACACCCGTCGCATTCCGACCGTCCCCGCAGCGTTGACCGGCCTTTCGGCCAGCGAATCGCCACGGTGGCGATGAAGCTGCCGAAGACGAGCCCCAGCACGCCGAGCAATACCGGCCACAGCCAGGCGTCAATCGGCATCGCGTGGCGGCCGCTTGCGGATCAGGTAACGATAGACGCCGAACACGTTGATGCAGAACAATACGAGGTTCTGCGTCCAGAGTGGCTCGTCGTCGGAGAGGAAGGCGCCGCTGATCCAGCAGATGCTGGAAGCGACGAAGAGCGCGAAGCCCCAGCCNGTCACGCGCCGGCCGAGATCGAGCGANACCATGAAACAGGCGATGATGCCGCTGATCGAAGCTGCCCATTTGAGGATGTCGACGAGCGTCATTCGGGAGCTTTCCTGGGGCAGGGCGACGGCTTTTGCAAACCGTCGCACGGATCACTAGATCGCCCTCAACAATCGAGAGGAAAACAATGTCCGCCGACGATATCGTCATCGCCTCCTATGCCCGCACGCCGATGGGCAGCTTCCAGGGTTGCCTGACCGACGCCGGCGCGACCGACCTCGGCGCCACCGCAGTCGGCGCGGCAGTCGAGCGCGCGGGGCTGAAGGGCGATGCGATCGAGCGGATCTACATGGGCTGCGTCCTCCCTGCGGGCCTCGGCCAGGCGCCCGCCCGCCAGGCCGCGCTCAAGGCAGGACTGCCACATCATATCGAGGCGACGACGATCAACAAGATGTGCGGATCGGGGATGCAAGCGGCGATCATGGCCGCCGACGCGCTCGCCGCGGGCTCGGTCGACCTGCTCGTCGCGGGCGGGATGGAGAGCATGACCAACGCGCCCTATCTCTCGCTGCGTCACCGCGCCGGTGCGCGAATCGGCCACGACGTGCTCAAGGACCATATGTATCTGGACGGGCTAGAGGATGCCTATGAGCCGGGCCGGCTGATGGGCAGCTTCGCCGAGGAAACCGCGCAGGAATATCAGTTCACACGGGCAGCGCAGGACGAATTCGCGATCGCCTCGCTTCAACGCGCGCAGAAGGCGCAGCAATCGGGCGCGTTCGACCGCGAAATCGTCCCCGTCGAGGTCAAGGGCCGCAAGGGCGTTATCACAGTTACTTTCGACGAGCAGCCAGCGAAGGGCGACCTTGCGAAAATCCCGACGCTCAAGCCGGCTTTCTCGAAGGACGGCACGATCACCGCCGCCAACGCCTCGTCGATATCGGATGGCGCCGCGGCGCTGGTGATGACGCGGATGCACGTCGCCGACCGGCTCGGCCTCAATCCGGTAGCGCGCGTTGTCGCTCATGCCGCCCACGCCCACGCCCCCGCCCGCTTCACCACTGCCCCGGTGTTCGCGATGCGCAAGGCGCTGGAAAAGGCGGGATGGCAGATCGGTGACGTCGACTTGTTCGAAGTCAACGAGGCGTTCGCCTGCGTCGCGATGATCGCGATGCACGATCTCGGCATCTCCCACGACGTGCTCAATGTGCATGGCGGCGCCTGTGCGCTCGGTCACCCGATCGGTGCCAGCGGGGCGCGCGTGCTTGCCACCTTGCTTTCGGCGCTCGAGACCAACGGCCAGAAGCGCGGCCTCGCCTCGCTCTGCATCGGCGGCGGCGAAGCGACCGCGATGGCAGTGGAGCTGCTCGACTAGATCAGGCTTCGGGCTTCCGACCACTCACACTGGTCGCGCAGCCNAAGAAATGCTTGCTGAAGACTACCTCTAGCCCTTCGGCGCGCAGCATCTCGGCAATGCCCGAGGCATCCCCGAAACGCGTGCTGTAGGTGCCGATCAGCGCGAAATCCTGGGCGCCGCGAAGCAATAGCCGTTCGACAAGCGGCAATATCGTCTTGAGGTGGAGCAGATAGAGCGGCCGGAGCCACCAGCCCCTGGGATCCGACGCCTCGATCATCGCAAAGCTGCCGCCCGGCCGCAGCACTCGCGCGATCAAGGCGGCGAGCCGCATATGCTGACCGGCATCGAAGGTCTTCAACCCGAAGGTCGAGATCACAAAGTCCGCACTGTCATCGGGCAAATCGCTCGCCAGAACATCGTCTTCGATGAACCCGATATGATGCGCGCGGTGCCGGTGCAATCGCTCGATCGCGCGGGCATGCATGCCGGAGGAAATGTCGACAGCTGTGATCGGGCCGACTTCAGGGAAACGCTTGAGGAGATGCGGCCAAACCTCGCCCGTCCCAGCCATCAGATCGTAGCCGCTCGGGCCCGGCGGCTCCGGCAGCGCGGCGACGCATTGCCGCCGCCATCGCTCGGTGAAGCCCATTGAGCAAATCCAGCTGAACGCGATATATTTGCCCGAACAGCGATCGAACACGCCTTTGACGAAGGCGGGGTCATAGATGTCGCGGCTCACTTCAGCGCAGCACTTCGCCGGGCTCGACGCCCCAGATGTGCGACTGTTCGACATAACCGGTGCGGCCGCCCACATCGAAGCGGCACCAGTTATCCGCGCATTTGCTGATCGCCCCGACGACGCCGGGCTCGACCCGCCAGTTGATATGCGCATCGAGCTGTGGTGCGGAGCGCAGTTCGGTGACTCCACCCACCACGATCGCGGTGCGCCGCTCGTCGAGGAAGTTGCGCAGCATCCAGCCCTGCGTGCCGCCCGGATCCTCGACCTTGCGCCACTCGCCGTAGATATCGAGCACCTTGAGCGGCAGATCACGCCGCTTGTAGAGCCAGCTTACCGGATAGTTGCGCCCCGGGCCGGTGCGCAGATGGGCCTTGTCGACGTCGATCGACACCCAATAAGGCGGCTTGCGTTGCGCCGCGACGGGCACGGCCAGCCCCAGCGCCACGACGCTCAGCACCAGCCAGGTTGCAAGCCGCATTCGATCCCCCTTCGTCCTGTTCCCTGATAGTGCGAGCGGATACCACGCTTCAACCCGTTGACTGAGGCCTCGGCACCAGCCAATCCGCCCTGAATGGCACAGCCCGCGCGCCCTTCCCGTCCCCGGGTGACCGTCACCCGCGCATTGCCGCAGGCAATCGAGGCGCGCATGGCCGAATTGTTCGAGGCCGTGCTCAATGCCGACGATCGTCCGATGGACCGTGCCACGCTGGGCGCGGCAATGGCCGATGCCGATGTCTTCGTACCAACGGTGACCGACCGGATCGATGCGGAGCTGATCGCCGCCGCCCCCGATCGTCTCCGCCTGATCGCCAATTACGGCGCCGGCTTCGGCCATATCGACCTGAAGGCAGCGCGCG
>Ga0055531_10002015_pt1 | contig 14085 bp, 10 predicted proteins | sample AraplaCvi_mCL_r2_FD_55008 | JGI IMG/M metagenome (GOLD analysis project Ga0055531, IMG submission 55008) | Arabidopsis root microbial communities from North Carolina, USA - plate scrape MF_Cvi_mCL_r2 | ecosystem: Host-associated > Plants > Roots > Endosphere | place: USA: North Carolina...
GATGTACTCGATCAGCGCCTCGGTTCCCTCGAGCGCCGCGCCGGCCGAGCGGTCGCGGTAGAAATCCGGACAGGCGGCGGGGTCGTCCATCGCCGTCTTGCCCACCAGCGCGCGCAGGCCCTTCTCGAGGCTGATGTCGGCCAGCATCTGCGTGGCCTCGAGGTGGATGGTGGCGAACATCAGCGCGGTGGTCGTGCCATGGGCCAGCAGGTCCTCGACCAGGGCCGTATAGACCCGGCCGGCGAACGCCAGGTCGGAGAAGCGCGCTTCGAGCGGAAAGGTGTATTGCTGCAGCCAGTCCTCGAGCGGCCGGTCCAGCGCGGTTCCGAGCTGAGGATACTGCGGCGCGTGGATGTGCAGGTCGACGAAGCCGGGCAGGAAATAGCCCTTGTCCGGGGCGCGAACGAGAACGCCCGCGCGTTCGGCCCGGTCGACCTCCTCGGAGAAGGCCGGGTCGGTCCGCAGCAGGCGCGCCTCGATAACGCCGTCGGCTCCGATCTTCAGCAGCGCCAGATCGAGCATTTCGACGCCGCCGCAGCTCGGCGCGTGAAAAAAGCGTCCGATCAGGCTCTTGCCCCGCAAGTCTGGCATCTTGGCCTCCGCCTCATTGGCAATCGTTTGCCGAAATTATGCTCGAAAGTTCACGATGGTGGATGTTCAGCGTCGCCGCCCTGGCCGAGCCTTCAGGAAACCTTGCGCGGTCGAGGCCCCGGGGACCGCGCCTTGCGCGCCGCGACTGGCTCCGCCCGCCCCTCCGCGGGGGCTGTCGTGCTCTCGCGCTCCACATAGGTGCTCTTCACGACCGTCCGCATCGGCAGTTCCGCGTCGGGATCGGCCAGGGCGCGGAGCAGAAGCCGGGCGCTGACGGCGCCCATGCGCACCAGGTGCTGCTGCAGGGTTGAAAGCGCAGGTTCGACATAGGCGCCCACCGCGATGCCGTCGAAGCCGACCACGCATGCGTCTTGCGGCAGCCGCACACCCGCCCGCTGCACCCGCTTCATGAAGCCGATGGCGATGTCGTCGCTGCTGCAGACGACGGCGTCGGGGCGCTCCTTGGCGTCAAGAAAGGCGCCGCCGGCTTCCCATCCCGCCGCGAAGGTGTAGTCGCCGTCGAACCTCAGAACCTCTCGCGCCGCTTGTCCCGCCTTGGCGAGGGCGTCGGTAAAACCGCCGTAGCGCTCGGCGTCATGGTAGTTGGGCGGCCCCGAGACGTACATGAACCGCTGGCGGCCGTTCGCCAAAAGCCGGCCGACGACGTCATGGACCGCGCGCCGGTCATTGCTGATCACGCTCGGCACGCCGTGCTCGGCAAGGTCGATCATCAGGCCCACGATGGGCCTCTCGGCCGCCAGGATCGGCAACCCGCCGGACCGCGGGGGATCGTTGGCGACGGCGATCGCCCCGTCGATCATCCCGCCGCGCGCCATTTCGAGGACGCGCGGATCGGGCAGGCTCGCCTCGTTCAACTGCCCGACGATCATGGTGTAGCCATGCTTGGAGAGTTCCTCGTCGATGCCGCGCAGGACATCGTTCAGCACGCTGGACTCACGCCAGGGGGGCATGATGACCATGACCATCCGCGACGATCCCATCCGCAGGCTTCGAGCCGCCATGTTCGTGGCGTAGCCGAGATGCGCGGCGACCGATTCCACGCGGCTCCGCGTCTTTGGATTCACCCGCGACGGATTGTTCAGCGCTCGGCTGGCCGTCGAGACGGCGACATTCGCCGCCCGCGCGACATCGATCAGCTTGACCACTCAACCTCCGAACAGACGCGACCGCCGTTGACCGCGCAACCCAACGCAGCAGATCCGCCCAGGCCGCGCCTAAACGCAACCGAGTATTGGAAGCGCTTTGCACCCGACCAGTCTACGGACGCGGCCGAGGCGCGACAAACGTTTTCCAAAACGACCGGCGCCTGAATTCGTGCGCCGGCGACTTGCAGGCCAAGCTTCGCGACCCGCCCAGGCGGCCCCCTTCCTCCATGGCGAGGTTCACGCCGCGCCGCTGGCCAGTCGGCGCATCGCCGCCACGCTCACCCGGGCGAACCGACGCCAGTCGGACGGTGCGTCATGCTCGGCGACCATCAGCTCGGCGCCGGCCTCGACCGCCGCCTGCCAGTAGCGGCGCCAGTCCATCACCCCCTCGCCAAGATCGGCGAAGTTCATCTCGTCCAGCTTCTCGCCCGGCGCCGCGACGTCCTTGACGTGAATGGCCGGAACTCGCCCGGCGTATCGCGCCAGCCAGCCGACCGGGTCCTGCCCCGCCTTGAACACCCAGCCCATGTCCATCTCCCAGAGAACCTCCTCGCCGAGCGCATGCTCGATGCCGAAGGACCCGTCAGGCAGCTGCGCGAACTCAAACTCGTGATTGTGCCAGGCGAACTTCAGGCCCTCGCCGGCCAGCCGCCTGGAGACGCTCGCCAACCGCGCCCCGAGCGCCTCCCATCCGGCCCGATCGACGGGACGCTCCTCCTCGGCGAGCCAGTCGGCGGCGACCAGGGTCATGCCCAGTGTTCGGGCGGCCGCGACCACCCGATCGAAATCGGTCTCGAACATCTTGAACATGAAGTGGCCGCTTCGCGCGGTCAGCCCCCGCTCGTCCAGCATCGCCTTGAGGGCCGCCGGGTCGGCATAGAGATCCTTATAGGGCTGGACGTCTGTATAGCCGCAGCCGGCCAGGTACTCGAGCTGCTCGGCCAGGGACCCCGCGGCCCGGGTGGACCATAGCTGGATCGAAAGCACGTCGTTGGGTCGCATGATGCCTCGCTAGGGACGGCCAAGGGGCGCGCCGCGGCCAAAATCAAAACGTTTGCCAATCGCCCGCCCAACTGGCTCGCGCCCGCTGTCCGATAGATTGACGTAGGGGGCTAGGCCGTGGCGGGGACACGCGCGTCGCTCGGCCACAAGCGCAGGGTCAGGATCGCCAGGCCTATGGCGATGCATGGCACGCCGATAAATCCCGCCTTCAGCCAGAAGATCAGGTCAGGCCCGGCGATCCGCAGATCCGGCGCATAGCGCCCCCAGGCCAGCAGGGTGGCGATGATGAAGCCGGTCACGCCGACCGCCACCTTGGTGACCAGCGAGTTGAGCGAATAGGCCAGACCGGTCGCCGCGACGCCGGTCCTGGCCTCGCCATCGTCGATCGCCTCGGCCAGCATCGCGTAGCAGAGCGGCGACAGCACCCCGACGCAAATATACTGCAGTGTGAAGGCGGTGACGAACGGGACGAAGGCGCCGCCGGCGGCCAGCATCGCCATCAGGCCGACCAGCTCGCACGCCAGCATCAGCCCGTAGGTTCGGCGAATGCCCAGGCGCTTGGTCAGCATCGGCGCCGCCACGGCCCCGATCACCGCGCCCAGGGTCGCGATCGTCAGCAGCAACCCGGCCGTGAGCGCCGGCCGATGCAGGATGAACCGCGTATAGTGGATGGTAAGCGCGGATTCCGAACAGAAGACGAGGAAGTTCAGAAACATCAGCGCGTTGCACAGGTGCCAAAGCCTGTTGCGCCCCAGCGCCGAGAGCAGGTCCCGCAGGCGATGGGTCGTGACCGCCAGCGGCTTGCGGATCTTGGCGCTGCGCCAAGTCAGAAACCACAGTCCCGTTCCGGTGATCGCCAGCAGCAGCGAGAAGATCGTGACCCCTCGTTGTTGATGGGGGACATCGCCGCCGCCGCCGAGGAACGCGATGGCCGGCAGGGTCAGCGCGGCGATCGCCAACTGGCCGATCTGACACCCGGCCATGCGAAACGCGTTCAGGGTGACCCGCTCCTGAGGCGCGGTCGTCATCATGTTGCCGAGGGCCCCGTAGGGCGTGTTGATGGCCGAGTACATGGCGCCGAAGGCCAGGTAGGAGACCCAGGCCCAGACCACCTTGCCGCTGGGCGACAGGGGAAGCGGCAGGAAGCAGAGGAAGGCCACGACCCCGAAAGGCAGGGCGAGCAGCCCGATCATGCTCTTCACGTGCCGGCCCGACGTACGGTCGATGATGTATCCGAACAGCGGATCGCAGAAGGCGTCGAATATCCGAGGCACCAGGAGCAGCCAGGCCACGGCCGCCGCGGGGATGAGATAGATGTCGGTGTAGTAGTACATGAGGTACGACATCGTCATGCCCCAGGTCAGATTGGAGGACAGGTCGCCGCACCCGTAGCCAAGCTTCTCCGAAAGACTGAGGCGTTCGGGCGTCGCGCCGGTCGCGGCGATTGGACCGGCCGGGTCGCCGGCGCCCCAGATCGCGGCCTTGCTGGTGTCCGTCATAGCCGTCCCGCCTTCAATTCTTGCGCCAGATGGGCGCAGGCCCGCGTGGTGAGCGCCATGACCGTCAGGGTCGTGCCCATCGAACCGCCCGAAGGGAAGGCGCTGGCGTCGGTGACGAACAGGTTCGGCGCGTCCCAGGCCTGATTGAAGCGGTTCAGCACCGAGGTGGCGGGGTCGGCGCCCATTCGCGCGCCGCCGCTTTCATGGATCGCCGCCCCCATCACCATGCTGCTTGGCAGCATCTTGCGGACGATCCAGCGGGCGAGCGGATTCAGTCTTGGATACAGCCCCTCGCCGCGCTCCGTCAGACCCAATGGCGACACCCAGGCCCTGACCGAGCCACCGGCGACTTCAATCATCTCCACGACCTCCGCGATCTGTTTGGTGAGCATCCGACGTTCATTGTCGTGAAGCGCGCATCGAATGACCGGCAGCGGCACGCCCCATCGGTCCCGGCGTCGCGGATCAAGGGTTATGGCGTTGTCGCGATAGGGCAGCATTTCGCCGTAGCCCATGAAGACGACGTCGGCGCCCTCGTCCGGCCCGAGGGCGGGATCGCGCCCCGCCGAGCCCTGGAAGCTGTAGCCGCCTTGGAACCCATCGCCGCCTGCCCCGTCCAGGTTGGCGTAGCGCGGGATGATGATCCCGCCGATCGCGCCATAGAGCGGATGCGTCGGCAGCTCCGGGCTGGACGCCTGAACCGCGGACGGCGGAAAGGCGCCGAACACCAGACTGGCGGCCTGGTCCATGAAGTACCGGCCAAGCAGTCCCGAGCTGTTGCCGATTCCGCCCGGATGGCGCGCGGAGCGGGAATTCAACAGCAGCCGAACCGACTCCACGGGCGAGGCGCAGACCATCACCGCCGCGCCGACGGCTTGGCGCCGCTGGCCCGTTCGCCGGTCCACATAGCTGACGCCGGTCGCCCGCCCCGTGGCTGGATCGGCGAGGATTTCGGTGGCGATCGCGTCGGGCCGCAAGGTCATTCGCCCGGACGCCCGGGCGGCGACCAGAGCCGCCGGCAGCGGCTCGCGGTCAGGCGGCGCGAAGCGCCAGCAGATCGCCTTTCGATCCGGCCAGCGGCGCTCTGCGGCCTGCTTGAAGGCGGTTTCGTAGGGGGTCAGCGTCGCCGGCCCGGCCATGACCCCGTCGGGCGCGGTCTCCACCCCGTCGCGGTTTCCGTGCAGCTCCAGAAAACGTTCCACCCCTTCGTACCAGGGCGCCAGGTCGTCATAGCCGATCGGCCAGGGGGCCGCGCGGCCCTTGAACTCGTGATCGGACCAGCGGAACAGGACCCGCCCGAACACGTGCAGCCGTCCGCCGACCTGCCGCCCCCGCACCCACAGGAACGGGGCGTCCTTCGGCGTGCGGTAGGGATGCAGCCAATCCTTGACCAGGAACCGCTTCATCGCCGCGTTGAAGAAGGCGACCCGCGCCTGCAGGGGTTGCCCCGTCACCGTCGCCAGCATCCGGGCCCGCAACTGCACGCCGCGGGCCCGGGCCTCGCGCTTGAGGACCTTGAAGTCCGCCGGACCGACCTCGCGGCCGGCGTCGAGCACCAGGACGGTCAGCCCCTGCTCGGTCAGTTCCTTGGCGGCGAAGCTGCCGGCTGCGCCCGAGCCGACGACGACGACGTCATAGCGGTCGTTTTCCATGGATCTGTCCTGCCTCACGACCCGCGCCTGGCGGCCGCGCGCGACGGCGGCCGGGGCTGGCGCCGCCCCATCGCGCCAGGCGACGGGGCGGCTTGGTCATGTTTCGATTTCGGGGCCAAGCGGGCGGCGTCCTCGCGTCGCCTCACCACGAGTATTCAAGCCGAACGCCATAGGTCCTCGGCGGGAAGAACTCATAGCCATAGGCCCCCGCGTACTGGCTTTCCTCCGCGTCCTTGAACACCACCTTGTCCGTGAGATTGCGGACATAGGCCGAGACCTTCCAGTGATCGGCGGCCGGCTGGTAGGTCAGGAAGGCGTCGGACATGGCGTAGGCCTTCTGACGCGTGTCCGCGAAGTTGTAGAACGAGAAGTAGGAGGCGCTTTGGGCCTTGGACTGGATGCGGCCGGTCAGGGTCCCGCCCGGAACCTCCCAGCCATGCTCCAGGCCCATGCCGAAGCTCCAGGTCGGCGCCTGTGGCGGCCGGTTGCCGGCCAGTTGCACATTGCCGCTCGCCTTGGGATCGCTGGGCGAGGCGATCGACAGGAAGTCGGTGTAGCGGGCGTGCAGGTAGCTGGCGCTGAGGTCCAGCGTGCCGATCGCCGGCAGCTTGTAGGTGAGGTCGGCTTCGGCCCCGTAGATCCGGCTGGCCCCGGCGTTCTGGGTCAGCTGGACGGGCTGGCCCGTGGAAAGGGTGGCGTAGTTGGCGACCTGCTGCTTGGTGTAGTCGTAGTCGAAGGCGGCGAGGTTGAGCTGAAGGGTGTTGTCGAGGAACCGGTTTTTGGAGCCGATCTCGTACCCCTTGACGGTCTCGGGGTCATAGGCGCTGCCGCCGAGATTGAAGCCGCCGGCCTTATAGCCGGTGTCGTACTTGGCGTAGAGCATGTTCCACGGCGTCAGCGCATAGTCGGCCGCCAAATGGATGGTGGCCTTGGACGACGCGTCCGAGCCCTCCCCTCGACCATAGACCACGCCCCCGGTGAGGTCGCCGAAATAGCCGGCCTCGTGCTTGTAGTCGTGGGTGTAGCGCACACCGCCTGTCAGCTTCAGCTTGGGCGTCAGTTGATAGGAGGCCTGGGCGTAGCCGGCCTTCGATCGCTGTTTGGTGCCGTAGACGAAGCCGAAATATTCGTTGTAGCCCCCGCCCGGCAACGCCGCGACGTCGCCGGAAACCAGGTTGGCTTTTTCGCTGAAGTAGAAGCCGCCGACTTGCCACTGGAACGGCGCGGACGTCTTCGACGCGATCCGGATCTCGCCGTTATAGGTGTCCGGCTTCTGCGTCGGTTGCCACTGGTAGGCCGTTGTCGTGACGCCGGCGAGCGTCTGATCGACGCCCTGGGCGTAGTTGGTGTGGTCATAGCCGGTGATGGCCGTGACTTCGACGCCGCCGAAGTCATAGGCCAGTTGAGCCCGAACCTGGACGCTGTTCATCCGCATGAAGGGCTGGGTGCCCAGCGGGAATTTCCGGCTGTTGATCCCCGGCGGCAGGTCGTGATCGAGGGCGCCCGTCGCGGTGTAGATGAAGGGGATGTATTGCAGGATGTCCCCTGTGCCCCGCTGGTTGGTGTATTGCGCCGTGATCAGGCCCGTCAGATGGGTGACCGGCTGAAAGGCGATCTGGACACGCGCCGACTTGTCGTCCTGGCGGTCGCCCCGCGCCTGGGGCGTGTTGTCCAGATAACCGTTGTTCGACGCGGACAGGAAGGCGGTGCGGACCTGCACCTGGTCGCTGAGCGGCACGTTGACCATGCCCCGCAGTTCCAGGCTCGAATAGTTGCCGTACTGCAGGCTCGTCTCGGCGGTGAAGTGGTCCACCGGCTTGGCCGTGACGATATTGATCGCGCCGCCGACCGAGTTGCGGCCGTTGAGCGTTCCCTGGGGCCCGCGCAGCACCTCGATACGGTCGATGTCGTAGAGGTTGGCGCTCAGGCCATAGGCGCGGTTCATGTAGAAGCCGTCGACATTGACGGTGACCGCCGGGTCGCCGTTCTCGGTGGTGTCCCGGCTGGAGATGCCGCGGATGGTGATGACCGACTGGCCTTCCGAGGTGGTCAGGCTGACGTCCGGCGCCACGACCGCCAAGGCCGCGATGTTGGTCACCCCGGCCCGGCTCAAGGCGTCACCGCCGTATACGCTCATGGCGATGGGCGTGGTCTGGGCGTTTTCCTTCCTGTGCTGGGCGGTGACGACCACCTCCTCCAGCGTGGTCGCGCCCGGGTTCGCCGCCTGGGCCCAGGCCTGGCCGGGAAGCGACATCAGCGGCAGGGCGCACAGCAGCGCGCCGCCTGACAGCAGATGGCCGCGCAGGCCCGCCACGAGATCCGCCTTCGCCGTCCCCGAACGGCCGCGCGAGCGCGCCGCCACGGCCTTGGTGTCTTCGAACATCAAACCATCCCCTGTTTGCATTTCGCGCGTCCGGGAAGCCGCCGGATCGGCAATGGCAAACGTTTGCCTTTTCAACCCCAGAAAAAGCCGCGCCCGGAAGTCGGTAGCGGCTTGGCAAACGTTTGCTGTCAACGTCACGATAACGGCGTCCAAGCGGCGCGAGCGCAAGCATGGGCGGGTTTGGCGGTGGCGCTTGTCGGTTTCTGCGCAACGAACCGGCAATGATGATCCGCAATCGGGCAGAAAGGGCTTGCCGGGCGTTCGCTGCGTCGCCGGGATCAACCCGGATCCAGATGGGCGTCGAAGAAGCGGCTGATGACCCCATAGGCCTCTCGAGATTCGGGAAGCTCCGAATCCAGCAGGAAGGCGTGCGGAAGACCGTCAAATATATACAGCACCGCATTCACCCCGGCGGCCCGCAGCCGCCGGTGCATGATGGTGAGCGGACTGGCGGCGAAGTCCCGGCTGCCCGCCAGGAGAATGCTCCATCGCCGATAGCAAACGATTGCCAAATGAACTTGGTTGGATGCGGATCACCCCGTCCGGCGACCAAGCGACAATCGACGAGGGGCCAGGACGGCCTCGTCCTTGCACATTCAGCGGGCATTTCCGCCAGGAGATTGCAATTGTTTCGCCGCTGCGGACCCGGGCGGGATACGCTTCGCCGACTGCTTGGCAACCGTTTGCAGTCGTCCGATAGCTTGGCGGACAGATGGAGGCGGATCAGGAGAAACCATGGCCGATCTTCCCGTCATCGATATTTCCGGACTTGGATCGACGCATCTCGACACGCGGCGGACCGTCGCCCAGCAACTGGGTCAGGCCGCGCGCGAGGTCGGCTTTTTCTATGTCACGGGCCATGGCGTGTCCCCGGACATGCTGGCGCAGGTGTTCGCGGCCGCGAAAACCTATTTCGCCCAGCCCCTTGCCGCCAAGCTCGCCCATTCGATCAAGCGCTCCGACAACGACGTGGGTTATGTCGGCCTCGACGACGAGCAACTGGACCCGACCGGCGACGCCGACCACAAGGAAGCCTTCAACATCGGCCTGGAGCTGCCGCCCGACCATCCGGCCATCGTCGAGGGGCGCCCGTTTCGCGGGATCAACTTCTGGCCTGACCTGCCGGCCTGGCGCGAGCTGATGCTGGACTATTATAGCCGGTGCTGGTCGGCGGGACGCCTGATCCACCGGGGCTTCTGTCTCGATCTCGGCATCGACGAGGCCTTTTTCGAAACCCGGCTCGACGAGCCGGTCGGCATTCTCAGGCTGCTGCACTATCCGCCGCCGAGCAGGCCGCAGGCGAACCGGCTCGCGGCGGGCGCCCACTGCGACTACGGCAACCTCACCCTGCTGGCCACCGACGGCGTGGCGGGCCTGCAGGTGCGCCGTCGCGGCGGCGGCTGGATGGACGCGCCGACCATCCCCGGAGCGCTGATCTGCAACATTGGCGACTGCCTGATGCGCTGGACGGGGGACAGCTATGTCTCGACCCCGCATCGGGTGGTCGCCCCGACGGCCGAGCGGTACTCCATCGCCTTCTTCCTCGACGCCAATCCCGAAGCCGTCGTCGAGACCCTGCCGGGCATGAGCGCCAAATATCCGCCGATCACGGCGGGCGAATATCTGAGGCAGAAGCTCCACGCCACCTATGCGCATCAGCCTTGAGCCGGCGCCGATCGCCTTGGAAGCCGCCTCATCCACGACACTCCAATCCTATCGGTTAGCGTCCAGGCGCTGAAGGCGGCGGCCAGCGTCTAGGTCGTCTTATCCCGATGCGCTCCGCAAAACGCCAGGCCAGGGCTTTTCGGGACGGGTTGCTCGCGGAGCTGGTTGCTTGCCCGGCCGAGCCGGCTCACCAGATCCGAACCCGCCGTTCAGGCGACAAGTACAGCCGCTGGTCGGGCGTCACGCCGAAGGCTTCGTACCAGGCGTCGAGATTGCGCACCGTCCAGACCCGCTGGGGCGCGGGGGCGTGGGGATTGGTCAGCAGGCGCTGGCGCAGCTCGGCCTCGCGATAGTTGAGCCGCCAGATCTGGGCCCAGCCCAGGAAGAACCGCTGATCGCCCGTCAAGCCGTCCAGCACCGGGGCGGGCTGGCCATGCAGGGACAGGCGCCAGGCGTCGTGGGCGATCGCCAGTCCGCCGAGGTCGGCGATATTCTCGCCCAGGGTCAGGGCGCCGTTCACCTTCAGATCCGGCAGCGGCGCATAGGCGTCATATTGCCGGACCAGGGCCTGGGTCCGGGCCTCGAACCGGGCCTGGTCGGCGGGCGTCCACCAGCGCGCCAGGCGCCCCTGCTCGTCGTACTTCGCCCCCTGATCGTCGAACTGGTGGCTGATCTCATGGGCGATCGAGGCGCCGATCGCGCCATAGTTTATCGCCGGATCGGCCGCCGGGTCGAAGAACGGCGGCTGCAGGATGGCGGCGGGAACCACGATCTCGACGGCGGTGAAGTTGGCGAAGGCGTCGACCGTCATCGGCGTCACCCGCCATTCGTCGCGGTCGAACGGCTTGCCCAGCTTGGCGATGTCCCGCTCGAAGGCGAAGGTTCGCGCCCGCTGCTGATCGCCGAAGGCGTCGTCGGGGCGGATCCTCAGCCCGGCATAGTCCCGCCAGCGATCCGGATAGCCGATCTTGGGGCGGAACGCGGCGAGCTTGGCCCGGGCCCTCAGCTTGGTCTCCGGCGCCATCCAGTCCAGCGCCTGGATGCGCTGGTCCATGGCGGCGATCAGATCGCGCACCAGGGCCTCGGCCGCGACCTTGTGGCTGGCGGGGAAATAGCGCTCGACATAGGCCTTGCCGACCTCGTCGGGCGCGACGTCGACGGCGAAGGCCGTCGCGCGGCGCCAGCGCGGTTCCGGCGCCTCGGCCCCGCTGAGCAGGCGGCCGTGGAAGGCGAAGCGCTCCTGCTCGAACGCGTTCGGCAGCACGTCGCCGTAGGCGTCGAGAACCGCCACGCGCAGGGCGTCCTTCAGGACCGGCAACGGCGCCGCGCCGGTCAAGCGGGCTATGGCGCCGATCGCATCGGGCTGCACCAGCACCAGCGCCTCCGTCCGAGCGCCGAGCGCGTCGAGATAGGCCGCGGCGTCGAAACCCTTCATCTGCGCGACGGCCTCGCCCCGTGCGCGCCGGTTGTAGGTCTTGGCCGCGTCGCGGCTGTCCACGCGGTTCCAGCTGACCTTGGCGATTTCGGTCTCGAAGGCCAGCAAGGCGTCCGCGCGGCGCCGAGCCTCCTGCTCGCCGACGCCCGAGAGCCCGAGCAGGCGCGCCAGGTGGTCGCGATAGGCCGATCGCGTCCGGGCCATGGCCACGTCCTGGCGAAGATAGTAGTCGCGATCCGGCAGGCCCAGACCCGCCTGGGCCAGTTTCAGCACATAGGCGTCCGGATGATGATCGTCCTGGACGACCACGACCTCGAACGGCCCGGCGACGCCCTCGCGGGCGGCTTGCGCGACCAGGCGAGCATAGGCCGCTGGGGAGGCGACGGCGTCGATACGATCGAGCCACGGGCGGGCCGGCTCCAGGCCCTTGGCCTCGATGGCGGCCTCGTCGAGAAAGGCGGCATAGGCGGCGCCCGCCCGGCTGCCTGGCGCCTTGCGCCCGGCCTCCAGGATGCCCCTGACCCGTTCCCGGTTGAGATCGTCCAGGCGCGTGAACATGCCAAGGTTTGACCGGTCCGGCGGTATCGGCGTCGCCTTGGCCCAGCCGCCATTGGCGAAGGCGTAGAAGTCGTCGCCGGGCGCGACGGCGCGGTCCATACCGGCGCTGTCGAAGCCGAAGGTCCCCACGGCGGGCGCCGTCGTCGGCTGGGCCTTTGACGGCGGCGACAGGCTCGCCAGCATCAGCGTCGCGACCATCAGCAACCCGGCGTGAGACATCACGCGATACTCCAGACAAGACCAACGCGACCAACCCAACCTCGCCGCGCTCCGAAATCTCGGGCAATTCGACTCCGCTGTCGACGCCGACCGCCGTCCTTCCGACGCAGGACAGCGCGACGATTTCGAAAAGCCTGGTCCGCTGGAAGCGGCTTCACCCGCGCCGGCGCGCATAGGTGAGCCGGACCGCTCCGGTGTCCATCCGCCGGACATCCTCGAGCGCCAGGGCGATCGGCGCGTGGGGCTGCTTGAAGACCGAATGGCCCGCGCCGAACAGATGCGGCATCACCAGCAGCCTGTATTCGTCGACAAGATCCTGGGCCAACAGCGTCGCGGCCAGGGTGACGCCGCCGACCGCGTTGATGTCGCCTGCAAAGCTCTGCTTCAGCCCCGCGACCGTCGCCTCCAGGCTGTCGGCGGAGACCGTCGCGTTCCATCCGGGGTTCCGCAGCGTGCGAGAGACGACGACCTTGGGCAGCGCGTTCATCGCGCGAGCCAGGGCGCGAAAGGCGGCGGGGTTGCGCTCATCCTGGGCCATAGCCGGCCAGAGCGGCGCGTTCTGTTCGAACGCCCGACGCCCGTAGAGCAGCAGGCTGCCCGGTTCGACGTTCGGCGCCGACCAGTGCTGCTCCATGTCGTCGGACCAGTCGGGCTGGATCAGCGCGCCATCCGTCCCCTCGACGAAGCCGTCGAGGGTCATGAACATGCTAAGGATCAGTTTGGACATCTGGCTTCCCTTGAGCGTCAGAGGCGTAGCCCGCACAGCCCCGCCGTGATCGCCGCCGACAGCGTCGCCGCGCCGGCCAGGCCCGCGCCCCACAGGCGATCGGCGACCGCCTTGCGCATGCCGTGCGCGATCAGCACCTGGCGCAGGCCGCAGACCAGGTGCGCGACGACGAAGAAGACGCCCAGGGCGTAGTGCGGCGCGAGGCGGATGTTCCAGGCGTCGAGCAGCAGGCCCTCGGGCGCCCCCGTCGCCCAGGCCCAGTTGGTCTGGATCTTGTGGACCGCCCGCGCCGACACGAACGCCGAGTTCATGTGGGTGACGATGAAGGCCGCCAGATAGGCGCCCGACCCGACCTGGATGGCGCGCGCCAGATCCGCCGGGCGAGCGCTCCAGCGCCAGGCCATGGCGACGCCGCCGACCACCTGGAACAGCAGGAGGGTCACGAGCACGGGCTCGACGAAGCGTGACCGGTAGACCAGGCGGCCGACGGCCATCACCCGCCCGTGGGTTTCGGGACCGAGAAGCCCTGTCAGGTGGTTGAAGAGGTGAAACGTCACGAACAGCAGGATCAGGGCGGCCGCGACGCCATGGGCGATGCGCAGGCCGGCCGGAGGTCCCGCCGCGTCTTCGACCTGGCCAGGCCTGCCGAACGACGCCGCCACGCCAAGGCCGATCCATAGGACGGACCAGATCCAGACGTCCTTCACGGGCGAATGCAGCAGCCCCGCCAGGACCCCGATCAGGACGAACAAGGGCGGCGCGGCCAGTCCCGCCAGGGCCACGCGCCGCGCCGGAACGCCGACCTTCGCGAGGTCGACCCGCGTCAGGGCCAGGCAGGAGAGCGGCAGGGCGAAGGCGACGACGAGCCAGACGCAGGCGACCGGCGAGAGGCCGCCGGCCTTGGCGGCGGCGCCATGGAACGCCCTCAGCGCCCACGGATAGAGCATCGCCGCCGCGACCGGCAGCCACGGCGCGGCCCTGGCCGCACGGCCCGCCATCGCCAAGTCCAGCCCCGAACGGGTCGAAATGTTCGTCGGCACGCCCTCTGTCCTCGTGGATCGCCCATCGAGGGCGACGGTCGGACTAGAAGCGACCGATGGCCCATTGCACAGAGCCATTTTCGGTGAAACCTACTACGCCATGAGCCTCGCGCCCCGCCTCGACGCCTTCGCCATCGACCGCGCTTCG
>Ga0055531_10002017_pt1 | contig 14071 bp, 15 predicted proteins | sample AraplaCvi_mCL_r2_FD_55008 | JGI IMG/M metagenome (GOLD analysis project Ga0055531, IMG submission 55008) | Arabidopsis root microbial communities from North Carolina, USA - plate scrape MF_Cvi_mCL_r2 | ecosystem: Host-associated > Plants > Roots > Endosphere | place: USA: North Carolina...
GCAGGCTCTTGCGCTGGTTGACCATCTTCAGCAGGCCGCGGCGGCCGTGGTGGTCCTTGGCGTGCAGCTTGAAGTGGGGGGTCAGCTCGTTGATGCGCGCCGTCAGCAGGGCGACTTGGACTTCGGGGGAGCCGGTGTCGTTGGCGCTNCGGGCGTTGGCCTTGACGATCTCGGCCTTGTTCTGGTCGAAGCTGGACATGTTGCGATCCTTGTTCCGGATGAATTCGGAAGGTCCGCCGGCATGGCCCAGGAAGGCATCGAGTGCGCAGACGGTTTCCGAGGTTGGACTTGCGGTCACAGGTGAAACCGACCCGTGCCGTGCTAATCGCCCCGGCAGGTGACCCGCCAGGACAGCCGCGCAGTATAGCGCAGCGNTGAACTTTTCAGGAAGGGCGCGTCATCCGGCAGCTGGCGGGCTGCTCCGCCTGGGGGGCATCGAGGAAGCGCAAGGTCCGGAAACCGTAGCCGGAGCCCTCGTTGTCGTGCGGCACGCCGGCCTCGCCCGCGCGGCGCATNACGCTGACGTACAGCGGCTGCTGCAATTGATGNTCCGACGGCCGCATCCAGCCCTGATGCGCGACCCCCAGCGGCCGCCCGTCGAGCCTCAAGCCCTCCAGCGCCAGCGCGACCGCCCCCGGCTCCACGCGGCCCGCCTTCTCGATGGCCGCCACCAGCATCTCCACCATCAGTTGCATCCGCGCATGCAGGTAGTCGTGCTCCGGCCTGGGGAAGCGCTGGCGGAAGGCGGCGTAGAAGCGCTCGGAATCGGCATTGCCGACATTCGGATGCCATTCGGCCACCGCCAGCACACGGTCGACGCCCGCCTCGCCGAGCACGCCCGGCACGCCCAGCGCATTGCCATAGAAGGTGTAGAAGCGCGCCTCCAGGCCGATGTCGCGGGCTGCCTTGATCAGCAGCGTGAGGTCGTTGCCCCAGTTGCCGGTGAGCACGGCCTGCGCGCCGCTGGCGCGGATCTTGGTGGCATACGGCAGGAAGTCCTTCACGCGGCCCAGCGGATGCAGCTCGTCCCCGACGATGTCCAGATCCGGCCGGCGCCGGGCGAGCATCGCCCTCGCCTGCTCGCGCAGGTGCTGGCCGAAGCTGTAGTCCTGGCCGATCAGGTAGACCCGCTTGAGCGCGCGATCCTGCGCCATCACCTCGATCAGCGCGGCGAGCCGCATGTCGGTGTGGGCGTCGAAGCGGAAATGCCAGAAGCTGCACCGCGCGCCGGTGAGCGCGGGATCGACGGCGGCGTAGTTGAGGAACAGCGCGCGGCGCGCCGGCTCGCGGGCGTTGTGCTTGTCGAGCGCCGCGATCAGCGCACTGGCCACCGCCGAGCTGTTGCCCTGCAGCACGAAGGGGATGCCCTGGTCGGTCGCGGCGCGCAGCAGCGACAGCGACTCCTCCACCGAGCCCTTGCTGTCCAAGCGCACCAGCTCGAGCGGCCGCGCGCCGCCGGGGAGCTTGACGCCGCCGCGCGCATTGACGCGTTCGGTCGCCCAGACCAGGTTGCGGAACACCGCCTCGCCGCCATTGCCGAGCGGACCGGACAGACCTTCGATCAGCGCGAGGCGGATCGGCGCCCGGGTCTGGGCCATGGCCGCCGATGACAGCCACGGCGCGGCCGCCAGGGCTGAAACCACCATGGACATCGCCACGAGCATCGCCACGGCCATCGCGGCGCTCCCGAAGGCCACCGCCCTCCTCGTCCGGAGGATCACAGCTGCGCAGGACCGGCGAGTTGCGACAGATCCCAGCGCGGCTTGACCTCGAAGCCGCCGCCACGCGTGAGCGTCGCCATGTCGCGCTGCAGCCGCAGCGCGGCGGCGAGCGCGATCATCGCGCCGTTGTCGGTGCACAGATGCAGCTCGGGATAGTGGACGCGGACGCGGCGCTTCTCGCAGACCGCGTTCAGCTGCTCGCGCAGGCGCTTGTTGGCGCCGACGCCGCCCGCGACGACCAGCCGCTTCAGTCCCGTCTCCTTCAGCGCGAGCAGCGCCTTCTTGAGCAGCACCTCGACGATCGCCGCCTGCGTGGAAGCGGCGAGATCCGCGCGCTGCTGCTGCGTCACTCCCCCGGCCTGCGCCTCGAGCTTGCGGACCTGCGTCAGCACCGCCGTCTTCAGGCCNGCGAAGCTGAAGTCGGGCTTGCCGCTGTGCAGCAGCGGACGCGGCAGCGCAAACGCCTCGGGATCGCCCTGCTCCGCCAGCCTCGACAGATGNGGGCCGCCGGGGTACGGCAGGCCGAGCAGCTTGGCCGATTTGTCGAAGGCCTCGCCGGCCGCGTCGTCGATGGTCTCGCCGAGCAGCTCGTAGCTGCCGACGTCGTCCACGCGCATCAACTGCGTGTGCCCGCCCGAGACGAGCAGCGCGACAAAAGGGAACTCCGGCGGATCCTCGGAGAGGAACGGCGAGAGCAGATGCCCTTCGAGGTGATGGATGCCCATCACCGGCCGGTCCAGCGCCGCACCCAGCGACGCCGCCACGCCCGCGCCGACCAGCAGCGCGCCAGCCAGCCCGGGTCCCTGCGTGTAGGCGACGACATCGACGTCGGCCAGCGACAGCCCCGCGCCGGCGAGCACCTCGCGGGTCAGCGGCAGCACGCGGCGGATGTGGTCGCGCGAGGCCAGTTCGGGCACCACGCCGCCATAGGCCTGGTGCATCGAGATCTGGCTGTGCAGCGCATGCGCGAGCAGCCGCGGCACGCCGTCGCCGGACGCGTCGACCAGCGCCACGCCGGTTTCATCGCAGGAGGATTCGATGCCGAGGACCCGCATCGCGACCTCAGTGATTTTCCTTGGCGTGGTTGATCGAGTACTTGGGAATCTCGACCGTCACGTCGGTGTTGGACAGGATGGCCTGGCAGGACAGGCGCGAGTTGGGCTCCAGGCCCCAGGCGCGGTCCAGCATGTCCTCCTCGTTCTCCTCCATCTCGGACAGCGANGCGAAACCCTCGCGCACGATCACGTGGCAGGTGGTGCAGGCGCAGACCTGGTCGCAGGCGTGCTCGATCTCGACGCCGTTGTCCAGCAGCGCCTCGCAGATCGTGGTGCCGGACGGGGCCGACAGCGTCTTGCCCTCGGGGGCGTACTCGGGATGGGGAAGGATCTTGATGACGGGCATGGGATGTCCTTGAAGCTGGCGGCGGGGCTCGCGTTCAGACTTGATCGATGCTGCGGCCGGTCAGGGCCTGCTGGATGCCGCGGTTCATGCGCGCGGCGGCGAAGGCTTCGGTGCCCTTGGCCAGCGCCTGCACGGCGGCATCGATGGCATCGGCGTTCGCGGCCGCGTCGCCGGCCTGCGCCTTCGCGAGCAGATCCGCCTGCAGCGCGGCGATCGCGGCGCGCTCAGCATCGCTGAGCAGATCGCCGTCGGCGCGCAGCGCGGACTGGGTGGCCAGGATCATGCGTTCGGCCTCGACGCGCGCCTCGCGCAGCTTGCGNNCGGCCATGTCGGACTCGGCGCTGGCGAAGCCCTCGCGCANCATCGTGGCGATCTGGTCATCGGACAGGCCGTAGCTCGGCTTGACCTGCACCGCCGCCTCGACGCCCGAGCCCAGCTCGCGCGCGGACACGCTCAGCAGGCCGTCGGCATCGACCTGGAAGGTCACGCGGATGCGGGCGGCGCCCGCGGCCATCGGCGGGATGCCGCGCAGCTCGAAGCGCGCCAGCGAGCGGCACTCGCTCACCAGCTCGCGCTCGCCCTGCAGCACATGGACGGCCAGCGCGGTCTGGCCATCCTTGAAGGTGGTGAAGTCCTGCGCCTTCGCCACGGGGATGGTGGCATTGCGCTCGATGATGCGCTCGACCAGTCCGCCCATGGTCTCCAGGCCCAGCGACAGCGGGATCACATCCAGCAGCAGGATCTCGCCGTCGGCGCTGTTGCCGGCGAGCTGATTGGCCTGCACGGCGGCGCCGAGCGCGACGACCTCATCGGGATTCAGGTTGGTCAGCACCTCGCGGCCGAACAGCTCGCCCACGGTGCGGCGCACGATCGGCATGCGCGTCGAGCCGCCGACCATCACCGTGCCGTGGACCTCGTCCGCCGTGACCTTCGCGTCACGCAGCACGCGGCGCACCGCCAGCAGCGTCTTGTTGACCAGCGGCAGCGCCAGCTCGTCGAACTGCGCGCGCGAGACCTCGACGCTCAGCGCGCCGGCGTCGAGCGCCGCGCTCAGCGTCACGCGCTCGCTGTCGGTCAACGCCTCCTTGGCCTGGCGGGCCGCCACCAGCACGCGGCGCTTGTCCTGCGCGCTGGTCGCGGCCAGGCCCGCCTGCTGCAGCGCCCAGTCGGCGAGCAGGCGGTCGAAGTCGTCGCCGCCAAGCTGCGCGTCGCCGCCGGTCGCCACGACCTCGAACACGCCTTTCGTCAGGCGCAGCAGCGAGATGTCGAAGGTGCCGCCGCCCAGGTCGTAGACGGCGTAGAGCCCTTCGCTGCCGTTGTCCAGCCCGTAGGCGATCGCGGCGGCGGTGGGCTCGTTGATCAGACGCAGCACGTTCAGGCCCGCGAGCTGCGCCGCGTCCTTCGTGGCCTGGCGCTGCGCGTCGTCGAAGTACGCGGGCACCGTGATGACGGCACCGAACAGGTCGTCGTTGAAGGTGTCCTCGGCGCGCTGGCGCAGCGTGGCCAGGATCTCGGCGCTGATCTCGACCGGCGACTTCAGGCCCTCGCGCGTGGCCAGGCTCAGCATGCCGGCCGTGTCCTCGAAGCGGTAAGGCAGCTTGTCGCGATTGGCGATGTCATCGACACGGCGGCCCATGAAGCGCTTGACCGAGACGATGGTGTTCTCCGGATCCTCGGCCTGCGCGGCCAGCGCGTCGTAGCCGAACTGGCGCCGCCCTTCAGGCATCACGCGCACCGCCGACGGCAGGATCACGCGGCCCTGGCCGTCGGGCAGGCACTCGGCGACGCCGTGGCGCATCGCCGCCACCAGCGAGTGCGTCGTGCCCAGGTCGATGCCCACGGCGATGCGCCGCTGATGGGGATCGGGCGACGCGCCGGGTTCGGAGATTTGCAGCAGGGCCATGGTGTCTGGTCTTGTTCTTCGAAGGGGAAATCAGGAATGCTCGAGCGCGTCCAGGCGCTGGTCGATGTCCGAGCGGAAGCGCGTCAGGAACATCAGCGCGCGCACCGATTCGGCCGCGGCCGCGGCGTCGTTTTCGTCGTCGAGCTGGCGGCCGGCCTGGGCCAGCAGCGCGCGTTCGCGGCCGGCGACCTGCTGGTCGATGGCCAGGATCGCCTCGGGCGTCCTGGCCTCGTCCAGCGATTCGCGCCATTCCATCTGTTCCATCAGGAACGCGGCCGGCATGCGGGTGTTCTCGTTGGCCTGGATCGGCGCGCCGCGCAGCTCGCAGAGATAGGACGCGCGCTTGAGCGGGTCGCGCAGGCGCTGATGCGCCTCGTTGACGCGCAGCGACCACTGCATCGCCAGACGCTGCGAGGCCGCGCCATCGGCGGCGAAGCGGTCCGGATGCACCTTNGCCGCCAGCGCCTTCCAGCGCTGNGCGATCTCGGCGCCATCCTGCGCNAAGCGCTGCGGCAGGCCGAACAGGGTGAAGTCGTCGTNGTCGAGTTTCACGATGTCAATGAAAAAAGCGCGGCCGANCTGCCGCGCCGATGAAGCGGTGACCGTCAGCGCGCCGCAAGACATCGCCGGGCCGCCCCAAGATGTCTTGCTGCCCCCCCCCGGGGGGCGGGACGGGCGTACACGCCCGTCCGGGGGCCGACAGTCAGACGCGGAAGGATTCGCCGCAGCCGCAGCGGTCCTTTTCACGCGGGTTGCGGAACTTGAAGCCCTCGTTCAGGCCCTCGCGGACGAAGTCCAGCTCGGTGCCNTCCAGATANGGNAGGCTCTTCGGGTCGATCAGCACCTTCACGCCATGGCCTTCGAAGACGATGTCCTCGGGAGCGACCTCATCGGCGTACTCCAGCTTGTAGGCCAGGCCCGAGCAACCGGTGGTCTTGACGCCCAGGCGCACGCCCACGCCGCGGCCGCGCTTGCTGATGTAGCGCGTGACGTGGCGGGCCGCGGCTTCGGTCAGGGTGACGGACATCGCGGACCTCAGGCGGTGACGGCGGCGCCGTGCTTGGCGCGGTAGTCGTCGACGGCGGCCTTGATCGCGTCCTCGGCCAGGATCGAGCAGTGGATCTTGACCGGCGGCAGCGCCAGCTCCTCGGCGATCTGGTTGTTCTTGATGGACAGCGCCTCGTCCAGCGTCNTGCCCTTGACCCACTCGGTGACCAGCGAGCTCGACGCGATGGCGGAGCCGCAGCCGTAGGTCTTGAACTTGGCGTCCTCGATCAGGCCGGTGGCCGGATTCACCTTGATCTGCAGCTTCATCACGTCGCCGCAGGCCGGGGCGCCGACCATGCCGGTGCCGACCGACTCGTCGCCCTTGTCGAAGCCGCCCACGTTGCGGGGATTCTCGTAGTGGTCGATGACCTTGTCGCTGTATGCCATGTCAGTTCTCCAACGTCTCTTGTTCGGTGATGCGGGCGCGCGTCAGTGGGCGGCCCACTGGATGGTGCTGAGGTCGATGCCTTCCTTGTACATGTCCCACAGCGGGGACAGCTCGCGCAGCTTGGCCACGCGGTCCTTGAGCAGGGAGACGGCGTAATCGATCTCTTCCTCGGTCGTGAAGCGGCCGATCGTCATGCGCAGCGAGGAATGCGCCAGTTCGTCGCTGCGGCCCAGCGCGCGCAGCACGTAGCTGGGCTCCAGGCTGGCGGACGTGCAGGCCGAGCCCGAGGACACGGCGATGCCCTTGATGCCCATGATCAGCGACTCGCCCTCGACGTAGTTGAACGAGGCGTTGACGTTGTGGGGCACGCGGCGCTCGAGGTCGCCGTTGATGAAGACCTGCTCGATGCCCTTCAGGCCATCCAGCAGGCGCTGCTGCAGCGCCTTGATGCGGGGCAGCTCGGTGGCCATCTCCTCGCGGGCGATGCGGAAGGCCTCGCCCATGCCGACGATCTGATGCGTCGGCAGCGTGCCCGAGCGCAGGCCGCGCTCGTGACCGCCGCCGTGCATCTGGGCTTCCAGGCGCACGCGCGGCTTGCGGCGCACGTACAGCGCGCCGATGCCCTTGGGGCCATAGCTCTTGTGCGAGGCCAGGCTCATCAGGTCGACGGGCAGCGTCGCCAGGTCGATCTCGACCTTGCCGGTGGCCTGCGCGGCGTCGACGTGGAAGATGATGCCCTTCTCGCGGCACAGCGCGCCGATGGCGGGGATGTCCTGGATCACGCCGATCTCGTTGTTCACGAACATCACCGAGATCAGGATCGTGTCNGGGCGGATCGCCGCCTTNAGCACGTCNANGTCGATCAGGCCGTCNTCCTTGACGTCGAGGTAGGTCACCTCGAAGCCCTGGCGCTCCAGTTCGCGCGTCGTGTCGAGCACGGCCTTGTGCTCGGTCTTGACGGTGATCAGNTGCTTGCCGCGNGACTGGTAGAAGTTGGCCGCGCCCTTGATGGCGAGGTTGTTGGACTCGGTCGCGCCGGAGGTCCAGACGATCTCGCGCGGATCGGCGTTGATCAGCTTGGCGACCTCGCCGCGGGCCTTCTCCACGGCTTCTTCCGCTTCCCACCCCCAGGCATGGCTGCGCGACGCCGGATTGCCGAAATGCTCGCGCAGCCACGGGATCATCGCGTCGACGACGCGCGGGTCCACCGGCGTGGTGGCGCCGTAGTCCATGTAGATGGGGAAGTGCGGGGTCATGTCCATGGGAACGTTCTTCTTGTCGACTACTGAATCGGGTTGACGCAGATCGGAGCGGAGCGGAGGGCCGGGATCACTTGCTCATCGCATTGCCGAGCGCGAAGACGGAGTTCGGCGCGGTGATGCGGATGGGCTTGACGACGGGGGTGCTGGAGATGGCGCGCTTGACGGGGGCTTCCTCGACGGTGACGCCCTTGGCGAGCTGGTCGTCGACGAGCTTGCGCAGCGTGACGGAGTCCAGGAACTCGATCATCTTGTTGTTGAGCGCGGTCCAGAGGTCGTGCGTGATGCAGCGGCCGTTGTCGTCGCCCATGCAGTTTTCCTTGCCGCCGCAGCCGGTGGCGTCGATGGGTTCGTCGACGGCGACGATGATGTCGGCGACGGTGATCTCATCGGAACGGCGGCCGAGCGAATAGCCGCCGCCGGGGCCGCGGGTGGACTCGACGAGCTGATGGCGGCGGAGCTTGCCGAACAGCTGCTCCAGGTAGGACAGCGAGATCTGCTGGCGTTGGCTGATTGCCGCCAGCGCGACGGGGCCGCTGTTTTCGCGCAGGGCCAGATCGATCATCGCGGTGACGGCAAAACGACCTTTGGTGGTGAGACGCATCGAACTTCTCCTTGGCGCCCGTGTCGGGCTTCAGGACATGGAGGCGGCGGCTCGGCTGACGCCGGGTCGACTCACGAAGCAGGGTTTCCCCCTGCAATGTCCGAGCATTTTACTCAATTAAGAAGGTGCTTGCTCGGGTTACCCCCGACTGGCGTCGAGGGGGCCGTTCCAGGCCAGGCGCGGAACGGCGGTTTGCGCTAGAGGCCAGATGTCCAGCGGCCGGGCGGCCGGCCCGGGCGGGCCTTGGCATCCCGCGCCGCCGGATTCTCAATGACAGCGCCAATAACCCTTCCCGCAGGCGGGGTCTTGCGAGCGATCTCAGGCTCGTGCGGTCCGGGCGCGCCTCCGGTCGGCGTTCGCCAGATCGGCCAGCGGCGAAAGCAACGCCCGGTCGAACTCCTCCAGCGGCAGGCCCGCAACGCCGCCGCGGCGAACCCGTCGATCGCCGCGGCGATCTCCGCGAGCGTCATGGCTTCCGGCATGCGATACGGCCCCTCCCCTCTATAGAAAGACATCTGGACGCCCGCCGGCTGCACCGCCGAAGGCCCCTTCGCCACGGCCCGGTGCGCGTTGCCCTGGGAGATCGCACCCGCGTGCATCAGTTGCGCCACGATGCGTCCGCCTGCGGCATGGACGCTCTCCACCACCGGTCGCCAGGCGTCGCGCTGTGCGTCGTCAGCCAGCCCCGGCTGGAAGAGATATCCCTGCGAGTACGCGCGGTCGGTATAGATCCCTTCCGTGATGACCAGCCCAAAGCCGCCCGCCGCGAAGTCGGCGTAATACCGCGCCATGCGCGGTGTCGCCCGGCCTTCGGCAGTCGCGCTGACGCGCGTCATCGGCGCCACGGCCCATCGATTCGCAAACCGCAGCGGCCCCAGGTCAACGGGGTCGAACAGGTTGGACGCCTTCATGTCAGCGCCCCTGCGCACCGGGCACTTCGGCGATCGCCTCGATCTCAATCATCGCCTCCGGCGTGTAGAGCGCCTTGATCTCGGCGATGGTGTCCGCCGGGTACGGCATCGAGAAGAACTCGCGCCGCAGGGCCACCACATCGTCGAAATGACCCATGTCGGTCACGAAGATCGTGACCTTGATGACGTCCTTCAGCCCCGCGCCGCCGGCTTCCAGCGCCCGACGCAGGTTCGCGAAGGCCTGGCGCCCCTGGGCCAGAAAACCGCCCGCCACGATGCGGCCGTCTTCCCCGGCGCCGGCCTGACCGGAGATGAAGAGCAGCCCGCCCGCCTTGATGCCTTGCGACAGCAGATAGGGCTCATAAGGATCGGGGTGGGTGATGACGCGTTCCAGCATGATTGCATTCCTTTCATTCATCGAAGCCGACGAAAGCGCCGACCTCGGGGTGAACGATAGGGATGCGACCAACTGGCGACAAAGGTTCAATTGTCAGCCGTAAGATGAGCAGACCTCACTCATCAGCTCCCTCTAATTAATGGATCGTCGATCGCTTCCTCTGTCCGCGCTGCGCGCCTTCGAGGCGGCGGCGCGCCTGGGCAGCTTCAAGGCCGCCGCCGAGGAACTCGCCGTGACGCCGACGGCGATCAGCCATCAGATCCGAGGACTGGAGGAGCAATCCGGCGTCGCGCTCTTCGAGCGCCAGGTGCGCCGCGTCACCCTGACCGAAGCCGGCGCCCAGCTCTATCCCGTGCTGCGCGACGGCTTCGACGCGATCCAGTCGGCGCTTGAACGCCTGACCCAGCCGCGCCGCCGGCCGCAGGTGGTGATCTCGGCGACCAATGCCTTCACGGTGAAGTGGCTGGTCCCGCGCATGTCCGACTTCCGCCTGCGGCATGCCGGCATCGACCTGCAGTTGCAGGCGTCGGACGAGGTGGTCGACCTGCGCTCGACGGCGGTCGACATCGCGATCCGCTATGGCCGCGGTCCCTATCCCGGCCTCAGCACCGAGCCGCTGTTTGCGGACCACTTCGCGCCCGTCGCCAATCCGCGGCTCGGCGTGAGCTCGATCGAGGACCTGGCGCGCGTGCCGCTGATCTGCTTCGATTGGAAACGGCCGCAGCCGGAGAACCCGACCTGGGAGCGCTGGTTCACCGCGGCTGGCGTCCCGAGTCGGTCACCGGCCGGGCAACTGCGTTTTTCGGATGAAGGCCATGCGATCCAGGCGGCGGTCGCCGGCCACGGGATCGCGCTGGTGAGCCAGGCGCTGGTCGCCGAGGAGCTCGCCGCCGGTCATCTGATGCAACCGTTCGGGCCGGTGATCGATGGTCACACCTATCACCTGGCCGTCAGCAGCGAGCGGGCGCCGTCGACCAGCACGCAGGCGGCCATGGTCTGGCTGAGACAGCAGGCGGCGGCGGGATCGTGAGCGGCCGGGCCTACCCGGGACCGGCAATTGCCCTTTCCGCGACTCCACACCTGGGAGGCCCCCATGACCCTCACGCAAATCGAGACTGTCCGCGCCGCACGCCTGCAGCTGATCGACCTGGGCGACGAGAAAACCGCCGCCCTACTGGCGTGGGCCCTGGAGGAGCCGTCGACGCCGCGTCCGTCGACCGAGCCCCCACCCCAGCGGGACCTGCCGCCCACGGCCTGAGGGGCCGGTAAGGCTTGCCGGCAAGACGCCGGCGTCTATCGATCCTCGCTTTGCTTCGTTCCGATCCCTGGCCGGGATCCCTAGGCTGCGGCGCTCAGATGCCTTGCGCTCCACGCGCCCGCCGCCATGACCGTCCCGCCCGCCCCGACCGTTTCCGGATCCACACGCCGCCGCTGGCTCGCGCAGGCCGCCGCGCTCACCGGCGCGGTCGCCCTGCCCGCCGCCCCCGTCAGCGCCGCCGAAGCCACCCCCCTGCGCATCGGCTACCAGAAGTCCAGCACGCTGACGCTGCTGCTCAAGTCACGCGGGGTGCTCGAGCAGGCGCTCGCCCCGCGGCAGGTCGCCGTCTCCTGGCATGAATTCACCTCCGGCCTGCCGCTGCTGGAGGCTCTCAATATCGGCGCGCTGGACCTCAGCGCGGACGTCGCCGACGCCGTGCCGCCGTTCGCGCTGGCCGCTGGCGCCAAGCTCACCTACTACGCCATCGAGACGCCCTCGCCGACCGCCCAGGCCATCGTCGTGCGCAAGGATTCGCCGATCACCAGCGTCGCCCAGCTCAAGGGCAGGAAGGTCGGTTTCGCCAAGGGCGCTGGCGCGCATTACCTCCTGCTCGAGGCGCTGACCCAGGCCGGCCTGTCGATCCGCGACATCGAGCCCGCCTACCTCACGCCGGCCGATGGCCGCTCCGCCTTCGAGAACGGCGCCATCGCCGCCTGGGTCGTGTGGGATCCCTTCCTGGCGGCGGTGCAGCGCCAATCGGGCGCTCGCATCCTGGTCGACGGCACCCGCATCGCGGCGTACCGGCGCTTCTACCTCGCGGCCACGCCCTTCGCGCAGCGGCATCCGGAGGTGCTGCAGCGCGTCTACGAGGAACTCCAGCGCGCGGGGGAATGGGTCAAGAAGAACCCCGCCGCCGCGGCCGATTGGCACGCGCCGGCGCTTGGCCTGGACCCCGCCATCGTCGCCGCCGCCAATGAGCGCCGCAGTTATGCGGTGCGCCCGATCGACGCCGAGTCGCTGTCCGAGCAGCAGCGCATCGCCGACGCCTTCAGCGGCGCGCAGATCCTGCCTCGGCGCGTCGCCATCCAGGAATCGCCGGTCTGGCGCCCCGCCTGACCGGCCCGCCCGACCGCCCGACCGCCAGGAGCCCGCCGCCATGACCGTCCTGCATCCCACCGACACGATCGCCCTTACCGCGTCCAACGCCACAACCGCTCCGGCCGCTTCGGCCGGCTCGTCGCCCGCATCCGCAGCCGCGCCGGTACTACACCCGCCTCAGGCGCCCCGCCATCCGGCGCCGCTGCCGACTCGCACGGTCGCCGACGTCCGCGCCGCGCTGCTCGCGCGGGTGGAGATCGCGCTGCTCGACGTGCGCGAGGAAGCGGCCTATGCCGAGGCCCATCCGCTGTGGGCCGCCAACCTCGCCGCCTCGCGGCTGGAGCTCGACGCCTGGGGGCGCCTGCCGCGGCGCGGCGTGCCCATCGTCGTCTATGACGACGGGGAAGGCGTGGCGACGGCGTCGGCGCGCAAGCTGCAGGCGCTGGGCTACACCGACGTCGCGCTGCTCGCCGGTGGACTGGGCGCCTGGCGCGAAGCCGGCTTCGAGCTGTTCCGTGACGTCAACGTGCCGAGCAAGGCTTTCGGCGAGCTGGTCGAGGCCCGGCGCCACACGCCGTCGATCCCGGCCGACGAACTCCAGCGTCGCCTCGCGCGCGGCGACCAGCTCGTCCTGCTCGATGCCCGGCGCTTCGACGAATACCGCAGCATGAGCCTGCCCGGCTCGATCAGCGTGCCCGGCGGCGAACTGGTGCGCCGCGCCCGTGACCTCGCGCCGGACCCGACGACCCTCATCGTCGTCCACTGCGCGGGCCGCACCCGCAGCCTGATCGGCGCGCAGTCGCTGATCGACGCCGGCGTGCCCAATCCCGTCGTCGCGCTGCGCAACGGCACGATCGGATGGACGCTCGCCGGCCTGGCGCTCGCGCAGGGCCAGGGGCGCTCGCACGAGGACGTGCTGCTCGGCGACCTGGACGCGGCGCGCGAAGGCGCCACGGCACTGGCCCGCCGCGCGCATGCGCAGCGCATCGATGCGCGCGTGCTCGCCGACTGGCTGGCCGATCCGCGCCGCTCCACCTACCGCTTCGATGTCCGCGGCGCCGACGAATACGCACGCGGCCACCGTCCGGGCTTCCAGCATGCGCCGGGCGGCCAGCTGATCCAGGAGACCGACCACCACGTGCCGGTGCGCGGCGCGCGCATCGTGTTGAGCGACGACGACGGCATCCGTGCCTCGATGGCCGCGGCCTGGCTGGCGCAGATGGGCTGGGAGGTGGCGGTGCTGCCGCCGGATCCCGCGGCGCACACCGAGACCGGCCCGGACCTGCCGCCGCAGCCGCTCTCCCCGACCGTGGCGACGGTGACGCCGACCGAGCTGGCGCGCTGGCGCGACGAGGACGCCGACCGCGAGCAGCCGGACACCGTGGTCATCGACGTCGCGCCGAGCATCACCTACATCGTCCGGCACATCCCCGGCGCCTGGTGGAGCCCGCGCGCTCGGCTGGCCGAGGCGCTGCGCACCGTCATTCCGGCGGCACGCCGCGTCGTGCTGACGGGCAACCTGGGCGTGCTGCCGCGCTTCGTCGCGGCCGATCTCGCTGCGGAACTGGCGGCCGAGGGTCGCGAGCTGCTGGTGCTGGAGGGCGGCACGACGGCCTGGTACGACGCGGGCCTCCCGATCGAATCCGCCAATCCCCGCCTGGCCTTCCCGCGCGACGACCGTTACCGCCGCCCCTACGAGGGCACCCACCATCCGCGCGACGCGATGCAGGCCTACCTCGACTGGGAGTACGGTCTCCTCGCGCAACTGGACCGCGACGGCACGCATTTCTTCCGCGTCATCGAAGACTGACCGAACGACATCACGGCGCACGCCCCACCCACAACAAGCGCTCAACCCGGGGTCAGCGAGCGCCGGTGGGGCCGGAAGGCTGCTGGGGGTTCCCGGACGGGATGCCCCCTGCTGCCTGGAGAGCCCGCGCTCCCCGTCCCGCAGTCGAGGACCGCCCCCGCCGCCCTTCCCACAACAAGCGCTCACCCCGAAGGCAGCGAGTGCCCATGGGGCCGGAAGGCTGCTGGGGGTTCCCGGACGGGATGCCCCCTGCTGCCTGGAGAGCCCGCGCTCC
>Ga0055531_10002024_pt1 | contig 14020 bp, 14 predicted proteins | sample AraplaCvi_mCL_r2_FD_55008 | JGI IMG/M metagenome (GOLD analysis project Ga0055531, IMG submission 55008) | Arabidopsis root microbial communities from North Carolina, USA - plate scrape MF_Cvi_mCL_r2 | ecosystem: Host-associated > Plants > Roots > Endosphere | place: USA: North Carolina...
GCGGCGGCCACGGTCAGCAGCGGACGCAGGCGCTTGCCGCCGGCGGCGATCAGGTGCTCGGCCAGGGCCGGGATGATCGGCACGTCGCTCTGCATGCGATCGGTGATCAGGGCGTCGACGCCCTTCATGTCGGCCTCGGCGAGGCGCACGAGACGATCCACCGAGCCCGACTTCCGGGGGAGGGTCGCGGTCGCTGCGTCCAAAACCTTCGTCTCCTTGCGGCGTCCCCCGCATGAACCGTTGCGGGGGACAATGGTGGCGGGATAGGTCACGGTCAAGGCGAGCACAAGGCCTAGAAAGCATTGGATGATCAACGGGTGACCGAGGATCGGGTTCTGGGAGGCCGCGTACGCCTGCGTCAGAAGCCCGACGGATACAGGGCCGGCATGGACGCGGCCCTGCTGGCGGCCGCCTGCGACGCCCTGCCCGGCCAGCGCGTGCTGGAACCCGGCTGCGGGGTCGGCGGCGCCCTGCTGGCGGCGGCGACGCGCCGGCCCGGTGCGATCTTCCAGGGGATGGAGCGTGATTCCGCCGCCGCCGCCCTGGCCGCCGAGAACGCGGCGCTGAACGCCCTGGCGGAGCGAGTCGCCATTGTCGAGGGCGACGTCGAGGCCGGCTTCCGGGCCTTGGCCCTGCCCGCCTTCGACGCGGTGATGACTAACCCGCCGTTCTTCGACGACCCGAACGCCCTGCGCGCCCCCGCCCCGGCCAAGAGCGGCGCCTGGATGGCCGATGGCGGCCTCTCCGCCTGGACCGGCTTCTGCCTGAAGGCGGTGCGCGAGGGCGGGACGATCACGATCATCCACCGCGCCGACCGCCTGGCCGATATCCTGCGGCTGCTGGCGCCCAAGGCCGGCTCGTTCCGCATCCGCCCGATCGCGCCCTTCGCCGACGCCCCGGCCAAGCGGGTGATCGTCCGGGCAATCAAGACCGGCAAGGCCCCGCTGGTGCTGCTGCCGCCGCTGGTGCTGCACGACCGCGAGGGCGGCAAGCACACGGCGGAGGCCGAGGCGATCCTGCGGGGTGAAGCGGCGCTGACGTGGTGAAGCCATGCGTCCGCCGCTTCACGCGGCTCAGCGCTCCCCCGTCGTTGCCCTCTCCGCGCCGGAGGGGTCAGGTGGGGGCCTGCGGCGCTGACCGATTATCCCCTCCGCAGGATCTTCTCCATCGCCTTGCCCTTGGCCAACTCGTCGATCAGTTTGTCCAGGTAGCGGATCTCGCGCATCAGCGGTTCGGCGACCTCTTCCACCCGCACGCCGCAGACCCCGCCCTTGATCTCCGCGCGAGCCGGATTCAGCGCCGGCGCCTCGGCGAAGAAGGTCTCGAAATCCGTCTCTCTGGCCAGCTGGTCCTGGAACGCCTCGGGCGTGAAGCCCGTCAGCCACAGGATGATCTGGTCGACCTCGGCCCGGCTGCGACCCTTGCGCTCGGCCTTGGCCACATACAGCGGGTATACGCTGGCGAAACGGGTGGTGTAGATCCGGTGTCCCGCCATCGGCTTACTCTCCGCCCTATTCCGCGTACAGCGCCAGGGCCTGCAGGCACAGCTCCAGGCCGGTCAGGTCGCGCAGCGGATCCTGGGTGACGATGACGAACAGCCGCCGCGCCTCGCCCCACAGCATCACCGTCTCGGGCAGGCCGTGATCCTCGATCACGCAGCCGTCGCCATCGCGCCAGACGCCGGTCTCATCCAGGGTCGCGCCCAGGATGCTGTCGACACGGGCGACATATTCGGCCTGGATCTCGCTGGTCACGTTCAGATAGGCGAAGGTCGGCTTGCCCAGCCCGGCCAGAACCCCGGCCTCGAACACCGCGGCGGTGTCGGCCGACGGCCCCCGGAACGGGGTCAGATTGATCACCGCCGCGTCGGCCTGGCGCAATTGCGCCATGCGGGCGGCATAGAACTGCCGGGCCTCCAGCTCGTCGCCGCCGCCGCCCGGCGGCATGGCGATCGGGGTCAGGGGCTCCAGGCCCGCCTCCAGGCACAAGGCCCGCTGGCGGGCCGCCTGGGCCTCGGAATCGGGGAGCCAGGCCTCGGGGCCGGCCAGCCATAGGGAACGGACAGGACGCATGGCGTCTTACGTCTGGTCCCGGGACGCCAGTGTCAACGTTTGATGGGAAATGAATGACGTCGATCGCGCGAAGAACCCTGCTGGCCACGGGCCTCGCCCTCGCCGCCGCGCCGGCTCTGGCTGCGCCGCCCCAGCCCTGGATCGCCTATGACCGCCGCCTGCGCGCCCTGCTGGCCGATCCGCCCGGCGGCGACTTCGACCCGGACTTCGAGCAGACGCTGCTGGACCTCAACAACCTGTTCCGTCGCCGCGAAGAGCGATCGCCGCTGGCCTGGGATGACGGCCTGGCCCGCGCCGCCCGCGCCCACGCCGCCGACATGGCCGTCACCGACGTGTTCGACCACCTGACGCGCGAAGGCTACTCCGCCGCCGGCCGTGTGGGCCTGCTGGCCCGCGACCTGGTCGGTGCGCCGGGCGAGAACATCGCCATGCGCCTGAACGCCGCCGGCGCGGTGCGGCCCGACCAGATCATGGGCCAGTGGCGCACAAGCCCCGGACATCGCGCCAACCTGCTGCAACCGGGCTTCACCCATGTGGGCTATGGCGTGCTGCGCCAGGGCCGCCGCGTCATCGCGGTCGGGGCCTATGCCGAGGTCGCCGCGCGGCTGGCCGGGCCCGCGCCGCTGCGGGTGGCGTCGTCGGACGAGATCGCCCGCGCCCTGTCCAACGCCATCCCGGCCATCCGCCAGTTTTCGGTCTCCGAGCCCGGCGGCGAGGCGCTGACCACCACCTATGTCGAGGGCCGCCCGCCCAGCGTTCTGGCGCCCGGCGCCTGGCAACTGCGCCCGCACCTGTCTTCCGGCGAGCATCGCTATCAGGTCGCGTGGGGGCCGGTGTTCGTGCTGGGGTGAGCCCAGACGCAAGAAACCCCTGGCCGCTCTCGCGACCAGGGGTTTCGTGGGATTTAAGCTTGGGTACTGAACGGGATGGCCCGTAGGCCCTAATTCTTGGCCTGGTCGACCAGCTTGTTCTTGGCGATCCAGGGCATCATGTCGCCATAAATGGTAATGAAATCAGGAGCTTAGAATTTTCCACGTTCCAGCGTGTGGCATCACTGTGTAGCAAGAATTCATCCGACGGCAAGGGCGCTCGGCATCGCATTGATCCCGCATCCAAAGGCAGCCTCAGCTCAATGCCCCCACCTCACCTGAGATCGCCAAACCGTGCGCCGACAGTCCACACGTCGGTTACGACTGCATCGCAAGCCGCGCGGAACACGGCGCTGGACATATCGCGTTTGTACGCTGCACGAAGCGAGCGGGCGTTAGCGTCATTCTCGTTGAACCAATCGCTTAGCGTCGAAAGCGACCTAGAATTCAGAGCCTGGCCGAAATCCGGGATTTCCTTGAAGTCAGTGTCCAGCCAGAGACGAGCACCTTCCGCGTCAAGGTTAGGAAATGCAGGGAAAAGCTTCACCATCAATTCCTGCCTATCTCTACCAGCTCTATCATTCATCGCTTCAAGAAACAAAACCTGAGCCATGTTCGGCAGTATGAGATTTTCTAGTTCGTGGCAGCCCAGGATCCGAACTCCAAAGTTCGGTCTCTGATCAGCGTAACCTCCCGCGCGCGCCAGTTCTCTTGTCGAGTATATACCCAGATCAACGACCTCCTTGAGGCAGCGATCTGCCGTAGCTCCACAGGGCTCACTTGCGGGGCCATCGTGGTCGCAAACGATCACGACCGGAGTTGGGCCAGCAATATATCTCTCTACATAAGCGTGGGTCGCCCCTCCCCCACCTTGCTCAGGGCGCGCCCTCCACAGACGGCGCAGGGCAGCTTCGTCCAAACCTAAGTTCAAACTAAGGAGAACCTTTATGTATTTCGCGTCTGCTGCGAGAGCTTCAGCGACGAAACTCGGCTCTCTAAATATACCGTGATCGTCGAGACTACCCTTGTACACATGATACGAACTGCCATCTAACAGCCCATCTTGCGCTATGTCGCCAGTAATGCTGATAACTCGCGACGCTTTAGATCGCAAACCTTGCCCTTCTGTCCAAAAGCCATGAGCAAGCCGCAGACCTTCTTTTAAGTGCTCACCTAAAGCACTGTTTTCAACTAGATCCATAGCTTGAGGCGTCACGATCAGCGCATGAAAGCCTTGCTTGAATGCGTTGATAGAGCTTTCGAGCGCAGATGAAAGTGCGGGATCGACGCCTGATGAAAAGGCGCACTCATTAATCTCAATGATCATGGATCTTAGCTTCCGATCCGACCACTTGAAAAGAAACCAAAAGGCCAGTTGGGAATAGACCCATCTGGTTTTATCTCTGCCTCGACTACCCTAGAAGTTCTCTCTCCTACGTCACGACCAAAGAGATAGATACGCACCTCATCAGGCCGAAGCTCTTTCCGCCCAATCATTGAGGCAAGTGCATTCACAAGCTGTTCACTGTGCGTTTCGATCACAAACCTACAGTTCACGCCCCGACGCGAAAACCTCTTAGCCGCATTGACGAAGTAGGTTCCCAAGCGCGCTTGGTATGCGGGATGCAGGTGCAGTTCAGGCTGCTCAATCGCCAAAACGGGAGCTTGAACAACACCGCCACCCGCGTTCGCGCTCCTCACGCTCGGCCGCGCGGAGCCGCGACCAGCAGCGTAGATCTGCGCAATTACGGGCAGCAGTTGAGAAAATCCGAAACCAACATCCGCGAGGTTATCTGAAGTAGCCTCGCCAGTCTCTTCAAGCCTGATGCTTATGTGCCCCTCGGCTCTCTGCAGACTAACTGTGTGGTCGAAGAACTCCGAAAGATCTTTATTGAGCTCACCCAACTCACTATGAGAAAGAGAGTTTAGGTACATTGCCAGATTGACGCCCGCCGGATCGATCTGATCAACGGCGAGTTCCTGCCTCCTGTAGTAGCGGTTTGCCTGCGCTCGGATCGGCGCAAGATAACTTCCGTTCGTGATATCAGCGGCCACCACATTCGAAATTGTACCGATAACTTGATTGATTGCGCCAAAGAATATTTGGAGCCATATCCTATCTATTTCATGCTGCGAGATAGAGGCAAATCTCTTATAGAGAACATCTTTGTCCTTTAGCTTGGACCTAATCCTATCAATGGTGTCATCGAAGCGCCCTATAGTAGCACCAGCCAAAGATTGGGTAATGTTCGCAAGCGAGGTCTGGTGGTGAGCATACGACCGCAAAATCTTTGCGGCTTCCGCTACAGCTTCCCTAACACCAGCAACTGATGCATTGCTCTCTTTATCTACGGTGTATATCGTAGGAAATGTTCCAGGAAGTACGTGGATGCGCTTTCCAGGCACAAGCTCCGTGTACTCTACACCACGAAAAATGACTTTTGCGACACGGGACTGATCGTTCAGGGCTATGAATACATTTTCCCCGTAAACGTCGAGCTCAAGACCGCTGAGATAGGAAGACTCTCTGTTTCCTCTAATGTGTATACGGTATTGGAATTCAGTGGGAGCTATCTCGAAAAGCGTCCCACCCGTATAACTTCTACGGATGTGGCGCTGATGGATGCGACCTTGAAACCCAAATACGATAGGGTTCTCAGGATCAAACCTATGAACATTGGCGGTGAAGGAGCCATAGTCTAATATATCTGATACCCATAGTATGGGTGCCGACAATCTCGCGGACATACTTTGATTGAGCAGCGGAAATAGCCGAGTTATGGAACTCTTGCCGCTACTGTTTGCGCCGAGCAGGACGGTGATGGGGGCAATCTCGAACTTCATCTCTTCGGAGAAAGTTCTATAGTTCTTGACCGATATAGCTTCGAGCATACACCACCCCACATGCCCCTGCCGCTTGACGAGCTACGCCCAACGGGAGCTTCAGCATAGGTTCAACCCCAGCGCGCCCCTGGTCAACACTACCGCTTCAGCTAATGCGCAGTTCGGGTACTGCGGCTGCGTAGACCCCGCCTAATCCGTGGCGTTATCGACGGGCGTCGAGGATCATGTAGCGCTTGGGCGTTCCATCCATGGCGAGGATCCGCCAATAGCGAACCGAAATGCGCTTGCTGGTCTTGTTGGCGTATTCATTGAGCGCCCAAGTGAAGACGCTACCGGTATCCCTCAAAGTATCACGCGACATGGCTATAGGAATGTTTCTGCCGAGATCGCTATCGTAAACAGTTCCCCAACCGGAATTCACGCTGAAAGCTGTAACCATGAAATCGCGCACATGCTCTTGCCGATCTTCAACGTTCAGCTTGACGTAGTCGCGGGTCTCTTCGTTGAACGTGTTTATAATGTTAGCACCCCCCAGGATGCGGACCTGAGAAGCCCCGTTGCCGATTACGCTGTGCGCCTGCCGGATTGACGGCTCCGTCGCAGCAACGAGCTTTTCAACTTGGGAGTAATGCTTGCCGAACAAGCGCTCAAAAGCCTCGCTCTGATCACTAGTTTGACCAAGGTTCCGGTCAATGACCCGCTTGACCACGTCCTGAAGAAACAGAGCCGGCTTGATCGCGGAGACGCCAGCCCCCGCGAGGCCCAGGACGTCCACCGGGTTTTCAGCGACCCAAACAATGAAGTCCGCAATCACGCTGCCTTCGGCTGGAGCCCTTGCTCGAACAGCATGACGACCAGGGAAGTCGCCGCGATGACGCACAATTCCCGTCTCAACAAAGTTGGTGACTAAGGACAGGGTCCAGGCAAACCCTGCAAGCGCCATGTAGCCGTCGTAGCCTTGAAACTGATGGCGATCAGCAGTTTCGCCAGTTAAATGGAGGCGAAACGGTACGTACTCACCCATCAGTCGTTTCCTGTTTTACGGGTTACACGCGTCGCGCTTGCCGAACGCCCCCTCGGAAACTTGAAATGTCAGCTTTGCAGACGCTATGGTCAAGTTAGTTCATGACCAGTGGCCAGCGTAGGTTGTGCCGCCCATTCCCATTTGCGGCAGGACCTCATGGAGCTTCCTCAAATTCCATCCGTAGCGATTGGCGCGATAGTCGCGGCGGTCCTTGGCGGCATCATCACACTTGTCGGCCTCATAATCAGTAAGGAGCAGAAAACTTCTGAATTTCGCCAAGCTTGGATAGATGCGTTGAGGGTTGATATATCCAACTATATTACCAACACGAACGCAATTTTAGATGCTCTTGCCATAAAGTATGAAAGTTACGAAAAGAAGGTTGAAGCGCTATCGCCGCTTTACACTGTCTTAAATGCATCCGTGTTCAACATCATGCTTAGAGTAAACCCTACAGAGCCAAACTCTGTAGCGGTTCTTGACGATCTTTCCGCAATCAACGCTCTCGTCCGCAGCGAAAAAGGTCTGACCAGCGAAGCGCTGCGGCCACTCGAAGCGAGACTACTCAGTAGTTCTCAGGTTTTGCTAAAGAGCGAGTGGGATCGCGTAAAGGATGGTGAGCCAACATTTAAGATAACTAAGTGGTTCGCTCTAGCAATGGTCGCAATAGCGATCGGCGCCGCAGCCACTACCGTGATAACCGCAACCAGTACGAAGCCAGGGCCTAGCCAGAAGGCTGTGGCCCACACCACCCCCATCGCTCGGCCAACCTCCAGCGGAGGGGCCTCACCTGCCCCGTGCCCCTCTAGAGCCCAGACCGGAAACCAACCCTGTCATTGAGCCTCGCTAAGCTAAGCGGGTCACTTCGCGACCTGAATTTGATGCCGACACGTGAGCACCCAACCTGACGCATCAAAGGCCGCAGATCCCCCCCCTGCCCCAGGTCGGTCAAAAGTTGTAAGTTATGCGCCATAGCTCAAAACATACTTGACGAGACCAATGAGCTACCCTTATGAGCTAGGTGCACCACCACTCCTAACTTATGAGCCAGGCATGCGGATTGCTTACTATCGGGTCTCGACCAACGACCAAAGCATCGCGGCTCAGCGGCAAGCGATGGGCGACGCATTCGACCGCGAGTTCATCGACGAGGGCGTCAGCGGCGGGATCATGGCAACGGAACGGCCCGGATTTGCCAAGCTGCTGGAGCAGGTACGCAGGGGCGATACCGTCTGCGTTTTTGCAGTGGACCGCTTGGGGCGTGATGCTCTCGACGTGCAGACCACGGTGCGACGCTTAATACGCGACGGCGTGACGGTAGACGTGCACGGCCTAGGGCCGATCTCGGGCGAGGTCGGCGAGCTAATTCTCGCGGTGCTCGCTCAGGTGGCGGATATGGAACGCAGGAAAATCAAAGAACGCACCGAGGGCGGGCGTGCGGCAGCAAGGGCGGCATTGGAGGCGACAGGACGCACGCACCGGGGGAAGGAGAGCCTCGGACGGCCGAAAGCCGCTGACGCAGGTGTTGTGGTCGCGTGGAGACGAGAACACAGCGCAAGCATACGGGAAACGGCAAAGCATTTCGATCTATCGGAGGCTACGGTGAAACGCTACTTCGCCAGAATGACAGCGCCCGACCTACGTGACACCCTCACTCAATGACCTGATCAGGACGCGAACCGCCGCCGCCTAAGGGCCTCCAGGGGGCGATGAAAATCCATTGCTCGCTCGCCAGCCCAACCTGTTCCCCGCCCCCACGGGCCGCAAAATGACCCCACCGTCGACGCGTCAGCCTCACCCCTGCACCGGCGTCGAAGAACCTTCCCAGCCCGATCACCCCGACCGTACCGGGCTGCATCGCGTGCCGAACCAGCCGCTCAAATCGCGCAGACCCACGCACTCATGACCACCTCGACAAACAGTCTGTTCATGCGGAAGTCGTTCACCAGCGACGAACTGAACAACAGCGTGATTTTCGATCCCGATAAGCGTCTTCGTGGCGACGGCGGTGAGAGCGTCATTGCCGAGGTATCGGATATCCTAGCCGCTGGCGAAACGCGCTCTCGTGCGCTGAAACAGACCGACGCGGCACGCCGCACCCTGACACTATCCGTCTTTATGGCAAACCTCGCAGCGGCCGCCATCAACCGGGTCGCGCCCGATCGCTTCATAGCGGTAAGCTTCAGCCGCAATACCTATGCAGGCACCGGGCTCAGCGTTGCCACCATGACAGCGCTACGCGACGTGCTTCTGGCTAATGACCTCATCGAGGGTCGCCTTGGAGTACGGCGGGAAGATACGTTTAATCACGGTTACGTCGGCAGTTCCCTCACAAGGGTGCGCGCAACGCCACGCCTCAAAGCGATCTTCCAAGATCAAGCGCTCAACTACCGTTCGATCGAGCGCGCCCTCGATAGAAGCGCCTTCGTACTCACTGATCGAGCACCTGGCGTCAGCCCCTCCCCCCCTCCCGATGTGGCAATGACCGCCGAGGTTATCGACGCCCTGAACCACCAACTCAGGGACGCGGCCATTGCCTTGCCCGCAGACGCCCTCGAACGAGTAATTGAACGGTATAGGGGCTCGACGGGAGCGGAGAGAAAAGAACGCGGTAACGTCGGCGACCTAACCGCCAACTCCCTCTTCCGCTCATTCAAGGGGGATTGGATGCATGGGGGGCGCCTATACGGGGGATGGTGGATCAACCTGCCAAAGGAGGAGCGACCTCACCTCACGATCGACGGAGAGAAGACCGTCGAGCTTGACTACTCGCAGCTCCACCCGTCCATTCTCTTTGCACGAGCAGGTATCGAGCTAGATTTCGATCTCTACACTCTGCCGGGACATGCCACACCTGAGCTGAGAAACCTGGGTAAGGACACGTTTGCAAGGCTATTGAACCACAAGCCTAAGCCCGGTTCTCCTCGGACGATTGCGCTAAAGTCGGCAGGCCGTAAGCTCCTACCAAACAGCATCTCGCCCGAAACTTACATCCAGCAATTCACCGCCCGTTTGAAGCCAGTAGAGAGGTGGCTACTAGTCGGTGAGGGTTTGCGACTTCAGCGTGCAGATAGCGATCTTGCGTTGGGAGTGCTCAAACGGATGACTTTAGAGGGAACAACAACCCTTCCCATACATGACAGCTTCATAGTGCAAGAGAAGCACAGAGAAGCACTATATAGAGCAATGGTGGAGGCATATAAGGAGACATGGGGCTATACACCTAGGATAAAGGGGTAATATTTAGGCAATTTACCCAGGTATATTAACCAGCCCCTCCCCTGGCTACATGACTGAGACGCATAAGCGCTCCCGCGCCGCGCACGTCACGACATGACCTCCCACATTATTTTGCATGGGGCGTGAAGGCGCTCAGGAGCCCCAACAGGCCGCAGTCACGACCGGCCCAACCCAACCCCGTACAGGCGAGAACACCGGCCTCCGCGCCCCGCAAAATCGCTCGGGCCGTGGCGCACGAGAGGGAGCCATTGGCGGCTAGCGAGTTTTGGTACCGTCATGAGATGGCGAATTGGGACATTCTCCCAGCAACGCGACCGCCTCTGCTCTGCTCGACCGTGCGTGACAATGGGCCCTGCCGCCATCTATCTCAGTTTGGCATCGGCAATTCCAAGCTTAGGTGCGCTCCATTCCAGCAATCCGGCGCTCCAGTCCCGCAAGCCTGTCACCAACGCTCTCACTGTCGGCTTCTATCTTACTGACCTCTCCGTCCCGTTCGAATTGGTCTATCAGCTCCATTGTAGCTACGCCCAACTCCTGCTGATGGTCTCGCGCCTGGAACATCCAACCCTCGAAAACCTTCTTAAGCTCTCCCTCGATCTCGACTACGGGGCCAAACTGTTTGTCCCGAACGGCACCGAGCATTACCGCGTCTAACTCGGCGAACATGTGAGGAAGCGACTTATCTATGTGAGCGAGGAATTTCTGCGCTGACGCCATCGCAGCCGACACCGCAAACCTTCTCTCCCGGTAAGCATCCCCCTGTGCCCGCTCCCAAGCAATCTCCGCTCGGGCGATAGCGGCCAGCAACATACGGGCATCAATTTCGAAGTTTGTCGCCGCGTGCTGGCGGAGCGTCCCAGCGCCTTTCGCCATCTGCCTTTCGGCCTTTACACGCGGATGGTCAAACAATCCCGCCAGCACGACACACCTTGATCTTTCTCGCGCTCACGCGGCGCTGCCCTCACAGTCAAGCACGCCAGTTATGTGTCGTAAATCCCGTGGCCGCAAATCCCGTGAGACACGACTTTCGCGCCGTGGCGCGGACCTCCGTAAAGACTGATGCAGATGGGACCCTGGTCAAACTGGGAGAGGCTATCCGCGAGCAGCGTAAAGCCGCAGGTCTTTCGCAGGAGGCCCTTGCCGACGCCGCCGAGGTTGATCGGTCGCATATGAGCCAGATCGAGCGCGGAAAGCGTAACGTGACGATCTTGAACTTAGTGAAGATCGCTGCGGCGATCGGTTCGCCTTTGTCCAAGGTGATCGAAAGGGCGGGTCTGTAGCCCCCTCACTCCACGGCCTGTGTACTGATCGTTGCCGTGAGCGCCAGCGTCAACGAAACGCAGGAGGCGGCTTGGGCAACTTGAAGCCGTCGACCCTATAGGCCTTCATACCTTGCACTAGGGGGTTCAGCGGGAAAGAGAAGCCGCCATAGGCGTCCGCTGCATCACCAGTCTCGTGCCCGGTTAGCGCGTCGTTCACGTCCTTCGGAATCTGGCACTGCCGCATGTGATGTTTGAACGTGTGGCGGAAGCTGTGGAAAGTCATGCGGTCGTCCGTGACACCACACTTGTTTCGCAGATAGCGCCCGAACCAACGCCCCCAGTTGCCCGATTGCTTCGTCTCGTTCACGCCCATCGACAGCCTATCGAAAAGCAGCGCCTTACCAGCTTGCTCCTGGGCGTATCGCACGAAGCCTAGAGCCTCCAAATCCGGATGAACCGGAATACGGCGCTCACTCCCCTCGGTCTTCACACGTTGACCTCTTGCGGGGTTATGCTCGATCCGTATCACCCAGGCCTGATGACGGTCGCCCGCAGCATCCGTATAGCCTTCCTGCCTGACATCATCGGGCTGGAGCTGACAGAGCTCGTTGATGCGGGCACCGGTATAGAGTGCCAAAAGCGGAAGCCAGTAAACGGCCTCGCCTGCCCCGCCATCCGGCCGCTCATCGGCGCTGTAAATGGCGCTGCTGAAGATCGCGGCAAGCGCAGCGGTATCGAACTCGCGCCGTTTCTCTCTCGGCCTACGCGCATCCTTCAGTTGGGTACCCCTGGCAGGGTTGTTCTCGATGTAACCGCGCTTAACCGCCATCCCGAACAGAGCGCTGAGAAGTGAAAGTGTGGTGTTAGTCGTCGGAATGCTGACGCCTTCCGGTGACACCGCGCCGGGCTCGCGCATCTTATCGGAAAAGCCTGTCATGTCCCGACGGCTCACCGCCTTGATCCGCTTATCGCCGACTATGGCGATAAACCGGTCTACCGAACGCTGCATCTCCCTAAGCGTCGACGGCGCACGCTCTTGTTGCTTCAGCCATTGCGCGTGCAACTCCGAAACAGTTGGGTTCTCGTCAATCGCTGCGGCAGACAACGCGGCCTCGATCGGTATCGCTAGCGCGCCGTCACCCGTCAGGAACGCGTGTATTCCATTTCGAATACCTTCGTGGGCGGCGAGGCTCCATTGCGGCACGAGGTCACCGTTCAGGAACCCCTGGTGCGTAGCCAGCTGGTCGCGCCAATGTTCATTGAACTCTTGGAGCTTACCCTCAGCCGCCGCCTTATCGCGTTGGATGCGAAGCGCAGCGACAACACCCAAAGCCTTTTGATGGGGATCGAGCTTCGGGTCCTTGTTCGGGTCTATCGCGAGCTGCTTTTCAGCAAACTCCTGGTCGAGCGCGGCCCAGACCAATGGAAGCAGTTTGCGAGCTTCCTTGTAGTCCGAGGTTCCGAGGGCGCGAGTAACCTCTGCCTTGCCCCATGCCTCGGCAAATTCAGCGGGGACGCGACGGCGTAGAAACCACCGCGATCCCCGCTGCTTAAGTCCGGTCAGCATCTCTTTCTCCGACGTGCGCTGTGTAGCAGTCACGCGGGACATGCAGACCTTCTAACTCCCTGAGTTTCCTAGTTTCCCAGCGATTACAATGCTAGTTCTTGGCCTGGTCAACCAGCTTGTTCTTGGCGATCCAGGGCATCATGTCGCGCAGGCGACCGCCGACTTCCTCGATCTGGTGCTCGCTGGCGCGGCGGCGCGTGGCCTTGAACGAGGGCTGGCCGACTTGGTTTTCCAGCATGAAGTCGCGGACGAACTTGCCAGACTGGATGTCTTCCAGCACGCGCTTCATCTCGGCCTTGGTTTCCGGCGTGATGATGCGCGGACCCGTCACGTACTCGCCGTACTCGGCGGTGTTCGAGATCGAGTAGTTCATGTTGGCGATGCCGCCCTCGTACATGAGGTCGACGATCAGCTTCAGCTCGTGCAGGCACTCGAAATAGGCCATTTCGGGCGCGTAGCCGGCTTCCACCAGCGTTTCGAAGCCGGCGCGGACCAGCTCGACGGTGCCGCCGCACAGGACGGCCTGCTCGCCGAACAGGTCGGTCTCGCACTCTTCGCGGAAGTTGGTCTCGATGATGCCCGAGCGACCGCCGCCGATGGCCGAGGCGTAGGCCAGGCCGAGGTCGAGGGCGTTGCCGGTGGCGTTGTGGTGCACGGCGATCAGGCACGGCACGCCGCCGCCCTTCTGGTACTCGCCGCGAACCGTATGGCCGGGACCCTTCGGCGCGACCATCAGGACGTCGATGGTGTCCTTCGGCTCGATGAGGCCGAAGTGGACGTTCAGGCCGTGGGCGAACAGCAGGGCCGCGCCGTCACGGATGTTGGGGGCGATGTCGTTCTTGTAGATCGCGGCCTGGTGCTCGTCCGGAGCCAGGATCATGATCAGGTCGGCCCAGGAGGCGGCTTCGGCGACCGACAGGACCTTCAGGCCTTCGCCCTCGGCCTTCTTGGCCGACGGCGAACCGGGACGCAGCGCCACCGCCACGTTCTTGATGCCCGAGTCACGAAGGTTGAGCGCGTGAGCGTGACCTTGCGAGCCATAGCCTACGATCGCGATCTTCTTGTCCAAGATGCGAGCGATGTCGGCGTCGCGGTCGTAATAGACGCGCATATTTTTTCTCCAGGACTGGTCAATCAAGGTC
>Ga0055531_10002040_pt1 | contig 13949 bp, 10 predicted proteins | sample AraplaCvi_mCL_r2_FD_55008 | JGI IMG/M metagenome (GOLD analysis project Ga0055531, IMG submission 55008) | Arabidopsis root microbial communities from North Carolina, USA - plate scrape MF_Cvi_mCL_r2 | ecosystem: Host-associated > Plants > Roots > Endosphere | place: USA: North Carolina...
GGTCGACACGGCCGGCCGCCTGGCGATCGACGAAGCCATGATGCAGGAGATCAAGGAGCTGCACGCGGCGCTGAAGCCCGTGGAGACCCTGTTCGTGGTCGACGCCATGCAGGGCCAGGACGCGGTCAACGTCGCCAAGGCCTTCAAGGAGGCGCTGCCGCTCACGGGCATCATCCTCACCAAGCTGGACGGCGATTCGCGCGGCGGCGCCGCGCTGTCGGTGCGGCAGGTCGCGGGCGCGCCGATCAAGTTCGCCGGCGTGAGCGAGAAGATCGACGGCCTGGAGGTGTTCGATGCCGAGCGCCACGCGGGCCGCATCCTGGGCATGGGCGACATCGTCGCCCTGGTGGAACAGGTGCAGGCCGGCGTCGACATGGAGGCCGCGCAGAAGCTCGCCGCCAAGGTCAAGAGCGGTTCGGGCTTCGACCTGGAGGACTTCCTCATGCAGCTGCGCCAGATGAAGCAGATGGGCGGCCTGTCCACGCTGATGGACAAGATGCCCGCGCAGGTGCAGGCCAAGGCCGGCCAGGTGGACATGGACAAGGCCGAGCGCGACGTCCGCCGCAAGGAGGGAATCATCTGCTCGATGACCCCGGCCGAGCGCCGCAAGCCCGACATCATCAAGGCGACCCGCAAGCGCCGCATCGCCGCCGGCGCCGGCGTGCAGGTGCAGGACGTCAACCGGCTGCTGAACGAGTTCGACCAGATGCAGCAGATGATGAAGAAGATGAAGGGCGGGGCGATGATGAAGCTGATGCGGCGCATGGGCGGGGGCAAGGGCGGGATGCCGAAGCTTCCGTTCTGACCTCGTCGTCCCCGCGGAGGCGGGGACCCAGGGCTCCCGAAAAGCGCGCCACCGGCGCGCTTTCCTCTTATGAAAGCCCTGGATTCCCGCCTCCGCGGGAATGACGGATACTGGCCCGCCTTCCCCGGAGTACCCCCCTTGAACCTCGTCGACAGCTTCGCCGACATCTCCCGCTTCGTCGCGCTGCGGCGCGACATCCACATGCATCCCGAGCTGGGCTTCGAGGAGCACCGCACCTCGCAGATCGTGGCCGACAAGCTGCGCGAATGGGGCGTCGAGGTGCACACCGGCATCGCCGGCACCGGCGTGGTGGGCGTGCTGCGCCATGGCTCGGGCAAGCGCAGCATCGGCCTGCGCGCCGACCTCGATGCGCTGCCCCTGCAGGAAGAGAACCATTTTCCGCATCGCTCGCAGCACGACGGCCGCATGCATGCCTGCGGCCATGACGGCCACACGACCATGTTGCTGGCCGCGGCCTGGCACCTGGCGCAGGTGCGCGACTTCGACGGCACGGTGAACTTCATCTTCCAGCCGGCCGAGGAGATGGGCAAGGCGGGCGCGCTGAAGATGGTGCAGGAGGGGCTGTTCGAGCGCTTCCCCTGCGACGCCGTGTTCGCGCTGCACAACTTCACCGTCGCGACCGGATCCTTCGCCGTGAACCCGGGACCGCTCATGGCCTCCAGCAACACCTGGAAGGTGACGCTCCACGGCCGCGGCACGCACGCGTCGCAGCCGCACACGGGCATCGACCCGGTCGCCGCCGTGATCGACCTGGGCCAGCAGCTGCAGACGCTGGTGGCCAAGGTGATCCCCTCGACCGAGCGGGCGCTGCTCGCGGTCACGCAGATCCAGGGCTCGGGCGCGCCCAACGTGATCCCGGACGAAGCCTGGGTGGGCGGCACCGCGCGCACCTTCTCGGTGGAAGCCACCGACAAGATCGAGGCCGGCATCCGCAGGCTCGCCGAAGGCATCGCCGCCGCGCACGGCTGCCGTGCCGAACTGAGCTTCCGGCGCGCGTCGCCCCCGGTGGTGAACCACGAGAAGGAAGCGCGCTTCGCGGCGGACGTGATGCGCGAGATCGTGGGCGCGGACCGCGTGGACGACAACTATCCCGCGGTGATGGCCGCCGAGGACTTCGCCCACATGCTGCGGGTGAAGCCCGGCTGCTACGCCTTCATCGGCAACGGCGACGGCGGCCACCGCCTGCCGGACCACGGGCCCGGTCCTTGCATCATCCACAACACCTCGTTCGACTTCAACGACGAGATCATTCCGGTCGGCGCCAGCTACTTCGTGCGGCTCGCGCAGAAGTGGCTCGCCCAACCCCTCTAAAAGGACACTCCATGCAGTTCCGCACCACCCGCCGCGCCGCCGTCGCGCTCGTCCTGGCCGCCGCCGCCGCCACCCCCGCGTTCGCCGAACGCGTGATCCGCATCGTCGTGCCCTACGGACCGGGCGCCGTGCAGGACACCGTGGCGCGCACGTTCAGCCAGGAGCTGGGGCAGGCGCTGGGCGCCTCCGTGATCGTGGAGAACCGGCCGGGCGCCGGCGGCACGGTCGGCACGCTGGCGGCTTCCAGGACGACGGACAACAACACGCTGGTGCTGGCCGCCGCCAGCCATAACCTGGCGGGCCACCTCTATAGCAAGCTGGGCTACGACCCGGTCAAGGACTTCACCGGTGTCGCCTACATCGGCAACTCCGGTTACGTGATCGCCGCGCCCGGCAACCTGGGCGTGAACACGCTGGCCGACTATGTGAAGCTGCTGAAGTCCAAGCCGGGCCAGCTCAATTACGCGTCGGCCGGCAACGGGAGCGCGACGCACCTGGGCATGGCGTACTTCCTGGCCAAGGCGGGCGCGGAGATGCAGCACGTGCCCATGAAGTCCACGGGCGACGCGGTCAACGAAGTCCTCGCGGGCCGGGTGCAGGGCGTCGTGCCGGCGCTGGTCGGCGTGATGGGCTTCAAGAACGATCCGAAGATCAAGCTGCTGGCCTATACCGGCACGCAGCGCTCGAAGTTCCTGCCGGAACTGCCGACGGCCGCCGAGGCGGGCGTGCCGGGCTACAAGTTCGACACCTGGTTCGGCCTGCTCGCGCCCGCGACCATGCCCAAGGCCGAAGTGGAGAAGATCAACGCCGCGATGAACAAGGTGCTGGCGGATCCGGCCGTGCAGCAGCGGCTGACGCTGCTGGGCGTCGAGGGCGGGACGATGAGCGTGGACGCGTTCCAGAAGGTGCTGCGCGCGGACTACGAGCAGGCGGGCGTGCTGGTGAAGGCGTCGGGGGCGCGGATCGAATGATCCGGCCCCGCCCGGTCAGGCCGCCGTGCCGGTGAGGCCTTCCGGCGCGCGCCCCGCATAGACGTCCCAGGCGCGCCGCAGCACCGCCGGCGAGCGCGCCTCTTCCGGGATCAGCAACGCGGCCCGGGCCCGCAGCCAGTCGCCCAGTACCACGTGGCTGGTCAGCACCGTGAGCGGCACGGCCAGCAGCAGCGGCACGGCCACCGGCAGCAGCGAGAGCAGCGCATCGGGCCGCACCGCCGCCACCAGCGCCGCCTGCAGGGCGACCAGCAAGGTCGTCGGCGCGAGCCGCACGGCGGCCTCGCACCAGGACACGCCGTTTGCCGAGCGCGGGGGCGATTTCCATTCCAGCTTCAGGCCGGTGAGCGCCACCAGCACGAACAGCGAGTGCGCGAGCATGCGCACCGGTGCCTGCAGCAGGGCGAGCACCGTCTCCAGCAGCGCGCTGCGCAGGAGCGCCGGCGCACCGCCGAAGCCGGCCTGCTCGCGCCGCAGGAACACGGCAGCCACGCCCAGCAGTCGCGGCAGGAACAGCATCGCCAGCGTCCACGCCCACAGGAAGCGCAGTTCCACCGGGACGGCCTGCCAGTGCGGTGCCAGGCCGGCACCCGAGACCCACAGCGCCGTGCCCAGGCAGAGGAAGACCAGCCACAGGGGTGCCGAGAGATAGGACATCGCGCCGACCGCGAACATCGCGCGATGGACTCGGTGGAGGCCCGGCTCGGCGATCAGGCGCGCGTTCTGCAGGTTGCCCTGGCACCAGCGCCGATCGCGCTGCAGTTCCGACAGCAGGTCCGGCGGCTGCTGTTCGTAGCTGCCGGTGAGGTCGCCGACCAGCCACACGTGGTAGCCGGCGCGCCGCATCAGCGCGGCCTCGACGAAGTCATGGGACAGGATCGGGCCGCACAGGCCGCCCCTGCCGGGGATGGGCGCCAGCGCGCAATGGCGCATGAAGGGTTCGACGCGGAGGATCGCGTTGTGGCCCCAGTAGTGCGACTCGCCGAGCTGCCAGAACTGCATGCCCAGCGTGAACAGGCGGCCCGTGACGCGCGAGGCGAACTGCTGCGCGCGCGCGTGCAGCGTCGCGTGGCCCACGGCCTGGCTGGCGGTCTGGAGGATGCCGGCGCGCGGATTCGCCTCCATCAGCTTGACGAGAGTCACGATGCAGTCGCCGCTCATGACGCTGTCGGCGTCGAGCACGACCATGTAGCGGTAGTCGCGGCCCCAGCGGCGGCAGAAGTCCGCCACGTTGCCCGACTTGCGGTGGGTGCGGCGTTTGCGCAGGCGGTAGTAGACCTCGATCTGCGGCTGCTTCGGGTGGGTGGCGAGCGCGGCGCGCAGGGTGGCCCAGGCCGCCTTCTCCGCGGCGATCGTCGCCGGGTCGCTGCTGTCCGAGAGCACGAACACGTCGAACACGGGCGCGTGGCCGGTGGCGGCGACGGATTCGCAGGTGGCACGCAGGCCGGCGAAGACGGTCGCGACGTCCTCGTTGCAGATCGGCATGATGATCGCGGTCCGCGCGCCTGGCGCGATGGCCTGGTGGCGCGCGCGCCGCCCCGACAGCGAATGCGCGTCGCCGAACAGCGTGACCCAGAAGCCCATGAGCGCGGTCACGAAGCCGGTGACCACCCAGGCCGAGAGGATGGCGAACAGCGCGACCTGTCCCCAGTGCAGCCAGGCGCTGCCGGTGTCGGGGTGGGCCTCGGCGAAGAGGAAGCTGGCGAGGCCCGTGCTGGCGAGCGTCAGCAGCACCAGCACCAGGCGGCGGCGGTCGGCCGCGGCCTGCCAGGCCGCGCGCGGTTCGTGCTGGCGGGGCGCAGTGCGCAGCACCGTCTGCAGCAGCGCCGAGGCGACGCTGTGCCAGAAGCCCCGCCAGGGCCGCGCGGGCATGGAGCCGCGGCGCAGCGGCGGCGCCGTCGTGGAGTTGGGATGGCGTTCGGCGCGCAGCGGGCTGCGCGCGGGATTCATTCGGGCAAGAGGATGTTGCTCCATGTCTCGCTCAGGACGTGGTTGTCGTGTTGGAGGAAGGCCCGCAGTTCGACCGGCTGCGCGGGATCGATCCGCGCGATGCGCAGGACCAGGCGCCGGCGCCGGCCTTCGGGCAGGGGGAAGGTGTTCTGTTCGACGATGCGGGCGTTGGCGTCGGCGGTGACGACGGCGCGCACCTCGGCATCCGCCGGGAGCGCGTCCAGCGCCGGGCCGGCGAAGTCCACGACGTACTGCACTTCGCCGGCGCGCGCCGCCGCGTCCTTGGCGTAGCCGGCGCCGCGGCGCGACTGCACGGTCCAGGCGCCGGGCGGCCGCTGCTGCGGGTCGCCCTGCCACGAGAGCTCGTAGGCGAAGTCCAGCGGCGCGCCGGGCGCGGGCAGCCGCGCGGGCACCCAGTAGGCGACGACGTTGTCGTGGGTCTCGTCGGGCGCGTGCAGCTGCAGCAGCTCCACCCGGCCCGGGCCCCAGTCGCCCAGGGGCCGCACCCAGGCGCTCGGACGGCGTTCGTAGCGCGCCTCGGCGTCCTCGTAGCTGGCGAAGGCGCGATCGCGCTGCATCAGGCCGAAGCCGCGCAGCTGCTGCACGCCGAAGGAGTTGATCGCGTTGCGCGCCGGGTTCTGCAGGGGCCGCCAGAGCCACTCGCCGTCGCCGCCGGCGATCATCAGGCCGTCCGAGTCGTGCACCTCGGGACGGAAGTCGCCGGGCCGGGGCTGGTTCTCGCCGGAGAAGAACATGCTGGTGAGCGGTGCGATGCCCAGCGTCGCGATAGGCCGCTCCGCGCCCGCGCGCAGGAACACGCGGGCCTGCACGCGCATCACCGTGTCGGTGCCGGGCGTGATGTCGAAGCGGTAGGCGCCGGTGGCGCGCGGCGACTCCAGCAGCGCGTACAGCGTGAGCGTGCGCGCATCGGCCGCGGGCTTCTGCAGCCAGAAGGCGGTGAAGCGGGGGAACTCCTCGCCCTGGCCGCCGACGGTGTCGATCGCGAGGCCGCGCGCCGACAGGCCGTACTGCTGGCCGGCCCCCAGCGCGCGGAAGTAGCTGGCGCCCAGGAAGACGACCAGTTCGTCCTTGTAGGCGGGCGTGTTGAGCGGATAGTGGATGCGGAAGCCCGCGTGGCCCAGGTCGCCCCAGGTGTCCGGCTGCAGGCGATGGGCGCCGAAGTCGTAGTCGCGGCTGGCGTAGTGCAGCGGCCGCACGCCCTCGGGCGTGATTTCGTTGAGCTGCACCGCCTCGCGCTGGTACAGGCCGCGGTGGAAGAACATCGCCTCGAAGGGCAGGTCGGCGTCGCGCCACAGCGCGCGCGCCGGGCGGAAGCGGATGTCGCGGTAGCCGTCGTAGTCGAGTGCTTGCAGTTCGGCCGGCAGCGGCGCGGAGGCGGGCGCGTACGGCGCTTGCGCGCGGTCGGCCGCGAGGCGGGCGAGGGAGTCGAAGTCGAAGCGAGGCGCGCCCTGCGCCTGCGCGGCCGGGGGCCCGAACGCGGCCAGGGCGCCAAGGAACACGAGGCGCAGGAGCCGGAACAACAAGGGCATCCGGGCCCTTGCGCAAACCCTGTGCCAGCTAGAAAAGGCCCATCACATCAACGACTTGCGTGGCGCCAACGGGAAACGCGACGTGTTGGCACGCCAACAGCGCGGCCGTAGGCCCGAATGTGTCGCCCCATGGCGACAAGCTTCCTGCCCGGCCGCGGCAAGCCCTTGATGGACAACTACTTGTCGTTGTCGCCGGAGAGCGACGCGCTCCCGCTCCTGGGGCGCGACTGGAAGTGGCCGGCGATCAGTTCGTGCTTCTGCAGCAGCCGGTAGAACTCGGTCCGGTTGCGGTCGGCCAGGCGCGCGGCGTCGGCCACGTTGCCGTCCGTGAGCTTCAGCAGGCCCACGAGGTATTCGTGTTCGAAGTTGCGCTTGGCCTCCGCGTAGGTGAGCACCTGGACCGAAGGCACGCGCAGGGCCCGCTGCACCAGCGCCAGCGGCACCAGCGGCGTCGTGGCGAGGGCGCAGACCTGCTCCACGACGTTGTACAGCTGGCGCACGTTGCCCGGCCAGGGCGCGGCGATCAGCGCCTTCATCGCCTCCGGCGCGAAGCCGGAGAGGCGCCGCTGGTACTTGGCGGCCAGGCGGTCGAGGAAGTGGTTGGCCAGCAGGGGGATGTCCTCGCGCCGCTCGCCCAGCGTGGGCACGGTCAGCGTGACCACGTTCAGCCGGTAGTAGAGGTCCTCGCGGAACTGGCCGGCCGCCATCGCGGCGTCGAGGTCGCGGTGGGTCGCCGAGACGATGCGCACGTCCACCGAGAAGGTCTCGCTCGAGCCCACGGGCCGCACCGCGCGCTCCTGCAGCACGCGCAGCAGCTTCACCTGCAGCGCCGGCGGCATGTCGCCGATCTCGTCCAGCATCAGCGTGCCGCCGTCGGCTGCCTGGAACAGCCCCTTGCGATTGCTGACCGCGTCGGTGAACGCGCCCTTCACGTGGCCGAACAGCTCGGACTCCAGCAGCGCCTCGGGAATCGCGCCGCAGTTCACCGCGACGAAGGGGCGTGTCGCGCGTGCGCTGGCGCGGTGGATCGCCCGGGCCAGCATCTCCTTGCCCGCGCCGCTGTCGCCGCGCAGCAGCACGCTGGCGTCGGAGCGCGCGACCAGCCGGGCTTCCGCCAGCAGGTCGGCCATGCGGCTGGAGCGGCTGATGATGCCGGCGCGCCAGGCTTCGTCGGCCTGCGCGGGCAGGGCGGGCGGCGCGGCGAGCGCGAGCGCCTGCGCGATCTTGTCCAGCAGCTCCTGGCTGTCGTAGGGCTTGGTGAGGTAGCCGAAGACGCCGCGCGCCGTCGCGTCCACCGCATCGGGGATGGTCCCGTGCGCGGTGAGCAGGATCACGGGCAGCGAAGGATGGCGCTTGCGCACCTCGTCGAACAGCGCGAGCCCGTCGCGCCCGGGCAGGCGCACGTCGCTGATCACCAGCTGCGGCCGCTCGACCTCGAGCTGCGCCAGCGCGGCCTCGGCGGAGCCCGTCGTCGTGACGCGGTAGCCGGCCGACTGCAGGCGCATCGCCAGCAGCTGCAGCATGTCGGCATCGTCGTCGACGACCAGCAGGCGGGGTGGTGCTGCGGCGCTCATGGCTGCGGACGTGGCGCGCTCGCCTGGCCGCGCGGCGGCGTGGGCAGGCTGCGCTCGATCGCGCGGACCGCCTCCAGGCGTTCGTTGAGGGAGTCGATGCGGCGGCGCGCCTCGCGCAGTTCGCGCCCCTGGCGCTCCGCCTGTTCCTCGAAGCGGCGCTGGTCGGCCAGGTGCGAGGCCACGAGGCGCGCGAGCGGCTGCAGGGCCTGCGCTTCCGGGTCCGGCTGCGCGAGCACGCGCTGCAGCAGCGCCTGCGCACGCGCCACTTGCGCCGGGTCGCCGCCCTGCGCCAGTGCGATGGCGAGCTGCAGGGCCTGCGTCGGCGAGGCGCTGCCGTCGCCCAGGCGCTGCACCTCCGCGGCGAGCTCGGTGGGCGCGAACGTCCGCACCCGGTCGGCGTAGGCGAGGACGGCGGTCACCGGCGAGGAGGCAGGAGCGCGCGGCACCGCGGGCGCGGAGGGTGCCGGTGCCGGGCTCGTGCCCGCGGCCGCGGCCGCGGCCGCCGGCGCCGAAGCGCGCGAGGCGCAGCCCGCCGCCAGGACGACCAGGAGGGCGCACGCGGCGCGTGCTGCGGTGGTCTCAAGTCGCATGGGGGAGTTCTATCCGGAAATGGCTACCTCGGGGCTGGTCCAGCAGGGTCACGCGGCCGCCATGCGCGGCCACGTACTCCTGCACGATGGACAAGCCGATGCCCGAGCCGCGCACCGCGTCCTCGGGTTGGCGCGTGCCGCGGAAGAAGGGCTCGAAGACGCGGGCGCGGTCTGCCTCGGCCACGCCCGGTCCTTCGTCCTCCACGTCCACGGTGATGGCCGCCGGGGTGGTGGCCAGGCGCACGCGCACGCAAGCGCCGCGCGGCGAGAAGCGGATGGCGTTGGACAGCAGGTTGGCGAAGGCGGTGCCCAGTTTCTCCGTGTCCACGGGCGCCGTGAGCCGCTCGCCTTCGACTTCGACGCGCAGCTCGCGCGCCTGCCACTGCAGGCGCTGCGCTTCCACCTGCTCGCGCAGCAGCGCCAGCAGGTCGGCCCGGCGGCGCTGCAGCCGGCGCGCATCGAACGCGGCCGCGTTGAACTGCAGCAGCGCTTCGATGTGGCCCTGCAGCGCCAGCGTGTTCTGGTGCAGGATGCGCACGACTTCCTTCTGGCCGCCGCTCAACTCGCCCGGCACGCCGTCGCGCAGCAGGGCCACGCCTTCGCGCAGTGCCGCCAGCGGCGTCTTGAGTTCGTGCGAGACGTGGCGCAGGAAGCGGGCCTTGTCGGCCTCCAGCTCGGTCAGGCGCAGCCGCAGCCATTCCAGCTGCTGGCTGACGCCGCGCACGTCCGAGGGCCCCGGGATGTTGATCGGCTCGGCCAGGCGGTTCTCGCCCAGGCCCACGATGGCGTGCTCCAGCCGCTTGAACGGCCGCGCGAGCCAGAGGCCGAAGGCGATCGCCAGCAGCACGGCCAAGGTGATCGCCGCCAGCACCAGCCGCATCAGTCCGGCACGCTCCGCCTCGAGCTGGTCGCGCAGGGCGCGATTGCGCTGCTCGATCAGGCGCTGCATTTCGGCGACCACGCTGCCATTGACCGCATCGAGCTCGCGGAATTGCGCGGCGACCTGGCGCTCGCGGTCCAGCGCGGTGTCCGGGGGGCCGGCGAGCAGGCGCTCGATGTCCTCGACCTGTTCGCGCCAGCGCGCGGGCTCGGTGCCCTGGAGGCCGGCGTTCTGCATGTCCTGCAGCGCGGCGCGGGCGAGCCGCAGCTCCTCGTCGAAGCGGCGGCGCAGCACGGCGTCATTGAGGACGAGCGACTGGCGCGCGGCGCGCTCCATGCCGGCGGTGCGCGCGGCCAGGCCCTGCGCGGCGCCGTTGAGGGCCACGGCGCGGCTCGCGGCATCGGCGCTCTGCGCCATCAGCTGCTCCAGTACGGCGACGGCCCGCAGGGCCGTTGCGCCCAGCAAAGCGGCAATCAGCAGGAAGGCGACCAGCAACAGCCGCCGGAACGAGACCATCCCCGCCAGCGTCAGGCGCGCTCGAGCGTGGATTCGGCCAGCACCACCTCGGCGCGCAGCGAATGCGGCAGCGCCTGCGTGATCTCCACGTCCACCATCTGCCCCACGAGCCGCTTCGTCCCGGCGAAGTTGACGATGCGGTTGCACTCGGTGCGGCCCATCAGCTCGTTCGGGTCCTTGCGCGAAGGCCCTTCGACCAGGATGCGCTGCACGGTGCCGACGCGGCTGGCGCTGATGCGCCGCACGTTGTCCTCCAGCACCGCCTGCAGGTGCTGCAGGCGCTTGAGCTTCACCGCATGCGGCGTGTCGTCGTGCAGGTTGGCGGCCGGCGTGCCGGGCCGCGGGCTGAAGATGAAGGAGAAGCTGGCGTCGTAGCCCACGTCGTCCACCAGCTTCATCAGCTTGGCGAAGTCGTCCTCGGTCTCGCCGGGGAAGCCGACGATGAAGTCGGAGGACAGCGAGATGTCCGGCCGCACGGCCCGCAGCTTGCGGATCGTGTGCTTGTATTCCATGGCGGTGTAGCCGCGCTTCATCGCCATCAGGATGCGGTCGCTGCCGTGCTGCACCGGCAGGTGCAGGTGGCTCACCAGCTTGGGCACCTTGCCGTAGACGTCCACCAGGCGTTGCGTGAACTCGTTCGGATGGCTGGTCGTGTAGCGGATGCGCTCGATGCCGGGAATGTCGGCCACGTACTCGATCAGCAGCGCGAAGTCCGCGATGTCCGCCGTGTCGCCCATCCGGCCGCGGTAGGCGTTGACGTTCTGCCCGAGCAGCGTCACTTCCTTCACGCCCTGGTCGGCCAGTCCCGCGACCTCGGTCAGCACGTCCTCGAACGGCCGCGAGACCTCCTCGCCGCGGGTGTAGGGGACCACGCAATAGCTGCAGTACTTGGAGCAGCCTTCCATGATCGAGACGAAGGCCGAAGCCCCGTCCACCCGCGCGGGCGGCAGGTTGTCGAACTTCTCGATCTCGGGGAAGCTGATGTCCACCTGCGGGCGCTTCTGCTTCTGCCGCTCGGCGAGCAACTGCGGCAGCCGGTGCAGCGTCTGCGGCCCGAACACCACGTCCACGTAGGGCGCGCGTTCCACGATGGCCGCGCCTTCCTGGCTGGCGACGCAGCCGCCCACGCCGATCAGGACGCCCTTCTCCTTCAGGTGCTTCACGCGCCCGAGGTCGGAGAACACTTTTTCCTGCGCCTTCTCGCGCACCGAGCAGGTGTTGAACAGGATCAGGTCGGCCTGCTCCGGGTCCTGCGTGGGCTCGTAGCCCTCCGCCGCCTTCATGACGTCCGCCATCTTGTCCGAGTCGTACTCGTTCATCTGGCAGCCGAAGGTCTTGATGTAAACCTTCTTCATGACGGGCCTCACTTCAGCAGCAGCCAGCGCGCGCCCCAGATCATGTCCAGGAGCTCGTTGAAGCGCTTGTAGCCCTCGGGGTCGCTCAGGTCCGACGTGGTGCCGCCCAGCTTCTTGAACTCCTCCTCGTTGAGGAGCCAGACTTCATGCACCAGGCCGGCGGCGTCGCGCTTGTAGACCCCATAGACGGTCTTGCCCGCGAGCATGCCGGAGAGCACCAGGCGGTTTTCGCGATCGCGGATGCGGGCGCCGGGCGAGAAGCGGTCGTCCTTGCCGTCCACCTGGATGATCGGCGGCGTGGCGCTCACGGCGATGATGGCGGGCTTCACGCCCAGGGGCGCGCCCTTTTCGGTGGTGAGCTGCGCCGAGACGGCGGTCGCGACGAGGGCGAGGGCGGCGCAGGCGGTGCGAATCCAGCGTTTCATGGTGTAGATCCAGAGGCTGTGCAAAGAACAAAGGCACTGTGCTGGACAGTGCCTTTGGTGTCAACGCGAGCGTTGTTGTGTGGTGGCGCTTCAGGGATTCGAACCCCGGACCTGCGGATTATGATTCCGTCGCTCTAACCGGCTGAGCTAAAGCGCCTGAGCCCATGATTATAAGACGAAAAACCGGAAGGCCGTGGCAACCCGGCGTTTCGCGGAGTCGGCCTCCCGCCCAGGCACATTCGTCATCCCCGCGGAGGCGGGGATCCAGAGCTTCCATGGGGGAGTGCCCGCTGCGCGAGCACTTCTTGACGCCGTGGATTCCCGCCTGCGCGGGAATGACGGTGCGTCTCAGCGGTGCCGGAACGACGCCTTGCGCTTGTTCACGAACGCGTCCATGCCTTCCTTCTGGTCCTCGGTCGCGAACAGCGCGTGGAACATCCGGCGCTCGAACATGATGCCNTCGGCCAGGGTGCCCTCGAAGGAGCGGTTGACCGATTCCTTCGCCGCCAGCACCGCGAGCTGGGAGTAGTCGCAGATCTGCAGGGCGGCGCCCAGCGCTTCGTCCATCAGCTTGTCCAGCGGCACCACGCGGCTCGCCAGACCGGCGCGCTCCGCTTCCGCGGCGTCCATCATGCGGCCCGTGAGCGCCATGTCCATGGCCTTGGCCTTGCCCACCGCGCGCGGCAGGCGCTGCGTGCCGCCGGCGCCGGGGATGATGCCCAGCTTGATTTCGGGCTGGCCGAACTTCGCGTTGTCGGCGGCGATGATGAAGTCGCACATCATGGCCAGCTCGCAACCGCCGCCCAGCGCGAAGCCGCTCACGGCGGCGATCACCGGCTTGCGCACGGAACGGATGGTCTCCCAGTTGCGCGTGATGTAGTCGCCCTTGTAGACGTCGGCAAACGTGTACGTCGCCATTGCGCCGATGTCGGCGCCGGCCGCGAAGGCCTTCTCGTTGCCGGTGACGATCATGCAGCCGATGGCGTCGTCGGCATCGAAGGCCTTGAGGGCCTGGCCAAGCTCGTCCATGAGCTGGTTGTTCAGCGCGTTGAGCTGCTTGGGGCGGTTCAGCGTGACGATGCCCACCTTGCCCGCTTCGGTGCGCACGTCGATGAATTCGTAGGCCATGAAGGTCTCCTCGGGTTCGCGGCAACTATATAAGCAATCCCGCGGTGCTAGATTCCTGCGCAAAGGAGACGAGAACATGAGCGAAGCCAGCGTGCTGTACGAAGTGCGGGGCAGCGTGGGCCTGATCACGCTGAACCGGCCGCAGTCCCTCAACAGCTTCACGCGCCAGATGCACCAGGACCTGTGGTCGGTCTTCGACCGCATCCAGGGCGACCAGGCCATCCGCGCCGCGGTGCTCACGGGCGCGGGGCGCGGCTTCTGCGCCGGCGCCGACCTCGCGGAGTTCGATTTCGAGCCCGGCCCGGACCTGGTGCAGCGCGCCGACCCCGGCCCCGTCATCGACCAGGCCTTCAATCCCTCGATCCGCAGGCTCATGGACCTGCGGGTGCCCACGATCGCCGCGGTGAACGGTGTCGCGGCCGGCGCCGGCGTCTCCTTTGCGACCGCCTGCGACCTCGCGGTCGCGGCGCCCGGCGCCACCTTCATCCAGGCCTTCAGCAGGATCGGCCTCGTGCCCGACGCCGGCGGTTCCTGGTTCCTGGTCAAGAAGCTGGGCCTCGCGCGCGCCATGGGCTGTGCCATGCTGGGCGACAAGGTCAGCGCGAAGGATGCCAGGGAATGGGGCCTGATCTGGGATGTCGCGCCCGAAGGCGAGGACTGCGTGCAGGCGGCGCTGAAGCTCGCCGGGCGCCTGGCGGCACTGCCCACCACGGCGCTCGTGCAGACGCGCAAGCTCCTGCGCGCGGCCGCCACCAACGAACTGGACCAGCAGCTGGACCTCGAACGCGACACGCAGTCGGCGCTCGGCAAGACGCATGACTACATCGAGGGCGTGATGGCGTTCCGCGAGAAGCG